>Ga0187847_10001781_pt1 | contig 18565 bp, 14 predicted proteins | sample June2016WEW_4_10_FD_132458 | JGI IMG/M metagenome (GOLD analysis project Ga0187847, IMG submission 132458) | Peatland microbial communities from SPRUCE experiment site at the Marcell Experimental Forest, Minnesota, USA - June2016WEW_4_10 | ecosystem: Environmental > Terrestrial > Soil >...
GCCATCGCATGCAGGCAACTGGATCCGCCGATGATGCGCCCCCGCGGCCAGTCATGTGCCCGGCCGGCAGTTCCGGCCTGAGGCGTCGTGCGATATCGCCAGTCATAGGCGCGTCCCGCGAGCAGCGGCCATTGCTGCGGAATTGCGATATCTGGGTCGGTCGCAGGGCCGCCCGCCTCGATTAGACCGACGCGCAAATTCGGATTCTCGCTCAAGCGTGCGGCGAGAACGCAACCGGCCGAACCGGCGCCGACGATCAGCACATCGAAATTCATGTTCACGGGTTGAACCAATTGGACGAATGGTTCATCAGCGCGCGGCGGCGCCTTGGCCGCGGATCAGGTCGGCGGCCTTTTCCGCGATCATGATGACCGCGGCGTTGATGTTTCCGCTGACCAGATCCGGCATCACCGAGGCGTCGACGATGCGAAGCGCCGCGATGCCGTGCAGCCGCAACTCGGGATCCACGACCGCCGACGCGTCGGATTCTTTGCCCATCTTGCAGGTGCCCGCCGGGTGATGGACCGTGATCGCGGTCTTGCGGATGTGCGCATCGATATCCGCGTCCGAGTTCTTGTCGCTGCCCGGCGAGATTTCCCGCCCGACAAAGTCGCGCATGGCCGGCTGCGCCGCGATCTCGCGCGCGATGCGAACGCCGGCGCGCAGCGCGCGCCAATCGGCGTCCGTCGATAAGAACCGTTGCAGGATGCGCGGATGGCTCTTCGGATCCCGCGATTGCAGGCTCACCTCGCCGCGGCTCTCGGGGTGCAGCATCACGATTCGGCTCGCAAATCCATCGGTGAATGGCGCCTTGAATGGCTTGAAATAAGGCCAAGCTCCGAGCGGCGCCGCCGTCAGTAAGATCTGCGTGTCGGGTAATGCGAGTTGCGCAGTGCTCTTCAGGAACGCGACAATGCCACCGGGCACGTCGGCGGCGAAGCCCTTGCCGAAAAGGTACGCCTTCGCGAGTTCGCGTGCGATACGGTCGTAGCGCATCATCGCCAAAAACGGTCCTGGTTCGCGCCGCTGGTACATGATGATCGCAGAGGCATGGTCCTGCAGATTGCGCCCGACGCCGCACAGCGCGGCCTTGACCGGAATTTGGTGGCGCTCGAGCTGACTGGGGTCGCCGACGCCTGAGAGCATCAAGAGTTGCGGCGAATTGATGACGCCGCCCGAGATAATGACCTCGCCGCGTGCGCGCGCCGTGTGCGTGACTCCCGCCTGCAGAAACTCGACCCCGGTCGCACGGCCGTTCTCGATGAGGATCCGGCTTGTCAGAGCTTGGACCTTGACCGTCAGATTGGGCCGGCCCAGTGCCGGCCGCAGGTAGGCGGTTGCCGTACTGCAGCGCCGGCCATTGCCGATCGTCATCTGCAGCCGGGAAAATCCTTGCTGGATCTCGCCGTTGTAGTCATCGGTCCATGTGTGCCCCGCAGTCCGTCCCGACTCGGCGTAGGCCTCGAGCAGCGGATCCTGATAACCGCAGGTTTTGACCGCGAGCGGTCCGCCGCCGCCGCGGTAAGCGCTCGGTCCGCCTTCCCAATTTTCCTGTTTGCGAAAATAGGGCAGCACGGCCTCATAGGACCAATCCGTCGCTCCCACCGCCGCGCCCCAACGATCGTAGTCGACGCGATTGCCGCGCACATAGGCCATCGCGTTCGTCGAGGAGCAGCCGCCGATCACCTTGCCGCGCGCACACTCGATGCGCCGGCCGGCGACCGATTCTTCAGGCTCGCAGAAATAGTCCCAGTCATGCAGGCGCTTCTGCAGTATCTGGCCCCAGCCGAGCGGGATGTGAATCCACGGGTCGCGGTCCCAGCCGCCGGCCTCCAATAGCAGAACGGCAACATCCGGATCGGCGCTCAGGCGGTTTGCGAGCACGCATCCGGCCGAGCCCGCGCCGACGATGATGTAGTCGAACTCAGCGATCTTATCCAACGGAGATAGAACCTATTGAGCCGTTTCCGATCGCGGAAATGCCTGCTCATAAATGTACTGCTGGACGTCGCCGAGATGGCGCAGCATTTGCGCGTAGGCTTCCTGTCCATTGCGGGCGGCGATCGCCGCGGCAATCGATTCATGAAATCCGGCGTAAACCGCCTGGCGCTTGAAGCAATGCGCATGCTCACCCAAGCGCCGCCAGCCGGCGTCACGCTGCTGCGCACACATGGTATCGAAAAACGCCAGAAACAACGTATTGCGCGCGGCCTCGGCGATGGTGCGGTGAAATAGGCCATCGGCGCGTTCATAAGTTTCCGGGTTGCTCGCGGCGCGAGTTTTTCCCGCGAGGGTTTGCAGCCTTTTGATCTCGGCTGTGGACGCCCGCAGCGCGGCGAGGCGTGCCATCGCGGGTTCCGTCGCGAGCCGCACTTCGATGACCTCGAGCGGATTGGTGTAATCCAGAATGTTGCCGAGCGCGCTCGCGGGCTTGCCGGTCGCCGCGCCGTTCGCCGCCGCATCCGGTGCCGCCGTGACGGCCCCGTAGGTCGGTGGCGAGTAAATGAAGGTCCCGCGTCCCTGGTGGCGATAGATGCGGCCTTCTTGTTCAAGTACTTCGAGCGCTTTGCGCAGCGAGCGGCGCCCGACTCGCAGTTCGGTCGCGAGAGTCCTCTCCGGTGGGATGCGTCCGTCGACGGCGAAATCGCGTTTCTCGATGAACGCGCGCACTTTGCTGAGAGCTTGATCGGTACTATCCATGGTGCTGCAGCCAGTGTAGTTGTATGCATTACGATACCACAGCAGCTCAAGCAATTGCGCCGCCGGAGCCGCGTGCCGCGGTTGACGTAGGCTTTGGCTCCGGGCAGACTCGATCCGGATGGAACCACTTGGCAGTATTGGTTCGTGGGGGTCTTAAGATGCGCGTCGAAACTCACAGCGCTGGGGCGCCGAACGCCGAATTGACGGCTGCGCTCGATGCATTGCACCGTGATGTCTATGCGAACAACATGGCGCCGTATTGGGTCGTCGATCGCAGCGTCGCCCACGACGAAGACCGCCAGGTCCAGCAAGGCCGCAAGGCGGTACCTTTCATCTGGAAATACCAGCGGCAAATCGAACCCCTGCTGCGTCGCTCGGCGGCGCTGATCAAGACCGAGACTTCAGAGCGGCGCTCCTTGGTGCTCGTCAATCCGGGCTTGGCGCCGCAGCGGGCGACCGCGACGACCTTGTACGTCGCCTACCGGGTTAACGATCCGCGCGAGATCATGCCGCCGCACCGCCATTCGCCGAACGCGATCCGGCTGGGGCTCACCGGTGTCACGAATTTCACAGGAGTCGAGGGCGAGAACATCGTGTTCGGGCCCGGCGATCTCGTGCTGACGCCGCACGACACTTGGCACAACCACGGCAACGAGGGCGATGAGCCCGCGATCAATCTCAGCGTGCTCGATCTGCCGTTGGCAGAGACCCTGAATTCCCTGTATTTCGAACATGATTACACCGAGGAAGAGGAGGGCGTGCGCATTCGCCGGGCGATGCAGACCGAGCGCTACCCGCCGAACTACTCACAGCGAATCTACGGCAGCGGCGGCTTCCTGCCTCGTTTCGTCTCGCACCATCGCGGCGCGGGCGCCGCCTCGCCGATGTATGTCTACCGCTATGAGGCGATGCGCGAGTTTCTCGAGAAATGCCGCGACTGGGACGGCGACCGTCACGAAGCGTTGATGCTGGAGTACATCAATCCGACGACCGGGGGAGCGGTTTACAAGACGATGACTTTTTTCATGCAAATGCTGCGTCCCGGTGAGCGAACACTGCCGCTCAAGCAAAGCGCGAACCTGGTCTTTTCGCCGTTCGAGGGCGCGGGCTACAGCGTGATCGGCGACAAACGCGTCGACTGGGAGCGATTCGATACGGTCGTCGTGCCGGGCGGAAACTGGTGCCAGCACGTGAACGCATCCGACAACCAGCCTGCGATTCTGTTCGTGGCCAGCGATGAGCCCACGCTCAAGGCGCTGTCTTTCTATCAGAAGCATGGCAAGAACGATAACGGCGATATCATCCGACTCACTTAAGAAGGCACGCTCGAGCGGGCGTTCGTCGGGGCTTTAGGATTCATCAAGAATGGCAGATTCGAAGAACACGCGGCTCGTCGCGCATATTGACTGTCCCGGCGGCGGACAGGTCTGGGTCGACGGTAAGACGCTCTACATCGGCCACATGCGTGAACCGACCGGTACGACGATCGTCGACGTCGCGGACCCGAAGAACCCGGTCGTGCTCGCCCGCGTCGATCTACCGCCGGGTTGGCACTCGCACAAGGTGCGTGTCGCCAACGGCATCATGGTCGTCAATCACGAACGCCAGGGCAAGGACGGCGATCCGTCTTTCGGGGGCGGCCTCGGCATCTACGATGTCTCGACGCCGGCGCGACCCGAGCTGCTCTGCAAGTGGCGGACCCACGGAAAAGGCGTGCACCGTTACGATTTCGACGGCCGCTACGCGTACATTTCGCCGACCGCCGAAGGCTACGTCGGCAATATCATGATGATTCTCGACCTGAAGGACCCGAGGCGACCCGAGGAGGTCGGGCGCTGGTGGATTCCGGGGCAATGGCAGGCGGGCGGAGAGGCCTATCCTTGGGCCGATGGTCCGGCGCCGCGATGTCACCACCCGATGCGCATGGGCGATCGCCTGTATGTGAGCTACTGGCACCACGGCTACCACATTCTCGACATCGCCGACATGCGCAAGCCGAAGCTCATCGCGAGCGGCAATACCTCTCCTGCGTTTCCGCATCCGACACATACCTGTTTACCGATCCCACAGTTACTGAAGGGACGCAAGGTCATGGTGGTTGCCGACGAGGATGTCGCCAAGCTTTGGCCGGCGGCGCCCGCATTCACGTGGATTTATGACATCACCAACGAGCACTGCCCCGTGCCGATCTCGACGTTCCAGGTCGCGGGCCTCGATCCCGACGGCGCACCGCAGCCGCCGTTCATGGGCTGCCACCAACCCTCGGAACGCTTCAAGGGCAGCATCATACCGTTCGCATGGTTCGCGAAGGGATTGCGAATCCTGGATATCGCCGATCCGTTCGCGCCGCGCGAGGTGGCGTATTACGAAACCGACGCGCCGCAGGGATTTTCGCTTGCGTCTTCGAACGACGTCACGATCGACGACCGCGGGCTTTGCTACTTGATCGATCGCCAGCGCGGCGTCGACATCATCGAAACGTCGGTACTTTGATTCAACACCACGGCAGGACCGCAGTGAACGACAAAATCATCACGATAGGAAAGCGCAACCCGAATCTCCCGTTTCACCCGGGAGTGCGGGCCGGCGACTTCATTTACATCTCGGGGCAGGTTGCCAAAGACGAGAATGGCAACATGTCGAGCGGCAACATCGAGGAAGAAACGCGTTGGACGATCGAGAGCATCCGGCGGATTCTGCAACTCGATGGCGCGGACTTGAGCGATGTCGTCAAGGTCACCGTGTATCTCGCCGATGCGCGCAATTTTGGGCGCTACAACAAGGTTTTCGGCGAGTACTTTGCGGACGGCCGAATCTCGCGCACCACGGTCGAAGCGCGTGCGGTCATCGAATGCAAGATCGAAATGGACGCGGTCGCCTACAAGCCGCGCGGTTGATTCCAATAATTCAAGCTGAGGCCGCGGTGCCGGAGAAAAGAACATGGTAAAAATTCTTGGTCGCAGCACATCGGGCAATGTGCAAAAAGTCGTCTGGCTGCTTGAGGAGTTGGGGCAACCCTACACCCGAGAGGACTACGGCCGGCAGTTCAACAATACACAGACCGAGGCGTATCTCGCTCTGAATCCGAGCGGTAAGGTGCCGACGCTCGTCGATGGCGACCTGGCCGTCTGGGAATCGAATACGATTTTGCGCTATATCTGCAACAAGTCGGCCGGCGGCGCGGCACTGTATCCTACCGACCCCGCGGCGCGAACCCAGGTCGAACGCTGGATGGATTGGCAGCTCGCTTCACTGAACGGGCCCTACCTCGGCGTCTTTCGAGAGGCCAAGAAGAAGGAGGAAGAGCGCGCCGCGAGCTTCGCCGCGGACTCCAAGGAATTGGTCGCACAGCTCGAACTCCTCGAGAAGGGATGCGCGGGACGCCCTTGGATCGCAGGTGCGAATTTTTCAATTGCCGACATTTGTCTCGGACCGATCGTCGATCGTTGCCTGGGCTTCCCGGTGACGCTGCCGGCGATTCCGGGCGTCAGGGCCTGGCGCGACAAATTCGCGTCCCGACCCGCCTATCAGAAGTCGAAATCCTAAATCGCGCTTATTGCCGGGGGGTCCGATGAAGAACGCCGCTGTGATCGGTCTCGGCACGATGGGGCCGGGCATTGCCGCGACGCTGGCACGCGCCGGCATGAGTGTCGCCGCGTTCGATGCCGACCCGGACAAGCGCGCTAAGGCCGGCCAGGGATTCGCAGCCGCGGCAGCGGTGCTGTCGGCGCTCGCGGTCCCCGATCAAAGCAACGCCGAGATTGCGGTCCACGATAATTTGCCGCAGGCGGTTGTGGGCGCCGATCTCGTGATCGAGACGGTGCCCGAAAATCTCGAGCTCAAGATCCAGGTTTTTCGCGAGATCGAGGCGCAGGTAGCCGACGATTGCATGCTCGCCTCCGACACTTCCGGGATCCCGATCACCAAGATCCAAGCCGGCACGCGTGTGCCGGGCCGCGTCGTCGGCATGCATTGGTCGAACCCGCCCCATATCATACCGATGATCGAAGTCATTGCCGGCGAGCAGACCGCGCCCGGTGTGGTGAAGTCGCTCGCGGAACTGATCCGACGCATCGGGCATTTGCCGATCATCATTCGCAAGGATGTCGCGGGATTCGTCGAGAATCGCGTGTTGTATGCCGTCATGCGCGAATGCCTGGATCTCGTCGAACAGGGCGTGATCGAGCCGCAAGACCTCGATGCCTGCGTCTCCTGGGGCATCGGCTACAAGCTCGCAGTCGTGGGACCGATGGCCTTGCTCGACATGGCGGGCCTCGACATCTATGCCGCGGTCGCGGGATATCTCAACAAGGAATTGTCGACCCGCCAGGACGTCGCCGCCTACATCACCGAGCGCACCGGGCAGCGCAAACTCGGCATCAAGAGCGCCGCCGGCATCTACAGCTACAACCCCGCGCAAATCCAGGAGCTGCAAAAAGAGCGCGCGCGCAAATTGGTCGCAGTGCGCAAGGCGCTGCAGTCATGACACGCAATCTGCGGCTTCAGCGTTTTGCCTTGATCGGTACGCTCGCATGGTCGCTTGGCGCGAGCGCCTCGGCCGCCGAGCTGCATGCGCTCGCGATCATGATGCCGGAGGAGCCCACCGATTACGGTTGGAACCAGCAAGGCTTCGAAGCGGCAAAGACGGTCGCCGCGAAGTATCACTTGAAGTTCATGCCGGCAACCGGACTCGGCTACGGCGACGTGCGTGCGCAGCTGCGGGAATTGGCCGATGACGGCGCGAGTCTGATCATTGCTCACGCCGCCGGCTACAACACGGCGGCGCCCGAGATCGGCGCCGAGCTGCATGTGCCCGTGGCGATCGTCGATCGTCCCAAGGACAGCAAGCCCGGGGCGGTCGCTGATTACACCTTGTCCGGCCACCAGGGTGCGTATCTCGCCGGTGTGCTCGCGGCGAAGACCACCGCAACCAAAGTCGTCGGCATCGTCGTGACCGGCGAGCCGCCGTCGTGGAACTCTCAGTCGGCCGCTTTCGCCCAAGGTGTGCGTGCGACCGATCCGGCACTCAGGATCGTTTATGCGGTGATCGGGCCGGCCGCGTATGCCGACGCGGCCGGAGGGCGCCGGGTAACGGAGTCGGTGATTGGGGCGGGTGCCGATGTGATCTTCGGCCAGGGAGACGGGGCGAGTTTCGGGATGCTGCAGGCCGTCGAGACCCGCAAGTCCACCGGCGGCGGCACGGTCTGGTTTATCGACGTGATCGGCGACAAGACGCCGATCGACAAGGGAAATTTGCTCTCGTCGGTGGTCTGGAACTTGGTCCCGGTATATTCCGCGATGATCGAGGATCTCGAGGCCAACAAGTTCGGCACGCATGCCTATCCACTGCAACTCGTCGACGACTCGGTTCGCTTGCTGCACTCCAAGCACATTCCCGACAAGATCTGGTCGGAGGTTGCCGAAGTGCGCCAGCAGATCATCGACGGCAAGCTCAACGTCGAGCCGACCTTCGACGCCGCCAAAGTTCGTGCGCTCATGAATTCGGTGGCGGCACCGCCGAAGTAGCCGACGGCAATCGCCGCCGGATGGGCACCGTGCAATCACGCGTATGATCAACGACGCAACGCAAGCAGGGCAGTCGGCCGAACCGCCACGGGGTACCCCGATCGCGGTGGCAGCACTGCGGCAGGTCACGAAGCGCTTTCCAGGAATCGTCGCTCTCGATCACGTGTCGCTCGAGTTCCACGCCGGCGAGATCCATGTCTTGCTCGGCGAAAACGGCGCCGGCAAATCCACGCTCGTGAGTCTGCTCGCCGGCATGCAGCGGCCCGATCAGGGTGAGATTCTGATCGGCGGACTCCCGGTGAGCGTCGATTCCCCGCGGCGCAGCATGGATCTTGGCATTGGCGCGGTTTTCCAGCGTGTGTTGCTGGTCCCCAGCCTGACCGTCATCGAGAATTTGATGCTCGGCGGATCGTGGCTGCGTTCGCTTGCGCGCGGCGCCGCGCTGCGCCGCTTCGATGAGCTGTCGACCTTGCTCGGCACGCGCATCGATCCGCAAGCACCGGTGTCCGGTTTGTCGCTCGGCGAGCAGCAGCAGGTCGAGATCATGCGTGCGCTCTGGCGCGACGAGAAATTATTGCTGCTCGACGAACCGACCTCGATGCTGACGCCGCAAGGCGTTGCGGATCTGGGCCGGATGATGCGCCGTCTCAAGGAGAAGGGCGTCGCGCTGATTCTAGTCACGCACAAGCTGCTCGAAGCCTTTGAGTTCGGCGACCGCATCTCGGTTCTGCGCCTGGGCAAGGTCGCGGGCAACATCGAGCCGCACCGGCTTCAGGCGATGAGTGAAGCCGAAAGGACCGAGACCGTAATTCGCATGATGTTCGGCGCGGCCGGCGCCGGCACCCAGCATACTTCGAGCCATGAAGGCGAACTCGATATCCTCCTGGGACGCAAACTGCGTCGCGCAGGTTGCGCCGATCGCGGCAAGCCTCCGACCCTGTCGGCGCGCGCGCTCGTGACGGTGCCAGACTTTGCTGAGACGCCGCTGCATGCGGTGAGCTTCGAGCTCTGGGCGGGAGAAGTGCTCGGGATTGCGGGCGTCGATGGTAACGGCCAGAAGCACCTCGCGGAAGTGCTCGCGGGCCAGCGCGCGCTGCGCCAAGGTCGGCTCGAGTTGGCGGGCTCCGACATCACGCGGGGGCGCGTGCCCGAGCGGCGGGAGCGCGGAATCCGCTACGTAACCGACGACCGACTTGGCGAAGGCACGGTCGGCGGTTTTTCGGTTGCGACAAACCTCGTGCTCAAGGAGATCGGCGCATTGCCGTATTGGCGCCATGGCATCAGCAATTGGCCGCTCATCCACCAGAGTGCGCGCGAGCAGATTTTGCGCAACGATATCCGCACGCCGTCGGAACTCACGCCGGTCGGCAAGCTCTCGGGCGGCAACGTCCAGAAAGTGCTGCTGGCGCGCGAACTCGACGCCGATGCGAACGTTGCGATTCTCAACAAGCCCACCTACGGGCTCGACCTGCACAATCAGCGCGTTGCGCTCGACCGGATCGTCGCAGCCGCGGCTCGCGGCGTTGCGGTCATCGTGATCTCGACCGATCTCGATGAACTGCTCGAGATCAGCGACCGGATCGGCGTGATGTTCCAAGGTTCGCTCGCTGGCATCGTCGACAACGACGATGCCGCGGGCGACAAGATCCGGCGCCTCATGACCGGCGCCGCGGCGGCATGAGCACCCGCAGCGACATGCTTGCGGGGCTCAAGGCCACGCTGCAGCGCGTGTTGATTCCGGTCGCGCTGGCGCTCGTCGTCGGCGGTCTCATCCTGGTGGTGCTCGGCAAGGACCCGATCGATTATTACGGGTTCGTTTTGCAGCGCAGCCTGCTGCGTTGGGGCGGCATTCAGGAGACCGTGACTCGCATGGCGCCGCTGCTGCTGATTGCTGCGGGCCTGATCGTCGCATTTCGCGCGGGAATCTGGAATCTCGGCGGCGACGGCCAGTTCCTATTGGCGGCAGTCGCGAGCGCCGCGCTCGCGCCGGTGCTCGCCGCGGATTTGCCTCGCGCGTTGACTCTCCTCGTCTGCATGGTCGTCGGCACCCTAGTGGGCGCGCTGTGGTCTGTAATACCTGCGATGCTCAAGGCGCGCTATGGAATCAATGAGATCATAACGACGCTGATGATGAGCTTTCTCGGCACGAGTCTTGCCAACGTGCTCATCAAGCTCGCGCTGCGCGATCCCGATACCACCGTGCCGCAGACGCGCAGCCTCGGGGTCGATGACCGCCTGCCGCGGCTCTTCGGCACGACGATTCACAGCGGACTCGCTCTCGCGATTCTCGCCGTCGTTCTCGTGCACCTCATGATGACTCGCACGGCGTTCGGGCTGAAACTCCAGGTACTCGGTGCCAACCGTGCCGCGGCGGTCCATGCGGGCCTGCGCGTGGAACGGCTCACGATCGTCGCTTTTGCATTGAGCGCCGGCCTCATCGGCCTCGCGGGCGCGGTCGAAGTGCTGGGCGTTTGGGGCTCGGTGCGCGCAGACTGGAACCCCGCGTTCGGACTGCTGGTGGTGCCGCTCGTGTTTCTTGCGCGCTTCAATGGCTATGCGGTCATCGGTTTCACGTTGTTCTTCTCGGCGCTCATGGTGGGTGGCGAGAGCGCCGCGCGCAGGGTCGGTGTTCCGCAGCACTACGTGCTCGTGCTCGTGGCGCTGCTGCTGCTGTTCCTCGCGCTCGTCGAATATCTGGATCAATCGCGCCGCAAACCGAGCACCGCCTGAACATGAGCGCTTTGTTCACCGCACCCTTCTTGGTCTCGCTGCTGTTCGGCGCGGTCACGGCCGGCCTGCCGTTGCTACTCGCGGGTCTCGGCGAGCAAATCTCGGAGAAGGCCGGGGTGCTCAACATAGGCCTCGAAGGCATGATGCTGGTCGGGGCCTATACCGGCTTCCTCGCGACCTACCACACGGGCTCGTTCTGGCTCGGCTTTCTCGCCGGCGGTGCCGGCGGTATGAGCGCGGCGCTCGTCGTGCTGCTGCTTTGCATACGCAGAGGGCTGAATCAGATCGTGATCGGCATCGCGATTACGATCGGGGCCGAGGGCCTGACATCGCTGCTACATTACGTGCAGTTCAGCCGATCCTATCCGCGCTTGGCTGCGGCGCCGATACTCGCGCTGCCTGGCTTGAGCCGCATCCCGGTGATCGGGGCGGCGCTGTTCAGCCACAACGCGCTCGTCTACCTCGCGATGGTCCTCGTGGGACTGCTGAATTGGGTGTTTCGCTCGACCTACCTCGGCATCAGCTTGGAGGCCGCGGGCAACAGGCCCGCGGCGCTCGATGCCGCCGGCGTCGACGTCGTGCGCACGCGTTCGTTCGCGGTGCTGTGCACTGGATTTTTAGCCGGGCTCGGTGGCGCCTACATGGCGAACGTCGGTGCCGGTCTGTTCGTGCCCTTCATGACCGGCGGTGCCGGTGTCATCGGCATCGTACTCGCGATGCTCGCGCGCGGACGTCCGCTGTGGGTATTGATCGGCGCCGCACTGTTCGGCGCCAGCCTTGCAATGACGACGGCGCTGCAGGTCGCGGGCATCGACGTGCCGACCGACGTGGTGCAGATGCTTCCTTTTGCGGTGGTGATGCTCGTGCTGGTGATCTTCGCACGGCACAGCATGATGCCGACCGCATTGGGCACGCATTATGTGCGCGGCGAGCGCTGAACGAATGACCACTCCAAGGAGATCGCCGATGTCGATCGCACCCGATCAAGACCCGATTTTCACGCTGACGACCGGACCGGTGGATGCCTACCCCGAAGTGCTGCGCGGCTTGGCGAGGCCTGTGCTGTATGACTACGACCCGGCGTTTCTCGGTTTCTACGCAAAAGTCGAGGGCAAGCTGCGCTCGGCGCTGCGGACAGCGCACCTGCCGGTGATTCTGCAGGGCGAGCCGGTGCTCGCGCTCGAGGCGGGTGCGGCGTCGCTGATTGCCAAGAAAGACGTTGTGCTCAATCTCGTCTCCGGTGTCTACGGCGCGGGGTTCGGCTTTTGGGCGCGGCGCTACTGCGCCGAGTTGCTCGAGATCTGCGTGCCTTACGACGAAGTCGTCGATCCGGCGAGCGTCGCGGCGCAGCTCGCGGCGCGACCGGATATCCGCGTGGTCGCCGTCTGCCACCACGACACTCCCTCAGGGACCATCAATCCGGTCGCCGAGATCGGCCGGATCGTCGCCGCGCACGGCGCCTATTTGCTCGTCGACGCGGTTTCGTCGTTCGGCGGCATGGATGTCGGTCCCGATTCTTGTTCCGCCGATCTATTCATAACCGGACCCAACAAGTGTCTCGGCTGCCCGCCGGGTCTCTCGCTCGTCGGGGTGACGCCGCGCGCTTGGGAGAAGATGAAGCAAAATCTTGACGCGCCGCGCGATTCAATCTTGAGCTTTCTCGACTGGGAGCATGCCTGGCGCCCCGACCGGCCGTTCCCGTTCACGCCATCGGTCGCGGAAATCAACGGGCTAGATGCCGCGCTCGACCGGTATCTCGGCGAGGGACCGGAGCGCGTCTGGGCACGGCATGCGCTGACTGCCGCGGCCTGCCGGGCCGGTGTGCTCGCGATGGGCCTGAGCCTTTGGCCGGCCGACGTGCGGACCGCATCTCCGACCGCGACGGCTATTCGCATCCCGGCAGGTATCGACGATGCGGCCCTGCGGGCGGCGGCGCGTGCGCGCTACGGTGTCGTGTTCTCGTCGGGGCGCGGCGAGACGCTCGGCAAACTCGTACGCATCGGCCATATGGGTCCGACCGCCAGGCCCATCTACTCCGTCGTCGCCGTCACCGCGCTCGGCGGCGCGTTGCAAGCGCTCGGCTCTCGGGTCGACGTGGCTGCCGGTGTCGCGGCGGCGCTCAGAGTTATCGACGACGGTGTCGACGGCGAACCGACCGCGTGATCGCGGTGTTGACCTTCCGGTTGGTACCCGGCAGACTCGAATCAAATGAAGCGAGCCGGAACCAATTCGGGACAGTGGTTCACTGAGGTGCTGGTGCACGCCAGATCATCGAGTTTCGTCGGTTTAGCGCTATTGGTCGGACTCGGTCTCACCGTTAGAGCGGCCGCTAGTGATTTCGTCCTGCTGCACGGGCACATCTATACCGGTGCGCCGAATTCGCCATGGACCGATGCACTTTCCGTTGCCGGTTCGCGCATCGATGCGCTCGGAGCCGAGGCGCAATCTCTCGCGCGGCGCGGCCCCGGGACGCGCGTCATCGATCTGCACGGCCGCACGGTGATTCCCGGGATCGTCGATGCGCATATCCACGTCTGGCTCGGTGCGGTCGCGCTGCATGGATTCAATTTATCGACGTCCGGAGCGAGCATCACACCGGCAAAGCCCAAGCTTCTGATCGCGCGCATTCGAGACTATGCTGCGCGATATCCGGACGAGAAAATATTGTTCGGGCGCGCCGACTTCAGTCCGACACCGCCGTTCGCGCCGACACATGTGCTGCTCGATGAGGCCGTCAGCGACCGGCCGATCATCGTTCACAACATCTCCGAGCACGCGATGTGGCTCAACGCCAAGGCCATGGCACTTGCGGGAATCACCGATGAGCCGCTGCCCGATCCCGTGGAAGAGCGCAACGTGGTTCGGGACGCGAGCGGACATCCGACCGGCATATTGATCGAGGCGGCGCTCGAGAAGGTCGAGCGATACGTGAAGGCGACGCTCACCGTTGAAGAGCAGCTCGCGATGATTCAGGTGGCGACGCGCGAGCTGAACCGCTACGGAATCACGAGCGTCGTCAATGCGACCGGCGACCTCGCCGAGATCAAATTGTATGCGGCGCTGCGCGATCGCGGCGCGCTGACCGTGCGCACACGCACCGCATTCGGTGCAGTCGCGACGCCGCATCGGCTCACGCCGCAATTTCTTGAGGATCTCGATGAGGCGCGTACCAACTACCACGACGAATGGGTGTCGGCGAATCTCGTCAAGTTCTTTGCCGATGGATTCACGGGCCTGCTGGCGCCACTCGTCTACCGGCCTGAGCAGTTCAAGAGTCTGGTTGTGGAGCTGGATCGGCGCGGCTATCAGCTCATGACGCATGCGACGCGCTTCGATACGGTCCACATGGTATTGGACGCATACGAGGAGGCGGAGCGCAGCAACGGCCCACGCGACCGGCGGCTGCGCATCGAGCACAGCTCCTCGGTACGCGAAGCCGATTTCCCGCGCTACGCGCAGCTCTCGGTGATCGACGTCACGTCGCCTGCCTTTTGTTGCGGTGATTCGGGCACGAATGCCGACCCCAAGGAGCCGACACCGAGCGATCAGTGGCAGACTTTCCTCAAGGACGGCATCGCCCTGGGGTTCAGTAGCGATTGGCCCTGTTCATGGCCGCCGAATGCATTTATCGGCATTGAACAAGCAACGACGCGGGAGATTTGGCATTCCGCGGACACGGCCGACATCATCGATCTGCCGCTCGACGGGGCCGCGATGGCCGGTGCGCACCCCACCGGCAAATTCTACACGCCGGAACAACGAGTGACTGTGATGCAGGCCGTCGACGCCTATACGCGGGGTTCTGCCTACGCCGAGTTCGCCGACGACCAAGTGGGAACCCTCGAGCTTGGAAAATTCGCCGATCTCGCGGTGCTGTCTCAGGATATTTTCTCGGTGCCGCCGAAGGCGATCGGAAAGACGGAGGTTGTCATGACCATGGTCGGCGGGCGGATCGTCCACGGGGAAATTCCATGATCCGTCGCGACCGGACCGCCCGATGCCCAATGCGGTGCGCAGGCCGCCGCGCGACGCCCCGAAGTGGAGCGCCGGGTCGAACCAATATCCGGACAACGAAAGCCGGAATGTTATTGTCATGACCATTGCTTAGTGACACTATTGAACCAAGGGCAGAACTTGGTTCGCTGACCAAACCACTTCAATGCCGATCGCGGCATGAGTACAAGAAAGGGGATCCTCATAATGCGCCGGACCGGGAACCAGAAGATATCGTCGATCATTGGTGGAATTCTGCTCGCGCCCGTTGTTGCAGCGGCCACCACGGAAACGTCGGACCAGCTCGAAAGCATCGTTGTGGTCGGTCAGAAGGAAAACCTCGGAATTCAGCAGGCGCCGGAGGCGATCTCGGCCTTGCCGACCGATTTCCTCAAAGACAACAACATCAAGAATGCCGAGGATTTGATCGGCATGGTTCCGAGCCTGGTCATCGGCGAGAGCGACGGCTACAACTTCGACCTCACCATTCGCGGCATCGGGCTCAATTCACCGCAGGACGATGGTTCGCCGGCATCCGTATCGCTGCACCAGAACGGCATTTTCATTCCGAGCTCGCTTTCCTTGAGCATGAGCTTCCTCGATGTTGATCATATCGAGGTGTTGCGCGGTCCCCAGGGCACGGTATTCGGACAGAACGCCGTCGGTGGCACGGTCAACATCATCACCGTGCAGCCGACGTTCGACGCGGTCAAGGGATTCACCGAGGCGGAGTTCGGTTCCTTCGATCTGGTCCACGTTCGCACCGCCGTCAATCTGCCGCTCTCCAGCACGTTTGCGGTCCGCCTTGCCGGCGATTTTCTGGATCAGAACGGCTACGTGCAGGCAACCGGCATTCCCGGCGATTACACGCTCTCCAATAAACATAATTATCACCTGCGCGAGACGGCGCTGTTCCAACCCAATGACGACTTCTCGATCGTCAGCAGCTTGGATTATGCGAAAGCCGTGCAACACGAGCCGGAAAGCAAGAACATCCTCGATCCGAATCCGAGTCCCTACTACGAATCGAGCGACTGGCCGGGCCAATACAACCTCCAATATACAACCGGCACGTTGATCGCGGCCTACAATTTCGACGCGATGACCGTCAAGTCGCTTTCGAGCGTGCAGTACATGGATCAAGGCGGATCGAATTCGGAGAGCGGGCTCGATTTGGCGCTCGCGACGCAGCTCTACGGCGGCGAGAACGATCAGTTTGTCAAACATACTGACTACGTAGTGACGCAGGAATTCGACTTGAGCTCAAAGCCCGGCGGGCCGGTCGACTGGGTGGTAGGCGTTTTCTATCTGCATAGCCGCACGTCCGACGCCTATGCCCAGTACTTGCGCAATCCGCAGGAGCCGGGCGCACCCGACACGATCGGCATCCCGGATCCGCAAGCGGAGATCATTGCCACACCCGAGATCAATGCCGGCACGCTCTACTTCGAAACTGCGAACACGTTCTGGCGCGACTCGGAATCCGGCTTCGGCCAGGCTACTTATCACATCAACGATGCGCTGCGCGCGACCGCTGGATTTCGCTACACGGTCGATAAGAACTCGACTTTTCTCGACAATTATTATGGCGACGTAGATCTTGGCGGCGGCCTCGTGCATTTGGCGCAACGCTCGGACAAGCTCACCTGGAAGGCAGGGCTCGATTATCAGCTCACTCCCGAGAATCTCTTCTATGGAAGCGTTTCCACGGGCTTCAAACCGGGCGGCGGCAACCCTGGCACGGCGCCGGCCGTGGTTCCGGCGAATTACGCGCCGGAAACAATCACCGCGTTCGAGGTGGGTTCGAAGAATACGTCCGCCGACAAGACGCTGATCGCGAATGTCTCTGCGTTCTACTACATCGACAAGAACATGCAGTATCACGCTGAGGATCTGATCAATTTTGACGGCGGCGTCGACAATCTGCCCGAGGTTGATGTCTACGGGCTCGAGGGCGAGTTCACGGCTCTGCTGCCTTACCACTTTCGATTCGACGGCACGGCGACTGCGGAAAAAGGCAGGATCGAGACGCATATTTCGACGATCGACAATCTGGCGGGCAATGCAGCCAACGCCCAATTCGCAGCGGAATATGGCGAGACGGCTTTCATTGACGCGGAATTCGGCATATACAATCCCGCTCTGCCGAACGGATTGGCGCTGCTGAGTGCACTGAGAGCCAAGGGTTATCGCGACGTCTACGGCAATTCGCCGCCAAACCTGCCGACATTTACGGTTTCTCTGGCGCTATCCCAAACCTCGCAGTTCAGCAACGGCTCGAGCTTGCTCTCGCGGCTGCAAGGAAACTACCGGGATCATTTTGCGGATACCGTGTTCGGCAATTCGCCGATCTACACGACTCCGAGCTACGTCATGATGAACCTGTTTTTCGATTACACGTTCCCGAACCGCCGGCTGGATCTGACGTTCGCGGTCACGAACCTCGCCAACCGGGAGGAGGTCAGCTATCGATTCACCAACCAGTACGGTGGCGAGACCACGCAGTCGTGGTTTCCGCCGCGCGAGTACGTGATCGGCATCGGCTACAAGTTCTAGGAGCGCGAGTCGCGGACATGTGGTGGAGCATCGGGCCGGCGGCGAGGGCGATAGCGGCAGTAGCGCTGGTCGGCGCGTGGGCGCTCGTCGCAGCGCCCTGCGTCTCGGCTGCCGAAATCAAGGCGCTCGCGATCATGTTGCCGGAGGAGCCGACGGACTTCGGCTGGAATCAGCAGGCTTATGAGGCCGCCAAGGCCGTCGCGACAAAGTATCACCTTAAATTCATGCCTGCCTCGGGGCTCGGCTACGGCGACGTGCGTTCGGAATTACGCGAACTCGCCGACGACGGTGCAAGCCTCATCATCGCGCACGCGAGCGGCTACAACACCGCTGCGCCGGAGATCGGTGCGGAAAAGCACGTGCCGGTCGCGATCGTCGATCGCCCCAAGGACAGCAAGCCGGGCGCCGTCGCGGATTACACCTTGTCGGGACGCGAGGGCGCGTATCTTGCGGGCGTACTCGCCGGAAAAACGACGCGGACTCATGTCGTGGCCATCGTCGTCGCGGCCGAATCGCCGCCGTGGAACACGCAATCGGCGGCGTTCGCGCAGGGCGTTCGGGCGACGGACCCGGGCGTCAAGGTGCTTTATGCAGTGATCGGACCCGCAGCGTATGCCGACGTCGCCGGCGGTCGCCGCGTCACGGAGACCGCGATCGGCGCCGGCGCGGACATCATTTTTGGCCAAGGAGACCGCGCGAGTTTCGGCATGATGCAAGCGGTCGAAACCAAGCAGTCGGTCAATGGCGGTAAGGTCTGGTTCATCGACGAGATCGGCGACAAGTCGTCGATCGACAAAGGCCACCTGCTCTCATCGGTAATCTGGAATCTGGTGCCGGTATATTCAGCGATGATTGAGGATCTCAAGACCGACAGATTCGGTACGCATGCCTACGCGATTCAGCTCAGCGACGACTCGGTGCGCCTGCTGCACTCCAAGTACATTCCCGACCAGGTCTGGTCGGCCATCGACAGCGTGCCGTGGACAATCTCCCTGATCCCTTCGGGTTTGCGCGCGTCCACATCCTTCGGGATCACCGCGAACTGGCGCGCCGAGTGGAA
>Ga0187847_10001782_pt1 | contig 18562 bp, 16 predicted proteins | sample June2016WEW_4_10_FD_132458 | JGI IMG/M metagenome (GOLD analysis project Ga0187847, IMG submission 132458) | Peatland microbial communities from SPRUCE experiment site at the Marcell Experimental Forest, Minnesota, USA - June2016WEW_4_10 | ecosystem: Environmental > Terrestrial > Soil >...
GTGGCTTCGAGCGATTCCAGGCAGGCGGTCACGTCGCCCACGCCGACTACGCCGATCACCACGCGCTCCTCCCCAACGATTGAGTGGACTTTGTATCCGAACTCTTCAATCCGCTCGCAAACGTGGCTGATTTCTTCGCGTGTGGCATGTGGCCGCATGGAGATGATCATGGCTGTTGGCTCCTTCTGTATCCAATAAAAAACCCACTCTGGCGAGTGGGTTGGTGTCGACAAAGCTCGGAATGCCTCGATTCAACGCCACTCTACCGATTCCGGCTGATCCGAAATCGGAAACTAAACGAGTTGGCGGGATAAGACATCGTAAAAGGCAAGTATAGGCCAAGTGGCAAATGAATGGCAAGCGGCGTCAGGCCGGCGTGGATTTAGCCGGTTGCCGGGCCTCCGCGTCGCGCCGGAGTTCTTCCACGACGCGGCGAACCAGGGTTTCCATCTCCCACTGGCGGAACTCCGGGGCCGTGTATGGAGGATAGGGCGCATATGCCGGCGCTGGCACGGCTGCAACGCTCTCCCTCCGTTCCAAGGATTTCCAGGCAGCTCCGAGCAACAGCACACCGACCGCGGCGCCTAGCCAAAGGACAAGGCTCATTTTAGCGTTCAAATCGGAGAGTTGCCTTTGCATGTCCTGCTGCGTCTTCTGCATGTCCTGCTGCGTCTTCTGCACGTCCGCAACCTGCAACTGCAGAGCCGCGAGGGTTAGCTCTACCTTGGCCAGCCGTTCATTGGCAGACGCGTCCACAAGTATCCTCGAGGAACTACCGGTTTGCGCCAGCAGCCACCCCGCGAGTATGAAGACAAGCCATGCCTTCCGCATCTGACCCTCAGTCTAGCATGCCACGACGGTGGCGCTACTCCACGCTGGACTCGTCGCGTGCGACTGGCTCCGCAGGCCGTCCCGGCCGGGGTCCCTCGCCGACGCGACGCAAATCGTCGGCCAGAATTACCGCTTCCGCCAGATCCCGCATGGGACGCCGCAGCCGACGGCTCTCATTGCGCAAACGCAGGTAGGCTTCCTCTTCGGTCAAGTTGTACTTCTGCTGCAGAATGCCCTTGGCCCGCTCCACCAGCTTGCGCGCCTCCAGCGTCCGCTTCATCTCCAGCGTTTCCGACATCAGGCGCGCGTTTTCGATAGCGATAGCGGCCTGGCCGGCCACGGCTTTCACGAAGCCAGTCTCTTCGTCGGAAAAGGCGCGCTGCTCCCGCGTGTAAATGTTGATCGTGCCGATCACCTTATCGCGCGTCAACAGCGGCACCGACAGCAGCGACGCCAGCCCCGTTTTGCGCGCGAGTTCCGGGTAGCGAAACTGTTTTTCGGCGAGCACGTTGGGAACTGTGATGGGGCGGCCTTCGCGCACTACACGGCCGATGAGCGAATCCTCGATCTTCAGCGGCATCTTGTGCAGATAATCGGGCGAAGAACAGCGCGCCGCCGAAATCACCAGTTCGCGGCGGTCTTCGTCGATCAGCATGATGGAACAGACGGGCGAGTCGAGGGTTTCCGCCACCATCTCCGAAATGGCTTGCAGGATGCGGTCCAGATAGTTCTCGGCGGAAATGGTCTGCGCCACCGCCGCCAAGGTTTCCATGCGTTTGGCCGCGGTTTCGGAACGCTCTTCCAGGCGCCACTTGGCAATGGCGCCGCCCATCTGCTCACCGATGAAGCTGACCAGCGCGACTTCTTCCGGCGAATGCGCGTGCGCCTCCCGGTGGTGCACGTTGATGACGCCGATCAGGTCGCCACCGGTCACCAGCGGTACGGAAAGGAAGGCATCGAAGGTGTCTTCCGGCAGCGTCTGGAACGTTTTGAAACGGGCGTCGGCGGAAGCCTTATTGGACAGCGCCACCACGGATTTGTGTTGCGCCACCCAGCCCGTGATGCCTTCGCCCATCTTCAGGCGGATGTTGCCGATCTCGGACGCGTGCGGAAGCTGCGAGGCCTGCAGCACCACTTCATTGCTGGCCCGGTCTATCAGATAGACCAGGCACGCGTCGCAGCGCGTGGTTTCCAGCGTAAGCGAGATCAGCTCCTGCAGCATTTTCTCCAGGCTCAGGTCGGAGCTGACGATGCTGCTGATATGGTGCAAGAGCGCAACTTGGGAGGAACCCTCCGGAACGGCTGTCGTGGCGGTCCGCATGTATTCAGTTTAAGGATTGGAGCGTGCGATTGTCGAATCCAAAATTCTTATAGGGGGCATGGTGCACGGGGTGCGCATCCACCATTCCCGCAAAGGGTCGTCATGCGGGGGAATGAACCGGGCCCTCCGGGCACCGTCAATCTGCCGGCGATCCGGCGAGCTTTGCGGCCGGCCGTGGCCAAGGCGTAACCCCGCGCGCGGCAGATCGCCGGCGACATGGCTTCCCCGCCGTCCAGGTCCGCCGCGAATTGGACATATAGCTCTTCTTCTAAAGGTGTGTCGGGTTTGACCGCCTTCACTTGTCAGGTGCGCCGGCGCCAGGGTCTGCGCTTCTGCAAGTCCCTGCGCGGTCAGCGCCGGCCGCCCCTTCCAAAGCCACCCGAAAAGGTGTGCGGCATGCCGCCGCCAATACGGGATCCGAGGCCACGGAGTTCATTCGAGCGGGAATCCCCAAGCGAACGCGACTGGCGCTGCTCATCGAGACCCCTTTCCGGTTGGGATTTGGACCAGTTGCCGTTAGCGCCTTGCCGAAACCAACTGCTCCCTCGATGGTCCCAAACCTGCCCGTCGTGCCCGGCGTAGATATCGTGCGCCTGTCCCTGCCTTGCCAGGGCGGCGCCGCCCTCCGGCCGGGCCGCCCGTGACACTACGGCATTGCCTTGCCAGCGATTATAGACGTTGGTGTTGTAGTGAAACCGCTCCGCGTCGCCGGGGTGCCAGTGGGGATTCCAGTGCTCGCTGTAGATGCGGTGTGTGTACCAGGGGTTGTGATACCACCAATAACCGCCAACCGGCCGCCAGAACCATCCGTCACCCCAGTAGCCGAAGCCGAATCCAAAGCCCCACGTCCACGGCCAGCCGAACCAGAAATCGCCGATCCAGGGCGGATAAAACCAGCCCGTGCCGAACACCACCACGCCGTCCCACACATACGCGCCGAGATAGCCGGGCGTGTAGCCGAAATAAACGAGGTCCGGTGTGGCGCCGTAGACGTAGACGTACCGGTCGTGAAATAGCGGACAGCTCGGGGGAATCCGATAAATCTCCGCCGGAATCGTGTCGGCGACTACCCACGGACCCACTGGCGCTTCGGCCACGAACCATACACCGTTGTGGCATCCGTAGTAGCTCGCGCCCAAATGAATCACGTCGCTGGAGGTGTTCACCGCGTACTCCAGCGACGTGCCCTCGATAGCCCGGAACTGCGGCGCACCGTCGTAGCGCACCTCGAACTTGATTTCGGTTCGTCGCACCGCCGCGGTTTGGGGAATCTGGTTCGCGATCACCGCTTCCCTGGCTGGTTCAGTGCCGGGAACCGATGCCAGCACGCCGCCCTTCGGGCTGTTGGGAGGAATCTTCGCGAAATCCCGCGGAAGCTGGCTCGCGGACACCCAATCCCACGAACCCTGCAACGACTTGCCGCGATACCAGCGCCCGGATAGCAGCACGTAATAATCCTGCGTGGACACATCCAGAAAAATATTGTTTTCGGTGTTGGTGACGTAGAGCAGCTTGGTCTTCGAAATCGGCGAGAGTTGCGCCGCTCCGCGCGTAACCAGCAATTCGGCCGGAGTGGCGCTCACGAATACCGCCGGCGGCGTTCCCGTCATGGGCGGCGGGCCGGCATCCTTGGCGTGATCGTGTGGATCTTTCTGTTCGGTCTGCTCGACTTGCGTTTTAGCCTCATCCAGGCCGGGCGGCGCGTTCGCGGCGGCTGTCCATGGCCCGTCCAGGGTGGATGCCGTCATCCAAACGCCATTGCCGTCCAGATAGTAGCGCGAGCCCGCGGTATCGTAGAGCAGCGTCGCCGGGGTATTGACGACCCGCTGGAATGGCGTGCCCGGCACGCTGCGCAGGACGGGCTGCCCATCGATCAAGATCAAGACGGCGGGAGCGGGACTATACAAGACTTTGGGCGGGTCGTTCTTTACCGCGACCGATTCGCTCTCACCCTCGGCCTGGGTCATGGCCATGTCGGCCAGCAGGCGGTCCAGGGTGACGGTGCGCGGCCAAATGGGCAGGCCGTCGCGGATGGCTCGCTCCAGCTCCGGCTCCTGCGATTTCGCGGCCGGAAAACTGACCGAGGATACCTTGAGGTCATCCAGCATGACCATCCGGCTCTCTTTGTCGACGTCGGTGCGGGCGGTCAGGGAAACGATGCCGTACAGGGGCGTCGGGTTGCCGGGCCGTGTGACAGTCACGGCCGCACGGGCCTCCAGATGGTTTTTCTTCCATTGATCGACCTGCGGCTGATAGATGGTGAAGTGGATGCCGCTGGTATCCATTTCCCGTGGCCAGCCCGTGCTGGCGTCAGACGGCGTCTGACCCGGAGCTGAGAGTGAAGCAGCGGCCAGGAAACAAAGGATTTTCAAGCCCGCATTAGCGGTTCGAGTCCATTCCGAGACTTTGCGCATGAGAAGATCCCTTTCTTGTGGGGTTAGGCTTCGTTTTCGATACCGAACATCCGTTTGATGCCAAAACATCCGCCGTGGGTGCGGGAACCACGGAGGTGGGGCGGCCTATCCGCACCGCGGACCCGCTTTGCAGCGGGTCCCTGGAGTTTCTACATTTTGTCCGCCGGAGTGGGGCAGGCTCGCAGCCTGCGCGGCCCGCGCAGGCCCGCTGGTAGCACAGGCTTCAGCCTGTGTAGGGCGAGCTTCGCTTGCCGAAGAGCGGGCCTGCGAGGCCCGCGCAGGCTGCGAGCCTGCCCCACAAGGTCTTCAGGCCACTATGATGAAGCGATGAAGAATACGCCGGGCGGATTGCCGCCGGTGATCGCCGTGGGTCGCAAAGCCGCCCAGCCCTTGCACTGGCAGATTTACGACGCCTACCGTGCGGCCATCATTGGGCGCAATCTGCAACCGGGCCAGCGGGTTCCGTCCAGCCGGAGTCTTGCGCTGGAACTCGGGATTTCGCGCATCCCCGTCCTTACGGCTTACGCCCAACTCATGGCTGAGGGCTACTTTGAAAGCCGTGTGGGCGCGGGAACGTACGTGTCCGGTTCCTTGCCGGAGCAGTGGATGTCGTGCGAGGGCGCAGGCGAAACCGCCTGCCGCACCTTCCCGGCCATTAAGTCAGGCGCTTTGCCATGGACGTACGGATCGGGTGCATTCGGTGTGGGCCAGTTGGCGTTTGCGCACTTTCCTTTCCAGGTGTGGTCGAACCTGGTTGCGCGGCATGCCCGAAAAGTGCGCGCCGGCGATTTGAATTACGGCGACCCGATGGGTTCCCAGGATTTTCGCGAAACCATCGCCACGTACTTGAGAACGTCGCGGGCAGTCGACTGCGATGCGGGGCAAATCATGGTGGTCAGCGGCTCCCAGCAGGCGCTGGACATTTCCGCGCGCGTCCTGGTGGAACCGGGGAATCCCGTCTGGGTTGAAGAACCCGGATACGAGTTGATGCGGGAGGCCCTTACGCTGGCCGGTTGCCGGCTCATACCGGTTCCGGTTGACGGCGAAGGTCTTCGCGTGGCGGCCGGGATCAAGCTGTGCCGCCAGGCCCGCGCCGCGTTTGTCACGCCCTCGCATCAGTATCCGCTGGGCGTGACCATGAGCGCCGCGCGCCGCCTCGAATTGCTCGATTGGGCGCGCAAATCCGGCGCCTGGATCGTGGAGGACGACTACGATAGCGAATACCGTTATGAAAGCATGCCCATCGCATCCTTGCAAGGAATCGACCGCGGCGCGCGCGTAATTTACATCGGCACGTTCAGCAAGACTCTGTTTCCGTCGCTACGCCTGGGATACATGGTGATTCCGCACGTACTGGCCGCTCGATTCGCCGCAGTCCGCCGGGCGATGGACCTTTGTCCGCCGCACCTGTCTCAAGCCGTGCTCACGGATTTCATGGATCAGGGACACTACGCCAGGCACATCCGCAAGACGCGGCTGCTGTATGGCGAGCGACGGAGCGCCCTGGTTGCCGCCATCGGCAAAGAGTTTGGCGGGCGCCTCGAGATCCTGGGCGGGGAAGCCGGCATGCACCTCACGGTCGCACTGCCGCCCGGTCTGCGCGACCGGGAGATATCGGAGCGTGCGGCCGCGGAGCGTCTGTGGCTGTGGCCGCTGTCGTCCGCTTATATGGGCAAGGCCGCCCGGCAGGGATTCATTCTGGGCTTTGGAAGTACGCAGGCGGCGGATATGCCGAAAGCCGTTCGCCGCCTGCGGGACGTGCTTGGTTCCGGGTAGTTTAGTGGGGCAGGCTCGCAGCCTGCGCGGGCCTCGCAGGCCCGCTCTTCGGCGCTCGCCTGTGCCGGCAGGGGTGCCGACACGGCACGCCGGGGGCGTGCGCCACGTGGGCGGAGTGGCTATAAGGGAATTGCGCCAAGTGGTTATTGCCCTACGCCGCACGCTTATCTATCATTGGTGAACGTGTCCCTCGCTGGCATCAAACCAGGCCGTTTCCTGCTGGCCCTTCCGATGTTGATCTACCCGGTCTTGCACTTTATTTACACCGATTTTGTGGCCGGCATCATCCCTCCCTGGATTCCGTGGCACCTGTTCTGGACCTATTTCACGGCCATCACTATCTTCGCCTCCGGCGTGTCGATCGTCTTCCGGAAATACGCGCAACTGTCCGCGACCCTGCTGGGAGTGGAGATTTTTCTGTTCTGCGCGCTGATTCACGTCTTCCTGGTGCTCGACAGGCCCGGCGATGCGTGGGCGGGGCGCGCCATGTTCGGCGATATGCCCAGCCGCTGGATGAATTTCCCGAAAGACCTGGGCATGAGCGGCGCCTGTTTCATCTTTGCCGGAACCCAAGCGGGAGCACTCGGAATGTCCGCCCGGCACAAAATCCTGACGCTCGGGCGCCTCATCCTGGCGCTCTGTACCGCCGCGTTTGGCGTGCTGCACTTCATCTATCCGGCGTACGCGCCGGGCATCCCTCCCATGTCCGCCAGCGTATCCTTTCCAATTCCCGGTCACGCGTTTTGGGTGTACCTCACAGCCGTCGCGCTGCTGATTTTGGCCGCATGCCTGGCTGCCAATTGGCATACGCGCGAAGCTGCCCTGGTATTGGGATTGACGATTGTAGTGTTCGACCTGCTGACCTGGGGCCCGGTTTTCATCGTGCATCCCATGGAACTGACCGGAAACTTCTTGAAAGATATCGGGATCGCGGGAGGCGCCTTCGTCCTGGCGGACAGGTAAGGCGGGAACTGCATGATCGCATCCCTCGGACGCTGGTTCTTCGCTATCTCGATGGTGGCTTTCGGCATCCAGCATCTGATCGATAGGGGCTTCATCGTAGGTCTGGAGTTCGTTCCCGCGTGGATTCCGGCGCACGCGTTCTGGGCCTGCTTCACGGCCACCGCGCTGATTTGCGCGGGCGTCAGCATCGCGTTCCAAATGAAAGCGCGCCCATCGGCCCTTCTGTTGGGCGTCGCGTTTTTCCTGTCCATGCTGGTTCGCCGCGCACCCGCCATCGTGGCGATTCTGCGCGACGTGGGCGAGCGCACCCTGGCATTTGAGGTCCTGGCGCTGTGCGGCGGAGCGCTGGTGCTGGCCACGGTGGACAAACTAGCCGCGCTCGGCCGCTATTTCCTGGCCGTCTCCATGGCGATCTTTGGCATCGATCATTTGTGGGTTCCCGGCTTGATCGCCGGACTGATACCCGCCTGGATTCCGTGGCATCGGTTTTGGCCGTACTTCACCGCGGCAGGCTTCATCGCCGCCGCCATCTGTATCGCCATCGGCAAGCAAGTCCGACTGGCGGGGACTCTTCTCGGGCTGATGTTCTTTCTTTGGGTGGTGCTGCTGCACGCGCCGCGCATCGCCGCCGCTCCGTACAACGGGGACGAGTGGAACAGCGGATTCATCGCCTTGGCCATGAGCGGATGTGCCCTGGCCGTGGCAGGCGGCGCAGGCGAGCGTGGCTCGCCTTGACCGGCTAAGCCTGTCCCACCGGGTGCTATGATCCGCTCTTATGGTTAAAACCCGTTTTGCCGCAATTGTATGCCTGGCCGGCTTGGGATGCCTGGTTGCCACCTCGCAATCGGGACCGCGCAAGCTTTCCTCGTTCGATCCGCGAGCGAACGCGCTGCTCGCGAACATGACGCTAGACGAAAAGGTCGGACAGATGACCCAGCCCGATCAACTCTTTCTCAAATCCGACAGCGATATCGCCAAGTACTTTCTGGGATCGGTACTCAGCGGCGGCGATTCCGACCCCAAAGAGGGCAACAGCCTGGAAGCCTGGACCAACCTGATCGACCGCTATCAGAAGGCCGCGCTGGAAACGCGCCTGTCGATCCCGTTGCTTTACGGAGTGGACGCGGTGCATGGGCACAATAATGTGTTGGGCGCGGTTATTTTTCCGCATAACATCGGGCTGGGCTGCACGCGCAATCCGGCGTTGATCGAGAAGATCGAGCGCATCACGGCGGTGGAAGTACGCGCTACCGGCATCAACTGGGGCTTCGCGCCATGCGTCACCGTGCCGCGCGATATTCGCTGGGGCCGCACGTATGAAGGCTACGCCGACGAGCCGGAGGGCGTCACGGAGCTGGGCGCGGCCGCCGTGCGCGGCTTGCAGGGCGACGACCTGGCCGACCCCTTGGCGATCCTGGGTTGCGCCAAGCATTATGTGGGCGATGGCGGCACCACTTATGGCAGCAGCACGATCGGCCCGCACCTGCTCGACCAGGGCGATACGCGGATGGACGAAAAGACTCTGCGCGAGATCCACATGCAGGGCTACCTGACCACCATCCGCGCGGGCGTGGGTTCCATCATGCCTTCCTACAGCAGTTGGAACGGCTTGAAAATGTCGGGCAATCGGCGCCTGCTGACGGAGGTCTTGAAAGACGAATTGGGCTTTGAAGGCTTCCTGATTTCGGACTACGGCGCCATTGATGCGCTGCCGGGCGATTACAAACATAAGATCGGCATGTCGATCAACGCCGGCATGGACATGGTGATGGTACCGGAGCGCTACCAGGAGTTCATCGCCAAGCTGAAAGAAGACGCGCAGGATGGCACGGTGCCGATGGCGCGCATCGACGACGCGGTGCGGCGCATTCTGCGGGTGAAGATCGCCATGGGGCTGATGGACAAAAACCATTCGCAGCTTGCCGACCGTACGCTGTGGAAGCAGTTCGGATCGCCGGAGCACCGCGCCGTGGCGCGCGACGCCGTGCGGCAATCGCTGGTGCTGCTGAAGAACGAGCGCGGCGCGCTGCCGCTGGCTAAATCCGCCAAACGCATCCACGTGGGCGGCAAGGGTGCGGACGACCTCGGCAATCAGTGCGGCGGATGGACGATCACCTGGCAGGGCAGCAGCGGCGACGTGACGCCGGGCGGCACGACCATTCTGCAGGCCATCAAGAAGGCTGTTTCGAAAGACACCAAAGTGACATTCGCGGTGGATGGCAAAGGCGCGGAAGGCGCGGATGCCGGTGTGGTGGCGATCGGCGAGAAGCCCTACGCCGAAACCAACGGCGACCGCCGCGAATTGAACCTCGCGCCGGAGGATGTGGCCGCGATCGATAACATGAAAGCGGCGGGGATTCCGGTGGTGGTGCTGCTGCTTTCCGGACGGCCGATGATTCTGGACAAGGCGATCGACAAGGCGGATGCATTTGTGGCCGCATGGCTGCCGGGTACGGAAGGCGACGGCGTGGCGGACGTTTTATTCGGCGACTACAAACCCACGGGCAAACTGAGCTTTTCGTGGCCGCGCACGATGGCGCAGGTGGGCGTGCATAAGGGCGACGCCGGCTACGACCCGCTGTTCCAGTATGGTTACGGCCTGAGTTACTGACTGTCTTCGTGTTATCCGCGTTCATCGGTGGCCAATTATTTCTTGCTCCAATCCCGGATGGTGCGGATCTCGGGGGCAGGAATATGCAGGAATTCGAGGAACTCCTGATGTTCTTCCGGCGCGGCCTTCTCGAATTCGGCGTGCCAGCGGTGCATGGCCTCCTCGGTTAGCCCCGCGGCTTTCATGATGGAAACCCACTTCTCTTTTGTGATCATCTTATTTCTCCCTATCGAATCGTTTTTGAGCAGTTTCAGTATGGCGCGCTGGTGGGCGCGCCGCATTTCAATCTCCGCGTCGAGAGCCACGAGGCGCCGTTTCAGAACCGCCGCAGCGTCGCTCGCGCGGCGGTCCAGAATCGCGCGGATGTCCTCCAGCGTCAGCCCCGCGTGGCGATAGACGCAGATCTGCTGCAGCCGCTGCAAGTCCCGATCGCCGTAATGCCGGTAGTTGCCGGCGCTACGGGCGGGCGATTTCAGCAGCCCGATGGATTCGTAATACAGCAGCGTGCCGCGGCTCAGACCGCAACGCGCGGCGAGTTTGGAAACGGTCAGCATGGCTTCCACGTGACTCCAGATCCCAGTGTGAACCCTACAGCTATAGACAGGTCAAGCGGAAAATGCGGGCGTCGCCATATACTGAGTGAATGACCGATTACCGCAGCATCGAACGACAGTTTTCCGAAGCCCTGGGACTGCCGCGCCGCCCCGTGGCCGTGACGTTCTTGAAGGCGCCGCCCGCCGGCGTCGAGAAGTTTGAGGGCGTCATGCCGTCGGGGTGCAGCTTCTGGCGGCTGGCGGCGGATGGGCGGACTTTCTACACGGTCGCCGCCGACCATTACAACTGCCCCATCGGGAGCTACACGCACAATATCGCCCTGCCGCCCGACCGCGCACCGGAACTGGAACAGACCTTGGCGTTGATGGGCTCGCTAGGCTACGTGAAGATGGAAGAGGTATCCGGCATTCCGCGTCTGCCCGAGCCGCCCGCTGCGGTGGTTTTTGCGCCGCTCGGCGAGACCCCGGTGGAACCCGACGTCGTGATCTTTTCGGGACGTCCCGCGCGCCTGATGCTACTGAGCGAGGCTGCGCTACGGGCGGGCGTTTCGGCGAACGCGCCGCTGCTGCCACGTCCCACTTGCATGGCGCTGCCCGCGGCGTTGGCACAGGGCGTGGTCACCAGCTCGGGCTGCATCGGAAACCGTGTGTACACGGACCTGGGCGAAGACGAGCTGTACGCCGTGGTTCCCGGACGCGATCTGGCGCGCGTGATGGACGAGTTGCAAACCATCGCCACGGCGAATGCGCAACTGGCGGAGTACCATCGCGAAAAGCGCGCGATGCTGGCGACGGCGTAGTTTATCCAAAATTTAGCCGGCCTTTCGGCCGGCGGGACCCGCTGGGAGCGGGTCCGCAGCCTGCGAGGCTGCCCCACCCAGCGCCATCCACGCAACGACCGCGGCCAGCTTCTCATCCTGACGCCATGGCGGGCCGATGGCCTTTCCCAAGCCGGCCACCTGCCGCTTCAGTTCGTCTCCCAGCAGACGCTCCTGGACGGCGGTGAGCGGCAACCCGCACTCCCGGCTGGCGGCGCGCAGCGCGGCGCGAAACAATTCGCCTTCCGCGGTGTGCAGCATCGGGTGCGAAGCCAGGATTTTTTCGAGAGGGGGCAAAGGTCTGCCGGACCCCAGCAACAGACCGCAGCCGACCACCGGATGACCGAGTTGCCCCAGATCTTCGACCATGCCGCGCAATTCCGTAGTGGCCAGCGCCGCCGCACGCGCCGCGCAATTCTCCACGAGTTGCCGGGCCTCACCGATCTCCAGCCCCACCGCGGCATGGTAAGGCTGCGATGGGCCCTTTGCGCCAGGCTCCCGCATCTCGATGCGCCGCCGCGCGATCACGACCGGGGCGTCCGCGGCTACCGTTAGGGCCACTGCCGCCGCCCATCCGGAATGCGCGCGAAAGCCGATCGTGGCGGGCGAGGACATGCTTTTAGACTCAGCCCCGCGTCACCCGAAAACGATCTGCGCGATCACCAGTTGCGGCAGCGCTTGATTCCAGCTATCCGGAATATCGTCGAAGGCCAGCCGGAAATTTTTGATCTCGCCGGGAGCCAGGCCGCCCATCTTCTGGCCCACGATGGGCACCCGTCGGCGCAGCACCAACTGGCCATAAGGATCGTAGAACACGCAGTTGATTTCCACCACGCGCAGGCCGCGGCTGCCGTTGTTGCCGATCTTGCCCGTGATCTCGACCACCGCCTGCTTCATGTAGCTTTCGTGCTTCTGCATGTCGACGTCCATCAACTGCAGGCTGTGCACGTAGGCCTTGGCTTCGGCCGTAAGAGGCGGAGGAGGCGGCGGCGGCCGCTGCGCCGCCCGGTCCAGATAGAGGAAAAAACCAGCGCCCAGGATCGCCGCAAGCGCCACCACGAGCACCGCTACGGGAACGCTCTTCTTCTCCGCCGCTATTTGCGTGGCCACCGTGACGATATTAGCATAGGGGCGGGCTTCGGACCGCGCGGGGCGTTGATCCCCTGTCTCGGTCGATTGGGCCGCCGCGATTGCGGCGAACGCGCATATAAGCGAGGTCGGAGTTGTGAGTTTCATTTTGCTCACCTAAAGCAAGAAGAGCGGGCCTACGAGGCCCGCGCAGGCTGCGAGCCTGCCCCACTATTTCTACCGGCCGCCGACAGTCATTTCGCTTAACACCAGCGTCGGCGCAGCCATCGACCCGCGGAACTGCAAGTCCGACCCAACCGCTTCCAGATTCGCCAGCATCTGCTGCAAGGTTCCCGCGATCGTCACTTCGGAAACCGGAAACGCCAATTCGCCGTTGCGGATCCACAGACCGACCGCGCCGCGGGAATAATCCCCAGTTACGATATTCACGCCGAAGCCGATCAGTTCCGTCACGTAGAAACCTTCCCGGATTCCCGCGATGAGTTGCTCGGGCGTGGCGGCGCCTCTCTCAATATAAAGGTTGCCATTGCCAACGCCCGCATTCCCCGCCAAACCGCGCGAGGCGTTGCCGGTGGTGCGCAGTCCCAACTTGCGGGCGGTGTAGGCGTTCAGCAAGTAGCTCCGCAGCACACCGTTTTCGATTACCACCGTGCGCCGCGTAGGCACGCCTTCGTCATCGAACGGCGAAGTGCCGAACAAACCGGGAATAGTGCCGTCGTCGATTACGGTCAACTTATCCGACGCCACGCGTTCGCCCAACTTACCGGCCAGGAACGACTCATTGCGATAGATGGCGCCGCCATGCACGGCATCGAAGATGTTGTCGAGCAGCGCGCGCGCGGTGCGCGGCTCGAACACCACCGGCACCTTCTGCGTCTCCATCTTCCGCGCGCCCAGCCGCCGTACGGCCCGTTGCGCGGCGATGCGGCCCACGTCTTCCGGCTTGTCGAGGCTGGCAAAACCGCGCGCCGACGTGAACCAGTAGTCGCGCTCCATCGACTCGCCCTCGCGCGCCACGGGCACCGTGGATAGTGAACAGTAGCTGGCGCGATATTCGCCCGCGAAGCCCCGCGAATTAGCGAACGCGTGCCGCCCCAGATGAGTGTCGAAGGACGCACCCTCGGAATTCGTAATGCGCGGGTCGGCACGCAGCGCGGCATCTTCGGCGCGCCGGGCCATCTCGATCTTCAGCTCGGTTGGGAGTCCCTCCACATCGCCGCAGTACATGCCCAAATCGCCGGGAATAGAGCCTAGCTCGGCGGCGTCCGGCAGGCCGGCGTGCGGGTCCTCCGTAGTAATCTCCGCCAATTCGATCGCCGAGCGCACCATCTGCCGTATGCCATCGGCCGAAAGATCCGAAGTATAGGCCGAGCCTGTGTGCAGGCCTCGCAGGATGCGCAATCCCGCCGCGCGCGAGCCGGCTTCCTTCAACGTCTCCACTTCCCGCAGGCGCACGTTGGCGGAAAACTCGTCGCCCTCGCCGATGGTGCACTCCGCGTCCGTGGCCCCCGCCGCCAGCGCCTGCCGGACGATCTCCGCGGCCATGCCGGCATAATCGCGCGCGTGACCGCTCCCACTCAAGCCGTGCCTCCCACCGTCAGGCGATCGATCTTGATGGTGGGAATACCCACGCCCACAGGCACGCTTTGCCCCTCCTTGCCGCACACGCCGATACCTTCATCCAGCTTCAGATCGTTGCCCACCATGCTGACGTATTTCAACGCTTCCGGACCATTGCCAATGAGCGTGGCGTTGCGGACGGGACGGGTCACGCGGCCGCCTTCGATGAGATAGCTTTCCGCCGCCGAGAACACGAAATTGCCGCTGGTGATATCCACCTGGCCCCCGCCGAAATCCGGGCAATACAGGCCCTTCGGCACGGACCGGATGATCTCTTCGGGATCGCTTTCGCCCGCCAGCATGAACGTGTTGGTCATGCGCGGCATGGGGATGTGCGCGTAACTCTCCCGGCGCCCGCTGCCGGTTTCCGCGGCGCCCGTCAGACGGCTCGAAAGCTTGTCTTGCAGATACCCGCGCAGGATGCCCTTTTCGATCAGCACGTTGCGCCCGGTGGGATGCCCTTCGTCGTCCACGTTCAGCGAGCCGCGCCGGTTGGCGATGGTGCCGTCGTCGATGACGGTGCATAATGGGCTGGCCACTTGCTGGCCCATGCGTCCACTGAACGCCGAGACGCCCTTGCGATTGAAATCCGCCTCCAGGCCGTGGCCCACGGCTTCGTGCAGCAGGATGCCCGGCCACCCGGGACCCAGCACCACGGTCATCTCGCCGGCGGGCGCGTCCACCGCGTCCAACATCACGATGGCTTCGCGCGCGGCTTGCGCGGCGAAGTGCTCCGGCGTCTTGTCGTTGAGGAAAAAGCCGAGATCCACGCGTCCGCCGCCGCCGGCATGGCCGCGCTGCGGGGTTCCACCTTTTTCGCGCGCGAGCGCGGCCACGTTCAGGCGCGCGAGGGGCTGCCGGTCCCACGAAAGCACGCCATCGCTCGAGGCCACCAGCACCTGCCGCAGATTATCGGCATAGCTGGCCTGTGCCTGGAAGATGCGCGAATCGTAGGCGCGGGCCGCGCGGTCGGCGCGCTTCACCAGCTCCACGCGCTCGGCGAAAGGTGTCTCGGTGGGCGCCGTCAGCACCGGATAGAGGTTGCGCCGCCCGCCTTCATTGAGCGAAATTTTTTCCACTGTGGCCGGCCCCGCCGCGATGCACGCCGCCACCCGCGCGGCCCTGCGAATCTTCTCCGGACTCAGGTCGTCGCTATAGGCGTAGCCGGTGCGCTCGCCCGCGATCACGCGCACGCCTACGCCCAGCGATACGCCCTGCGACGCGCTCTTCACGATGGATTCGTCGATGCTGATGGAACTGGTCGAGAGATATTCGAAGTAAAGATCGGCGTAGGCGCCCCCCTGCGAAAGCGCTTCAGCCAGGTAATTCTCCAGATCCCGCGCGGTGATGCCAAAGCGCAGCGGGAAGAAGGACTCGGAAAACTGCATATAAGGGTAGGCTAACATGGCAGGCTCGTGGGGCAGCCTGCCCACCAAGACATTTTCCATTGCTGAAAATGTACAAACTCCAGCCGGGGCTTTCAGCCCCGCCTTAGGCGAGTGTGGCTCGCCTCTGGAATTACATTTGAAAGGCCGCGTGGGGCGGCGCCATGCGCCGCCGCGAGCTTCGCTCGCCTCCCCAGGCTAAAGCCTATGCCACCAAGCCCTGCAAAAAGCCATCCAGAGCTTCGAGGCAGGCGGCCTACGAGGCCGCCGCAGGCTGCGAGCCTACCCCACCCAAAAATCAGCCCCGCCAAGCCGTGCTGAATCGCGTCTCTGCGGCCGTGCGCAAACGTTACCGGATCTGCACTAACCCGTTGTCCGCCTGCGGCACACTTGCCGAGTTGACGGTCTGCGGCCCGCGCCAGAAATCCAGGTAAGAAACCTGGTGCACGCACGCCACTGTACAGCGCGGCGCACACGATTTTTCGGTCAAAAACTCGCGCCGGATGTCGGCCACCGTGTATTCGCTCAGCGGCTTGGCCGGATATCCGCGCTGCTGCGAACAGTAGTGCACCAAGCCTTCTTCGCAGATATACAAATAGCGCGCGCCCGCCCGGCAGCGCCAGTGAGTCTCCTTGCCGTGCGCGATATTGTCCTGGAAATAGTTGAATTGCGCATAACTGCTTTTTTCCATGCCGCGCATCACCCCGTAGACCTCACGTTCCGCCGTCGACAGCGGCTGCAATTGTCCCGTACCATCGTGGATGATGCCCACCGTCGATGTGAAACCCAGATCCACGGCGCGCTTGCCGATGACCAACGCATCCTGGGGATCGCGGATGCCGCCGCCCACCACGGAATTGATATTTACGTGAAATTCCGCGTGTTCGGCCAGAAGCTGCAGCTTCCTGTCCAGCACTTTCAGACTCTTCTTCGAGACGTCGTCGGGCGTGACATTGTCGATGCTGATCTGCAGGTGCTCCAGCCCCGCGCGGTTCAAGCGCTGGATACGCTCGGCGGTGAGCAGATAGCCGTTGGTGATCATCCCCGCGATGGCGCGGCGCCCGCGGATGTGCGCAACGATCTGGTCCAGGTCCGGATGCAGCAGGGGTTCGCCGCCGCTGATGGTGACGATGGTGGTGCCCAGCGCCGCCAGCAGGTCGATACGTTGGCACACGGTTTCGAGCGGCACCGGCTTGGAGTGGTCGTCGAATTCGTTGCAGTACGCGCACGCCAGATTACAGCGCCGCATGGGGATCAGGTGGGCCAGAATGGGGTGGTCCGTGGAAAACACCCCCTTCGCGATCATGCGCAGCTCCCGCGCGCGCAGGTGCGCCGCCCGCCAGCCTCTACGCATCGATTTGGCCATATCCGGCATTTTGAAATTCCTATTAAACCACACAAACGGGAGGAGTTCTGAGTCTCGGAGACCGACCGGCTGCTTTTCCACCCCCAACGGCGATTTTTGTGGGGCAGGCGTGTGGGGCAGGCGTCTACGCCGGCTGCGGGTATCCAGACCCGCTCATTGCGGAACAGGATGAATAATATACTTATCGAAATAAGCCCGCAGCTCCACATGGTGCGTCGCGCGGTAAGCGGCGTAGTCCTGCGCGATGCCGGCATCCGCGCCGCCGCTGAGCAGGATCCACGCCTCCAGCAGCCCATCGCGCCGCAGCAACGCGATATTCGCCAATTGCGGGTCGAGATGCGCGGCCTTCTGCCGATGGAGGCCATCCGCCACCGCGTTGAGCGCGGCGGCCTCTTCCTCTAGGGTGTGCCGGTACTGCGTCTCATGTGGATACTTCTTCGCGAACAACGCCTGCCGCCAGGCCGCGCGCGTGACGGAATAGCCGATCCAAGCGGCGCGGCCCGTGCCGTCTTGGTCATCGATCTCGGCAGGATTGACTGCCATCGTCCGCGGATCGTCGCCGATCTTCGGCCGCTCGATTTTGGGCGCCGTCAACTGGCAATTATTCTTCTTGGCCCAATTCGCCAGCGCCGCCCAGGGCTTCTGAACCGGCTCCGCGATGACGGCCTCGATGAACTTCTCGCGCGCTTCCAGCGCCTTGCCGGAGGCCATCAGGGCATCTCCCCAGTAGCGGTATGCGGTTTCGCGCGCGGGCTCGATGGCCACCGCCGTGCCGAACCACTCCGCGGCGCACGCCAGGTCCTTCGTGCGGAAGCATACGTCGCCCGCGAATAACGCCGCGGCGTAGAGCTTGGGATCGATTTTCAAAGCCGCGGAATAGGCGGCCAGCGCGCCGTCGTTATCGCCTTTCCCAAAGGCTTGCTCACCCTCCTTCATCCTGGCGTTGGCCTCCGGATTGGACGAAAACGCCTGCGCGGCCGTCGCGGGAGCGTCGAGAGCCGTGAGCAGGTCGTTCAGCAGCAGCCACTTACTGCCCAGTTGCCGCGCACGCAAAGCTGCTGCACGCGCCCGTCCGCGTAGCGCCTCCGCTTCATCGGCAGCTACGTTCGCCCGGGATTTCCCATACAGACAATACGCCAGCCAACCCTGGATTGTGGCGTCGTCAGGGCTTGCAGCCGCCAGATCCTCCACCAGTGGAAGCGCCGCCAGCGATTGGCCTTGCTGCATCAGCCGGGTGGCCTGGTCGCGTTCCGCGGCGAGGTCGCGGGCGGGATGGGCCGGCGCATCGGACTGCGCCATGGCTGCTCCGGCGGCCAACAGCAAAACAAGGAAGCGCACCATTTGTGAGTATGTTATCACCTTCCTTTTGTGGGGCACCGTCGAAAACCTCTTGTGGGGCGGCCAATCCTGGCCGCAGCCGCCTGTCAGGCGGCCAAGCCGGCTGAAAGCCGGCTGCGGGCAGAATTGCCCGCCCTCCGCCTGGTTTTCACAGCTCGTGCTACGTTATGAAGCTTGCCGGCTCCCCAACTCCGCCGTCAGCTCGGATTCTTCGACGCCACCATGATCGTGATGGGCGGCATCGTGGGCTCCGGCATCTTCATCAACCCTTACGTGGTCGCGCAGCAGGTGCATACGCCCCTCTTGATCCTGGGCGTCTGGCTGATCGGCGGCGCTCTGGCCATGGCCGGCGCTTTCATCTGGGCCGAACTTGCCACGCGCATGCCCGATTCCGGTGGCCAGTACCTTTACTTGCGGGAAGCCTACCATCCGTCCGTGGCCTTCATCTACGGATGGGTGCTGCTGCTGGTGACGCA
>Ga0187847_10001783_pt1 | contig 18562 bp, 10 predicted proteins | sample June2016WEW_4_10_FD_132458 | JGI IMG/M metagenome (GOLD analysis project Ga0187847, IMG submission 132458) | Peatland microbial communities from SPRUCE experiment site at the Marcell Experimental Forest, Minnesota, USA - June2016WEW_4_10 | ecosystem: Environmental > Terrestrial > Soil >...
ATTCGAGTGGTGACCAGAAGATCGTATGGGTTTCGGACCTACGAAGCTATGGAAATCGCCCTCTATCACACGCTCGGACGACTTCCCGAACCCGAGACTACCCACAAATTCTGCTGACGAGGCTTTTTTCTGTTTGTCCTGCGTGTGCCGCGATGGTCACAGTTATGCCGGTTTACGGTGACGGGCTCTTGACCCTGTAGCAGGGTCGTCATGCGCTGACGAAATTCCCTTACTCCTACTTTGAGGGGCATATTTTGGACATATATGTCGTACCATACGTTTCATGTGTACACAGTTCGGCACAACAGCGGCCCGCTTTTCCTATAACCCCAAGATCGCCTGACGTCTTCCGATTCTAGTCGATCAACTTCCGCGTCAAATAAAGATAGGACTCCGCCCAGGTCCTCGCCCGCTCTTTCAAATCCGCGCCCGCCGCATGGCCACCTTCGACGATCTCGTCGTAGAAGAACGGCTTGTGGAACTCTTCCAGCCGAGCGGCAAACTTGCGCGCATGCACGGGGCCTACCCGGTCATCCTTGGTGGTGGTTAGGATCAGCGGTTCTGGATAAGCGACATCCGGTTGCAGTTGGTTATAAGGAGAGATCGAGGCCAGAAAGCGCCGCTCCTCTGGCACCGAAACCGATCCGTACTCGCCCACCCACGAGGCGCCGGCCGCAATAAGCTCGAATCTCAGCATATCCAGCAGCGGAACCTGGATCACTACGGCGTTCCACATCTCCGGATGCTGGTTGAACTCGACTCCCATCAGCAGCCCACCATTCGAACCGCCCCAGATCCCCAGTCGGCGCGGCGAAGTGACCTTGCGCGCTACCAGGTCCTCGCCCACCGCGGCAAAATCGTCATAAATGCGCTGCCGGTGCGTCTTAAGCCCAGCCTCATGCCACGCCGGCCCAAACTCCCCGCCACCGCGAATATTCGCCAGCACCCATACGCCGCCACGCGCCAGCCAAAGCTTGCCCATCACCCCCCCAAAGTATTCCGGAGTTGTCGAAATCTGAAAGCCGCCATAGGCGTTCAGTAGCGTCGGATTCGATCCGTCATAACGGATGTCCACGCGATGCACGACAAAATAGGGAATTTTCGTCCCGTCGATCGAAGTCGCCTCCAGTTGCTCCACAACATCTTTCGAAGCATCAAACTGCGCGGGCAAAGTCTTCACCAGCTTCAACTCCCCCGTCGCTGCGTCTCCAAGCTCCAGAGACGGAGGTGTCAGGAAGCCAGTCAGCGACAGAAAGAACTTGTCATCCGAGATGTTCGTCGTTGCAATTCCGAGCGTCCGGTTGTCCGGAACGTCGAGTTTCTTTCGCGTCCATTCGCCAGTCTTGTCTCGGCGGTATTCGTACGCCCGTCCCTGCACATGCTCCAGCGTGGTTAGCAGCAGATGATTCCTAGTAGTCGAGACATCCTGTGCGAACTCCTGAGTGGTGGGAGAGAAAACGACCGTCGGCTTGAGGTGAACCGGGTCCTTCTCCACCGCTTTCAGATCAAGCGAGATAACGGAGCCCTGCGCGAAGGTCTTTTCCGAACCCTCAGGTTTCCAATCCTCGTTCAGAGTGACGATTAGCTGTCCGTCCAAGAGGCTATCGAGATCGCTCCTGCCCGGCAGACCGATCCGCTTCACTCCGTCAGGAGTCAGTAACGAAACCTCTATAGAAAAGAAGCTCACCCTTCGCAGCAGAATCGACGCATGGTGTCCCTGCGCATCGTGCAACACCTCTACATCTGCAGCGGTGTCTGTCTCCTTGCCGCGAAAAATCTCTTTCGCCTGGTCGAGCGGCTCTCCGCGCTTCCACAGCTTGACAACAAACGGATAGCCGGATGTTGTCATCGTGCCCGAACCCCAGTCCCTGGCCACTAGCAAAGTGTTTTTGTCCACCCAGTCTACGCTCTGCTTCGATCTCGGGAGCACAAACCCGTCGATCACAAATTTGCCGATCTTCAAATCGAATTCACGCAGCGTACTCGCGTCTTCTCCGCCCGCCGAGAGTGCCACCAGGCACAGACCATCCCCCGGATACAGGCAATTCAACCCCTTTTCGACCCACTTTTCGTTATCCGTCTTGGCCAGCGCATCGTAGTCGATCACCGTCTGCCAGTGCGGCTGAGCCGTCAGGTAGTCGCCCAGCGTGGTGCGCCGCACAATCCCGAGAATATGCTGAGCATCCTGCCAGGTGTTGTAGATCATGCCGTTACGAAAGACCGGCTCCGCCAGCCGATCGGGCGACTCAAGCACCGTCAGCGCCTCCGCCGTGTACTCCCCAAACCGCGGGTCGGCTTCGAGCACCTTCGCCGTCCGCTCGTTCTCCGCCTTCACCCAGGCGATGGATCGCTCGCCGTTCACATCCTCAAGCCATTGATATTTATCCGGCTGCTCGACAGCGGACGGACCCGCAGCGACCTGCGGCCAGCTGGCAATCGACCCGAACGTAGTCGCAACCAAAAACAAAGCAGATAGATAGAAAACTTTCATAGGGCGAAGAGGCACGGTTTAACTCCTGTCGAGATGACGGTAGCTTTCTGCTGGAAGCCTAAAGCAAGAGCTCTGCTCTGTACAAGGATTAAGGGTTCTTCCTCAGGGACCGTTTCGATGTTGGGGATGCGAGCGCGCCACGGTCAAAATCGAATGGGTAGTGACTTTGGAAGCGACGACCATGGAGTTTATTGCGTAGGTTGACGCGCCTTGCTGGTAAGAAGCTCGAGATTCGGGAGTTAGCCAGCAGCACTGCACGTACTTGGAGGACCTTTTCAAAACGCAGCTTCGGGAGCGAGGAACCGGACACCGCGAACCGCGTAGCCTTCCGGCAGCTTGCGGACGCGCCGACCCAGCACGACACGAATCAAGATGTTGGCGTCGAGCACTAACATATTCAGAGGGCAGACCTCTTCCCTTGTTCTTTGCGAAGCTGCTTGAATTCTTCGACGACCTGCTCTTTTTCAACGCCGGCGAGCAGACCATCAAGTCTAGCGGCCGCGGTGCGCAAGGCGTGGAGATCGGATTCCAGAACTGGTTTACCTTTGGTGGGAGTGTAAACGCCGATGATCTGGCCAAGCCAGGTTACGGCGACGGGATCTCGACCCTTCAGCAGTATCGCCATGCGCTGACGGCTTCCCTCCGGAATCGATGTTCACTTTCGTCGGAATACCCACACCGGCGCATAAGAAGAGTCTCTAAGGGAACCACCACTTCGCCGAATCGCTCACGGAAGATGGCCGGTTCACACTCCCTGTTACGGCATCGCCATCGACTCAATCGCAAATGCAGCGCTACCCGCTTGCCTTGAACCGGAAGATTTTGCGGTTGCCGCCAGTAACGACTGTGGCGAGCGGTAGACGACGTTCCGCAGGAAGGGCACTCCGAGCGGGTGCGGCCCTCGGCACGGACGAGCCAACCTTTCTAGGATTTCTCGAACCCCAACGAGGTCAGACCTTGTCTCGGGTGGCAGTTCATGTCCCTGCAGCGTAATTGAGGAAGAACGTCATAAAGCGAAATTTAAACCGCCTCCATTTATGGAAGTCTTTTAGAATCAGTACGGACACTGCATTAAACGAGGAAAAACGGCAGCCTGGCGGCATATCCTGCTGAGAGGGCGCTACCCCTTCCAGAGCGACCGCAAGATGATCGACCTGGATGCGCTGGTGGCCGGGTCGAAGTTGGAACGACCGAATTTTCAGCGGTTCCGGCTTACAACCCCTTCTGGGAGAATGACCGGAGGTTGTCGGTTGGATGTGCTTGGTACCCCAAGTCGCTCGGCTCCCCAGGGTAGTGAAAACTCTTTCAGCTTGATTCGCTCGCCGACTCATAGCAAAATCATCCCGCTTTGAATCCGCCCCACAGGTGCTGGTTTGAGCTACAAGGCGACTCTCTCACACCCCGTCGGATAGTCCCAGTTTATTCAAATCAAATTGTCGGCTGGCGATGTGCGGCCGGTGAGGTTCCTGGAATGAGAACAACAATCCGTTCGCACTGTCGTGTCTTGGCCGTGTACTTTCTCGGTGTCACTTGGCTGTTCGCGGTCCCGGGTGCGGCCGCACAGAATGTGCTGACCTACCACGGCGACACGCTTCGCACCGGGTGGTTTTCATCGGAAACTCAATTGACGGTGAGCAACGTGAACGCGAAGTCGTTCGGGCTACTGCGCACCGTTGTCGTCGATGGACGCGTCGACGCCGAGCCACTTTACGTTTCGCAGCTGACAATTCCGGGAAAAGGCGCGCGTAACGTTGTTTTCGTAGTCACTGAGAATGACAGCCTATACCGGATTGATGCCGACAAGGGAACCATCATCGGACACCGCAAGCTTGGCAGCCCGGTTCCCTACCAGTACAAGAATTACGATGACAACGTATTTCCCGTGATGGGCATTCTCGGAACTCCAGTGATCGACCTCTCCGCTGGCGTGATTTACCTGGTGGCGGATACCTACAACGGAAAAGTCGATTTTTTCCGGCTCCACGCGATCTCGATCACCACGCTTAAGGATGTAGTGCCGCCGGCGCTGGTTCGGATCAGCGCAAGACTTGAGGACGGTTCCACCTGGGCTTTCAACCCCAAGTATCATTTGCAGCGGCCAGGATTGCTGGAGGCCAACGGCAGCATCTACGTCGCCTTTGGCAGCACCGGAGACACGCAGCCCGACCAATCGCGAGGGAACATCGCGGCCTACGATGCGACGACACTCGCTTTTCTGGGCAGCGATGTGACCGACACGCTGGTCAACAATACGAATCCTTACTACCTGTCCTCTATCTGGCAGTCGGGGTATGCCGTGGCGGCAGACTCGAACGGCGACATCTATTTTTCGACCGGCAACAGCAATCCCAGCGCTCCGAGCTACTCGGCGTCGTTCAACCGGCCCGATAGCGTGGTTCATTTGTCAGGAGATTTGACAACGCTGCTCGACAGTTTCACCCCGAGCAACTACTTCCAGCTCGATCAGTACGACGTGGATTTGGGATCGGGTGGCGCCATGCTGCTGCCGGATCAGCCCGGCTCCACTCCCCACCTAGCCATCGCGGGCGGCAAGGATGGACGGGCCTTTTTACTGAACCGGGACAACCTCGGGGGCTATACCCAGGGGGGGCCGGATAACGTGTTGCAGACGGTACTTCAGGGTGGGTGCTGGTGCGGACCAGCATATTTCGTGGGCTCCGATGGAAACCCCTATATTCTGACCGGTGGAGGAAATGGCATTACGAGCTGGCAACTTCAGCTGCCTGCGCTTCAGTTGGCACAGAGCAGCACAACTGGCCCCGGCCCCATCAATGGTCTGCCCGACTACGGCGGGTCGATTCCGGTGGTTTCGTCGAATGGCACGGCCCCGGGGTCGGCCATTGTTTGGTTCGTGCAACGGCCCTCGACGTCTTCGGATTCCAATCCGGGCACGCCAGTGACGTTGCAGGCTTTTGACGCGTCGAATTTGCAAAGCCAGTTGCTCTCCTTGCCAGCCGGAGCATGGACGCACGCGGTGAACAGCAACGCGGACATCGTACCGACGGTGGCCGAGGGCAAGGTGTATGTCGCCAGCAACGATCAAGTGCAGATCTTCGGCTTGCTCCCTCCTGCGCGTGGGCGGCGCACTGGCTCTCAGCACGGCCTGTGGCCTTCGAAGCCGGACGCGGTCTCGTGTCCTCGAAGCGAGCCTGCGCTCGCCTCGGTTCGCGGCGGAGCAAACTCCAAGCACGAGTTTTGGGGAACGGTGTGTCAAGTTGAGCGCAACCAATTGCATTTGGCGCTGCGGAGCGGACGCAGCATCTCGGTCGACATCGGCGATGCGGCCGCTCACCACCCGCCGGTCGTGTTGAGTCCTGGCAGGGCCATTCATGTCCGGGTAGCGATCGACGCTAAGGGTGTCGCCCACGCCGCCAGGATCTCTCCGTCGCACACGCTCTCGGCGCTCACGCCCTTCGATCGCTAGAGCGGTCGCGTCATACCCTGCCGGAAAACCTTGTTACCGAATCGTTGCGAAAAGTTGACCGCGAGAGTATGCAAAGTTGTGGGGTGATCAGGCTGCGGCTGCGACAAGAACCGTGATCGAGTGGTTCCGGTGACTGCGCACTGCTGCATGGCAAGATCGACCGCGCTCAGCGCCTCGGAACCTCCAGTGCGTACGAAGGCAAAACGGTGGTATTCCACTCGCCATGGAGCGCTTTGCCCGCCACGACCTCGAAGGTGCGCTCCGGTCGCTGGTGTCGGTTTCTGACGTACCCGCCATCCAAGTCGACTGCCAGGCCACCTGAAGACGGCAGCGAAGATTAGAGTAGTTCGCATATTTACCCGTTGGCCGGTGCGGCTCCCATTCGCCAATGTTAGCGCCAAAGCGAGGTCTAGCTCCCGGTGCACTGATTAAGGCGGAGCTCGATTGTGAAGTGACTTGCGGGTTGAGAACCCTGGCGCGACTTCCGAGGTACGCACGGACAAAAAGGCCGACGTCGGCGTACAATTCCAACCGTAGCTCGTGTTCGCAATCGAGCGGGAGGTACCCATGCCCGTGTACGACTACGTCTGCAACGATTGTCATAAAACCTTCGAATTGATTCTTACGCTGAAAGAACACGAAGTGGACGCGAAATGCCCCCAGTGCGGCAGCAAGAACGTGGAGCAGGAAGCGACCGCTTTCTACGCCGTGACCGGGAAGAAGAGTTAGCCGAATAAGTCACGCCGGGAATAACCAACCGATGCTCTATGGCGAATTTGGTAGGCCTTCTGCGCCCCGCGGATCGAGTGTGGCGCCCATTGGCCTCAACTGTTGTCAAGCTGTCTTGGTTGTGAACCCGCCAGGATGGGAGACCCTTTAGTGTGTGCCCGAAGTTTTCCTTCGTTATTTCACTTCGCTGCAGCAGAAAAAATGACGGCGCGACGGGCTGTGAAAAAGCCGCAAAGTGGAAAAGTCTAACCAACGACTCTCCCACTCCACTTGGAAATCCCGCCAAGCCCGCGCGATTCCCACTTTTCCACAGCCCTGACGACTACCGGAGAGTAACTAAAACCGATATTCCCCTAGCTACAACAAAAGGGACACTTCTAATGTCGCAAGAATGGGGACATTTCTATTGTCGGTTGACAACAGCAGGATCCGCACATTGACAAGTGTATTGCGTGTACGTCAGAGGAAGTACACGGTTGACGGTTTAACGAGTGCTGCGCCTGGGTGTGAGTCGCCGGTTCACCAAGGGTCACTGCACGGTGACGTTGAAGCTGCCCGTCCGCGTGATTCCCGTGGAGGTTGCGGTCACAGTCACCGTGTAAGTTCCGGAGGGCGTTCCGGGGTTCACTGGTGGAGGAGGAGTACTACTACTGCTCCCACTGCCACAACTGGCGATCAAGGCAATACCGCCGAGGAGAAGCAGCGCGAGAGGCAGTTTCTGGCGCCGGACTATAGATGTCGAAAAAGGCATCGTGAACAGGAAAACACCGGCGAGCACACCAAAGCCATACAATCCCATACCGGCGCGCCGGTCTGCACCGATCTGATGGGGAGCGGTGGTGGTGATGGTCAGCGGTGCCGTGACACTACTCCCAAGCAGAGTCGCAGTCGCCGCCGGGCAGGTCGCTTCCGTCATGGCAGCGGGCAGCGCGCAGGTGACGCTGATATCCCCGAGGAAGTTATCCACTGCGACCAGCGTGACCGTTGCCGTGCCGGATTGCCCGGGAGCGGTGATGGTCACGTTCGGTATCGGCGTGGAAAGGTTGAAGGTGGTGTCGAGGACGGTGACGGGGATCGAGTACGCGCTCTGCGACGCAACGTAGTACGCATCTCCGGAGTAGGAAGCGGTGAACGTATAATTCCCCGGCGTATCTATGGTAAGAGGGAGGTAACCAGCGAGATAGGCCCATTCAAAGACGCCGGTCGAGTAGTTTCCGGTTATGCTTCCGTTCCTCGGATCGTAGGAAATTGTGCCGGAGGCCGGGACCCCGTTCTCGAGAACCGTAATGGCTCCGGTGGGAGCCTGGAGAATGCTCCACGCGTATACCGGCACGTCGACGTTGAACGACTGCCCTGAATCGGCGATCCAGACCAGGCCGGTCCCGTTATAGATCTGGCTTAGGTTGGGAATGTCGATCTCCGTGTCAGTCAGTCCCTGGGTCACCGTCGCGTTCAATGTGGTTGTGTTCGAGTTGTAGGAATTGTCGCCGCTGTACTGTGCCTGAAGAGCGTAACTCCCCAATGCCGTGAATTCGGAGGCGAGCGTCTGGTCTTCGGTATAACCCTGGGTGTTGAGAGCGTAGCTTCCGGCATCCAGAGTTTTTCCGTTGTTGGTGAAACTCACGCTTCCCGTGGGGCACGGAACCTGCGTCTGTTGCGGATTGGGCGCGCAGGGAGTGCCCGCCGCGTTGGTCACGTCGCTGCGCAGGAAGAATATCGTGCCGTAAGGTATGGTGCTGCCTATCTGTTGGAATGCATAGGTTGTGGGGTTCAACGCTGTCAGCGTTTCCTTCATCAGGCTGTTTTCCTTTCCCACGGTTACCTGAATTGCCCCCGAGTCGCTGGCACCGAAGGTGGGATCGCCGGCGTAGTGGGCCGTCACGGTGTAAGTCCCGCCAGGAAGCAAAGTAGTCGTACCGCTGGCAATGCCGTTGTTAAGAGGAAAAACGCCAACGCCGAGATGGTTGCCGGTCGGCGAAGCCTGGAGCTCAACCGCTCCCGTCGGCGTGCCCGTTCCAGACTGCGGAGCCACCGTCGCACGGATGCTGACCGGCTGCCCATGTGTAACGCTGATCGGAGAGAGATTGGTAAGCGTAGTCGTGCTGGGCGTGAAGCTGACACTGCTCCACTGGTTGACCAGATTGTAGGCGTTCACCGATCCCAAGCCGGTCGCCATGTCATACCCCGTGGTCGCGATCCACGCAGGGTTGCCGGGATTGTTGGGATCGACTAGGATTCCATAACCGCCGCCCGCGGGAGCCGGGCCGCAGTTCGGCGTGTTGGGATTGCAGGGGACAGAGTTGTTGCCCTGCGTGATGTCGTAAAAGATGCAGGAATTCCCGGTCAGCGCCACCGACGAGGAATCGCAACTCGCACCGTTCTGTGCCGCGAGCTTGTAGAGAACGTAATTGGCGTTGCCTTGCCGCGAGCTCGATCCCAGCGTTGCCATCTTCTGATTGACCAGGGCCATGATGCCCGCGAAAGTTGGAGCCGAGGCCGAGGTTCCGCCCACCTCTACAAAGGTGTCAGTCGCCAGGCTGCAAGTTTCTTGCGTACCAAAGAAGCCCGCATCGGCCTCGCAAATGATGTAGAAGCTATCGTTGAAGCCGTTGCTGGCGAACAAAGAGACATCGGGCAAATCGCGCACCCCGTCGCCGGGCACGCCGACGCCAGTTTGCCACGAGGGCTTGCCGTAACCCGAGCACGCGCCGGTATTGTAGTCCATTGAGGAGCAACTGCTGGGCCCGCCACTGCCGCTGATGATGTCGAGGAAGTTATTGGTCGCCGCACACTGGCCAATTCCAAAGCCGGCGCAGGAATCGTTCCATGTCGTCTCCGGAATATAAGACTTGGCGGATGCGTCGGTGGTGGGGTCGTTGGTCGCGTTCCAGTAATTAGGGGCGGTAGCCGGAGTCTGGTTAAAATCGGTGCCCCCTAACGCAACGTTATAAGGAGTCGAGGCGAATCCGCTGACTGCTAGTCCGTCCGCCGCCGCCGATTCGGAGTCGAAGTCGTCGCAACCGGCGGAGCCGCCGTCGCCCGCCGCGACCACCACCGTGATGCCTTGCGCCGCCGCCTGCTGCCAGAGCGCGTTGTAGAAGGCGTTGCCGGCATTGCCCAGGGTGGCTTCGCACTCGCCGTAACTCTCGCTCATGACCGGCGCAACGTTGTTGTCCACGATGTAGAGCGCGGAAAGATCGACGCCGAGCGACGTCTCCGTGGACGCGGAAACGACAAGGTCGATGGTGGCATTCTTGGCCACTGCGCCCGACCAGGAAACGTCGAGCAACGCTTCGGTCTCATCTCCGTCCACTCCCGGGTCGGGGCCGTTCAGGATGATCTGAGGATCGTTCACAGGCAAGCCGAAAAGGCTGCGGAAGTTCTCAATGTCCGTGACATGGATGTTCGTCTCGCCCACGATGGCGATGGTTTGTCCCGTGCCGTCGATACCGGCGTTCCATAGCGGGAGCACGTTGTAAATCGTCGCGAAGTCCGTGGGACCGAGACCGTAGTAAGTGGTCTGCTGCTGCGTGTAAGTTAACAATGGCAAGGACGCGGTTTGGCGCGGTTTGGCGCGCATCGGCGTCCCCAGTAGCGTGGTGTAAGAGCGCCTGGGGAAGTTATGCAGGGAAAGCACGCCCTTCACTGCCGGTGCGAGTGCGGTGGGAATCGAGGGATCGCTGGCATTGGCCCAGTGGTCTTCGCCGTTGACCGCGTACTTGTGGATTGCAGTGTGAAACGCCTGCTGCACTTGGCTGGCGGAACCGGAAAACTCGATCGCGGTTCTCCCTTTCGAGAGAGCTGCGACTTGGAAGCCGCACGACCGCAGCCACGCCGTGACCGTCTGCACGTCGCTGTCGGCAGGCCCGAACTGCTTGCCGAACTGCTCGGGAGTAAGCCACTTGTGGTAGTTGGGTGACGCCTTGTCCTGCTGGTTTTCGAGCAGTGTGCGGAGCGCGGACTCTTGTTCGGGACTGCGTTGCAGCACCAACAGCATGCGTTCCATGGGCAGGGGGGCGGGCGCTGTGCCTTGGTCGAACTCCGGGCGCGCCAAAGGATGTGTGTTGCCCTTGAGAACCGTGAACTGTGCCGTGTCGACCGGTTGCGTGATGAGTGGCCGCGGTGTCGCGGTGCCGGATGAAACACTGGCATCCTGCGCCGCTGCCGCGCAGCAGGCAACGATAAACAGAGTTAAAAGCGCAATGACGAGCGAGGGCTTGGGGAAAGGAACGGAGCAGATTCGCATCATTGGGACACCTTTTGCTTGAAGTTCTATGCCTTCCGAAGCCGAAGCGATTAAAGGGGGAGGAGAACGCAAATGCAGGGAAACCTCTTGGCCGATAACTCCCTCAGCGCCAAGGAAGCGGGCCTGCTTGGGAATCACTAACCGTATAGCAGTGGGCAGCAGATTGCAATAGGTGAACGCATCGATAACTGGTCTGACTTGAAATCGGAATCAGGACTATCAGGTTCCGCGAAAAGTGGGATCTTTTGCTTCTGCGAACTGCACCAGGACAAGAACTCCGTGAACCAACTGGTCTCTCGATACGTTATCCCCGCTCAGTCGACTACGGATTCCGTGTGTTAGGAAAGATTATCGGCTGAACCTGACTCGATGAGCCGTTGACTCGTCAAGTCGTCACAATCAATTCAAGGCGTCTCTTCTTGGAACAGAACCACGTCCGAAACGTAGTGACCGCGCAAAACAGCGAGACTTTTTCCATCGGGCGACAAGTGAACAGACCAGATTTGCTCTGACTTAAAATCTGTAACTTGATGCCCGGCGGAGCCGTCGAGGGGTTGCTCCCATACGTTGTCTACCCCGTTCTCGCGCACTGGATAGACGGTGGATCGGCCGTCGCGGGTGAACTGCAGGCCAAATGTACGACGGCCTGCATCGAGCATTCGCGGGGGACTCGAGGCTCCTAAATCGAACAGTCCTATCTTTGTCGCTGTTTGGCGTAAGTCATGCAGGGCTGCGGCCAGGGTCTTGCCATCGGGAGAAATTGCAAGGGATTCTGCTATCGAGTAGCCTTCGGGCAAAGCCCGAATTGCTTCCGTCGTGCTCGAACCCTCGACTGGTACACGGCGGATTTGGGAATCACGATTGTCGTAGTAATACACCCATTTGTGATCGGGTGAACAAACTGGCGACCAATCCTCCTTTCCGTTTGTTAATCGCAAAAGATTGGAACCGTCGCCATTGATACGCCAGATACTTCTCGAATTGGTACCGTCGTGCCGTCGCCAAGAAAGAACAATGTAGTTCGAGCCACAGGAAGAGGGGGTGTACATCAAAGCACCGGACTCTGCCAAAAGGGTCTGGCTCTTGCTATCGGGCCCAACCTGCAGCAGGCGACCAAGATTATTCAGGAGAAGGTGGCCATCAGCGCTCCAGCCGAGATTGCTCCACTCGTCGAATTCGCTGGCTTGCGAGAGCACGACGCGCGGCTCCGCAAAGCCGCGGCCGATGTCCGAGAGGACGGAAACAGTTGCCTCGCTCCTAGCCAGAATGCTGGCGAGAGTTTTTCCATCCGCGGAAACCGTGAGGGTGGCATATCGGTTGCCGTCGCGGGTGATCGGCTCAATCTCTCCGCCGGTTCGAGGCAGGAAGCCGATTTGAGCCTTAACGCCATTGGCGCCGGTACGCACGTACATAACAAACAGCCCACGGCCATCGGGCGAGTGCTGGATTTCGACCAGAAATGTATCGCGAAGTGCTATGAGCCGATGCGATTTGCCGGTATGCGCATCGACAATATCGATCGCAGCGGGCTCTCCACTCGCGCCCAGCCGCGAGCAATAGATCTCATCCCCGTGCGCAGACCAAGTCAGAAAAAGCGGCTGGTTCACACAAGACTCGGTGAGCAAGACTTTCTCGCTAGCACCCTCTAAGGACGCTGTAAGGAGGCGGCATTTGCCGACCTGGGGATCGTTGGCGCGTATATAGGCAATGCGCTGGTCGTCGGGAGAGAATGCGAGGCTTCCGCTACTGATACGCCGCACCACGGTTTGTGGCGTCCCCCCCAGCACCGGAGAGCGGTAGAGGTTGTAGTAGGTGTTATCGGCATTCTCGGCTTTGCTGAAGTAGATGTAGTTCCCGTCCGGCGAAAGAGCGAGTCCGTCGTAGTCGGTGGCTGAGGGCGAGATCACCTGCGTAACGCTGCCTGTGGGCACATTGCGCAGCCAGACACTTTGCAGCCCATTGTCATCCATCACGCTCAGCACATATTTTCCGTCGGGCGAAATCGCGGCTGCTTTCGCCTTACCAGAATCCGTGACTTGCGTGACCGTGAATTTCTGAAAGGGCGAGGGTGCGGGATGATGCAACAAGGAATAGACGCCGAAACTTGCTGCCCCGAGTAAGAGCAAGATGGCCAGAAGGCCGGTCGCGAATTTCCATTTGTGCTGCCTGGCGGCTGTTACTGCCGCGAAGCCACTGCCGGTGCGTGCGAATCCAGTCGCGGCACCGGCCGACCGGAACGAGGCCGGGTGCGAACCTTGCCGCCGGCGTTGCCGCGAACTGTGCGCCTCTGCCGCTGTCGTCGCTTCCGAACTGGCTTCTGCCGGTCGACCGGAATCGGTATCACGCTTCAGGCGAAGCAACTCAGAACGCATCTCCTTCGCACTTTGATAACGGAGTTCCCGGTCCTTCTCCAGGGCCCGATTGATGATGTCTTCCAGCTTCGCTGGCAGGTCGGGATTCAGCCGAGTGGCGGGAAGGGGAGCCGTATCCAGTATCGCTTTAAAGATGAGCGCCGAGGTTTCACCCCGAAACGGCAGCGTGCCCGTGGCCATCTCATACAGGACCGCTCCAAATGAAAATAGATCGGTACGCCCATCCAGCTCTTTACCTTTCGCTTGCTCGGGCGACATGTAGGCGACGGTGCCGACGGTGGCGCCGGGGCTAGTAAGGTACTGTTCATCTATCGTGCGCGTTAGGTTGTCTGCCGAGCCGATCTGATCCGAAGACCGGCCGGCGGGTGCAAGCTTGGCCAATCCAAAGTCGAGAACCTTAGCATTCCCGCGTTCGGTAACGAGGATGTTTGCGGGCTTGATGTCGCGGTGCACGATTCCCTTGGAGTGCGCCGCATCGAGTGCATCAGAAATGTCGATGGCCAGGCTGAGCAGCGCATCGGTTTCGATAGGCCTTCCCCCGATGCGTCGCTTCAGGGTTACACCGTCGAGATACTCCATGGCGATGAACGGTTGTCCATGCTGATCGTCGATTTCGTAGATGGTGCAGATGTTGGCGTGATTGAGGGCGGAGGCGGACTTCGCTTCACGTTCGAATCGGGACAGAGCCCGAGAGTCTTTCGCGATTTCATCCGGCAGAAACTTCAGGGCCACAAAGCGGTGCAGTTTAACATCTTCGGCCTTGTAAACCACACCCATCCCACCCCCGCCGAGCTTCTCGACAATGCGGTAGTGGGAAATGGTTTGGCCGATCATTGTGGCGCCATTCGGGCCAGGCGTTAACCGTAGGTTAGATCGGTGCTCTGTCCGACCTCGATAAGATAGCCGTCAGGATCGCGGATGTAGCAGCGCGTCTCGCCGTACTTGGGGATCGGCTCAGTAACGAACTCCGCTCCTCGATTTTCCACAATTCGTAGCACGCTTGAATATCCGCAACCCGGAAATTCATAAAGCTGTTGATGTGATTCGGGTCGGGGACGCTGAGCGTGACCGTCGGCTCATCCGGGGTGGGCTCGCCGCCAACGTTCAGAATCATCCATAGATTCGCCAACTGAAGGTACGCATGCGCGTTGCCGTCACCCAGGCTCAGAATGCGAGCGCCGAAGACCCTTTCGTAGTAGCGAGCTGATCGCTCAATGTTGGCGATGGTGAGAAAATGCGCGATGCTCATCCCCTCTCGCGGGGGCATCTCATAGCTCCTCTCGTAGATTTGTACGGCGCTCGTTTGCTCGGCTTGAACGGCGTTCATAGGTGACTCCAAAATGGATGACTCCAATTTCGATACAGTGTCCGCCGAATGTGCGAGTTGCGGTGATTGCGGCGCTCACGATTATTCCTCTCAGCAGCACTTCGATTAAGCCAGAAGCGCGACGGCGAGTCTATTGGACGAACGTATCGACCAACGCCAAAGTAGGGTGTCGTGTTTCCTCTCCAAGAACTTGGCCAATAACCCCTTTCGAATCAATCTGGACCTTGCCCCAGTTCTTGGTACCAGTGACCACGGCAATGGGCGCGGTCAACTGCTTAATAAGTGGACTGACGTCATTTCCAGGGCGAATTTATGTTTAATGATTGGACGAATTCTTTCTTAATTATTGCACTGCATTGAAAATACGGCGCTTCTTTAGGATTTGCGGCTATGCCGCGACGCGACGTCTAAGAGTTCTTCTGTCGAAGACCGAAGCCACCTCCAAGCTTCCGGCATCTGGTCTAGTTCGCCTTCCCACGCCAAAGTAGCCTTCTCCCGGTGTACGAATTACGGCAACGCTGTAGTCATAAAAGAAACGCAACGTGGAAGTAGGTAGAAGGAAGTCGCGTGGAATCATGAACGTCACGTTGGTTTGCGGCTGGCAAAATGCGGTTCGCATATACCGAACCCGGCGAAGTGGTGATGCGGCGCATCATGCCGAAGACAGAGCAAGACAAAATCGCGGACCGAGTCACGGCCAAGAAATGACAGAAATAGCCGCTCACAAGTTCACCTCTTTTTGCCGGGAATTTCTTCCATCGTTCGGGCTGGCGTGAGCGGTGTTGAACGGATCTGTTGAACCGGAAAGCGCATCGAGATACCACCAGGATCCCACGAATGCTCGGAATCTCAGCGTTTTCAGCGCGGACGGAGTTTTCGGTAACCACACCAGCGTTCGAGGAGACCTGCTCATAAAACTTGGCAGTTCACCGAAGCTCGCGAAGAGATTCAGCGCGCAATCGCAACGGAAAACAGGCGGGAGCTAGATTTGCTGTCAGAAAAACTAAAGCAGACACCGAAAATTAAGCAAGAGCCTAAAAAATTCCCAGAACGATGTACATAGCCGATTTATTTTCTTTCGAATATCATAAAGTGCAATGGGTATCGACCACTGGCAAAATTTCTTCGTTATGGTAGGAGGCGGAGCGGCAGCTCTCGCGGGCCTGGTTTTTATAGCCATGTCGATCAATCTTTCGATCATCACTCGGGATGCAACCCACAAAAATCGTGCCATAGCAACATTGACGGGCTTCACTGCCGTCTTCATGATCTGTGCATTCGCCCTTATTGGAAATCAAAGCTATCAATGGATCGGCGTTGAATGGTTGGTCGTTTCGCTCGTTCCGACGATTACTTACATACGAGTATATTTCAAGGCCACAAAAATGGGCAGAAGCTCCGTGGGGCTCAGCATCGGTCGCTTCATCGTGGGCACTACTTGTTACCTAGCTCAGATAATAGGTTCTGTCTTACTCATATCAGGATATGTTGCTGGACTTTACGTGGCCTCCGTAGCTATGGTGCTCTCCTTCGCGTTTTTCATTTCAGCCGCGTGGCTGCTCATCACTGGCATTCACGAGAATCAGGCTTAAACAACTGTCAATCTGCCGGCACGCCGGATGAAGTCGGAACAGTCGGAGCACTTCTCAAGGGAGCTGATGGCGCATTCATCACCGGCAGTGATTTCCTTATGGATGGCGGGGTAACAGCGGCCTATTGGGTTGGCGAGCTCGCCCCGAAATCTGTTTAGCCATCCCTGCCAGGAAGGTAAAAAAAGGCCGGTCGCATCAAGCGATCGGCCTTTGCTCTGAGGAACGAAGTTTAGCCTGTTACTTTGTGAGTGGTGTCGGGTACCGGTCTCCGGTGATTGGAATCGCTATAACCTGAGCAGTGAAGGTTGCGAGTTCGTCGGGGGTGAATTCGAAGTCCGACGACCACAGATTCTCTTGCAAGTGCGCCAGTTTCGTCGTTCCCGGGATGGGGACAACCCATGGCTTTTGTGCCGAGAGCACGCCAATGCAACCTGAGCCGGTGTGCCCCCTCTTTTGTTTCCAAAGTCAGTCAAAACGTCGATGATCTTCCATTCCAGTTGGCTATGATGGCGTCAGCTTTGTAGCGAGGCAACGTGGGACGATTATCATTACTGGCACATATTTCGTCCGCTCATTGAGGTACCCCGTTAGATACGCTCTGCAGAGGGGGCTGTAAGGGACGAACCCAATACCCAATTCCTCACACACCGCGATGACGTCTTGCAATGGCTCTCTCGACATCAACGAAAACTCGGTCTGCAAAGCCGTGAGCGGCTGAACGGCATGAGCCTTTCGGATTGACGCCGGACCAGCCTCGCTCAATCCGAAGAACCGCACCTTTCCTTCCGCGATTAAGTCTTTGACCGCGCCCGCAACGTCTTCCATCGGAACATTGGGATCCACGCGATGTTGGTAGAGAAGATCAATGTGGTCGGTTCGTAATCTCGTCAGCGATTGATGCACAACTTCTTTGATGTGCTTCGGCTGGCTGTTAAAGCCGCCTGTCATCTTGCTGTCCTTGAACTCGAAGCCAAACGTGCTGCAAAGAGTGATGTTCTTTCTGAATGGCGCAATCGCCTCGCCTATCAATTCCTCGTTCACATAAGGTGAGTAGTCTCCGCGGTGTCGAATAGATTGACTCCCATGTCATAGGCTTTTCGAATGAGACCAATCATCTTGTCGCGCTCGGGAACAAAACTGCGATTGAATCTCATTCCCATGCAGCCCAGACCAATGCCGTAAGAGACCTCGATCCAGTTCTTCCCCGAGCCCAGGGTGCGCGCCTTGGTTCCGGAGTGATTTTGATGGGTGGTCTTGGGACTCGCGTTGACATCAGACGGTACAAGGCCCGCGGATACTACGGTTGCGCCCAACACGCCCCGCACTTCAAGAAATCTCTGCGGTTCTTTTCTCTCATGGCTGACCTTCTTTGTTGGACTCAGGAAATCGCTGTTCAACCCTCAAGAACGTGCATCCCCCACTGCGTGATTCCAATGGCAGACTTCGTACAACGACTCTGATCCTAAGGAAATAAAGTTGCTGGTGCCGCGCAATGCACGCCATTATGTATGCAGACCACGCCAAAATTAATTTGCCGGTTCCGGATCCTTGCTCCGCGAGGCACGATGGAAGTGTGGTGCACCCCAGTCGAGCCGGGACATGGAAGCCAGCCTTTTCAGGGCTGTATTCTTTGAGCCTAAACCCTTTTTCATTCAACAACTTAATCCGTCAAGATGGCCGATTTATTGTGACCATTCTGTGACCAGCGCCGATGTTCGCCTAAGCGTCGGCCGAACCATTAAACGAGAACACTTAAAGAGGATAAGGGAATCGAAGCTAACCCTTGAAATGCGTTCTCATCCTGAGTACAATTGTTCTCGGAATGAGTACACGCAACGGTCTCGGGGACCTTCTGTTCGGACGCACGCGGGGCGCTATCCTCGCCCTGCTCTATGGCAGGGCCGATCAATCATTCTACACACGCCAAATTGCACGCGAAGTAGATGCCAGCGTTGGCGCGGTTCAACGAGAGCTTGAAAACCTCTCGAAAGTGGGTCTTATCATTCGCAGTTCACTGGGCAGCCAAGTTTTCTATCAGGCGAACCGACACGCCCCCATATTTCGAGAGATGCAGGCCCTGGTGAACAAGACAATTGGCATCTTTAGCGTCTTGCGATCGGCGTTGCATCCTTTGGAGAAGCGAGTCCTTGTGGCATTTGTTTACGGCTCCGTCGCACGCGAGGAAGAAACGGCACACAGTGATGTTGATCTAATGGTTGTTGGGAAGGCCACACTTGACGAGATCCTTTCACGGCTTTCTACAGTGGAGAAAAACATCGGCCGCCCTATCAACCCGACCGTGTATTCCGTCGAGGAATTCAAGTCGAAACTTGCGAGCGGGAATCATTTTTTGACCGCCG
>Ga0187847_10001785_pt1 | contig 18531 bp, 9 predicted proteins | sample June2016WEW_4_10_FD_132458 | JGI IMG/M metagenome (GOLD analysis project Ga0187847, IMG submission 132458) | Peatland microbial communities from SPRUCE experiment site at the Marcell Experimental Forest, Minnesota, USA - June2016WEW_4_10 | ecosystem: Environmental > Terrestrial > Soil > Wetlands...
GGGAGTGGGAAGCGAAGTTCCGCGCAATGCCGGATCCCGCGCTGATGCGCTCGTACATGGAGCGCCTTTCCGCGCGGCCGCATCACGTTGGTTCACCTTATGACCACGACAACGCGGAGTGGCTGCTGGGGAAGTTCCGCGAGTGGGGCCTGGACGCGCACATCGAAAGCTTCTCCGTGCTCTTCCCCACGCCGAAAGAGCGCCAGCTAGAGATGATGGAACCGGTGCACTTCGTGGCGAAGACCGAGGAGCCGACCGTGGCCGTTGATCCAACGTCCGCGCAGCATGACGAGCAGCTCCCCACGTATAACGCCTATTCGATCGATGGCGACGTGACCGGGCCGCTGGTTTACGTGAACTTCGGCGTGCCGGACGATTACGAGACGCTGGAGCGGCATGGGGTGTCAGTGAAAGGAGCGATCGTCATCGCGCGCTACGGTGGCAGCTGGCGCGGCATCAAGCCGAAGGTGGCGGCGGAGCACGGCGCCATCGGCTGCCTGATCTACTCGGATCCGCGCGACGACGGATTCACCCCCGGCCAGGTTTTTCCAGCCGGGCCCTACCGGCCGAAGGACGGCGTGCAACGCGGGAGCGTAATGGATATGCCGATCTATCCAGGCGACCCGCTGACTCCGGGTGTCGGTGCGACGGCCGAGGCGAAGCGGCTTCCTCTCGACCAGGCGGTGACGCTGACCAAGATACCGGTGATGCCAATTTCGTACGCAGATGCGCAGCCTCTTTTGGCGGCGCTGGAGGGGCCGGTGGCGCCGGGGCCCTGGCGCGGCGGGCTGCCCATCACGTACCGGCTGGGCCCCGGCCCCGCCAAGGTGCACCTGAAGCTGAAATTCAACTGGGACCGCAAGCCGCTTTATGACGTGATCGCGCGCATTCCTGGCGCTGTGTACCCCGACGAGTGGATTATCCGCGGCAACCATCACGACGCCTGGGTGAATGGCGCCGAAGATCCGATCTCCGGGACGATCACGGTGCTGGAGGAGGCGCGCGCCCTGGCGGCACTCGGGAAACAGGGCTGGAAGCCGAAGCGCACCATCCTCTTCTGTCTCTGGGACGGCGAGGAGCCGGGGCTGCTGGGCTCGACCGAGTGGGCCGAAGAGCACGGCGAAGAACTCGGGCGCAAAGCGGTTGTGTACATCAACTCAGACAGCAACAGCCGCGGCTACCTGGGCGTGGAAGGGTCGCATTCGCTCGAGCACTTCATCAACGCGGTGGCGCGCGACATCCAGGATCCGGAGAGCAATGTCACGGTGTGGAAGCGGGCGCAGATGCAGCGCATCTCGGGAGAAGGCGGGAGGGGACCGCAGCCGGATCGTGCGGAAGCCCGCACGCGGCCGGACTTGCGAATCGCCGCGCTCGGGTCCGGCTCGGACTACACGGCGTTTCTGGATCACGTCGGCATCGCGTCGCTGAATCTCGGCTTCGGGGGCGAAGACGGCGGCGGCATTTATCATTCGATCTACGACGATTTTTATTGGTACACGCACTTTTCCGACACCACTTTCGTTTACGGCCGCGCACTGGCGCAAACGGCGGGGACGGCGGAGATGCGACTCGCCGGGGCGGATCTGCTGCCGTTCGATTTTCATGGGCTGGCGGACACGCTGCATCGCTATGTCGATGAGGTGGAAAAGCTGGCGAAGGACAAGCGCGAAGAGATCGTGGAGCGCAACCGGCAAATCGACGATGGGGTGTTCACGGCCCTGGCGGATCCGCGTGAGAAGATGGTGCCGCCGGCAAAGGAACCTGTGCCGCCGTTTCTGAATTTCGCGCCGCTCGAGAACGGGCTGGCAGCGCTGGAGCGAACGGTGCAGGCCTTCCAACAATCGTCCGCGCACGCCGAAGCCAATGGGGGATCGGCGCTGGCCCGCGCGCAGCTGAAAGACGTGAACGACCGCCTGACGTTAGTGGAGCGTGCGTTTCTGTCCGGCGACGGCCTTCCCAACCGGCCGTGGTTCAAACACCAGCTGTATGCTCCCGGCTTTTACACCGGGTACGGCGTGAAGACACTGCCCGCGGTGCGCGAGAGTATCGAGCAGAAGCAGTGGAAGCTGGCAGACGAAGAGATCGTGCGCGTGGGCAAGGTCCTGGAGAATGCCGGCGAGGCAATTGAAGGCGCAGCCAATGCGCTAAACCTGGCGACCAAATAGGCGAGGCCTGGCGTGGCGCACACAGCCCCGCGGGCAGCGGGGACATTTGAGGCTGGCTCCCCTGGGCTAAGAAACTCTCGACACAGCAGGCTGGACAGCCTGCGCCACGGCGGCTAGGCCGCCAAACCGCCGGAAGCGATGAGCGCGGCGACGGCGGCGACTTCGTGTTCCATGGGGCGATCGGCGGTCTGGAAGGGTAGGGTAACAGCCGCCAAAGTTGATAACATGGCGTCCTATGCAACGCCGGGATTTCCTCCGCACCATGGCCGCAGCGCCGCTGGCTCTGCAGCAGAGTGCCGCCGCCGCGCGGTATCAAGCCACCTGGGAGTCGATCGACAGCAGGCCCACCCCCGCGTGGTACCTGGATGCCAAATTCGGCATCTTCATCCATTGGGGCGTCTACTCCGTTCCGTCTTTCGCGCCGCCGCGCACCAAGGGCGAGACGCCGTACGCCGAGTGGTACTGGCACTCGCTGACGGAGGGCAAGAAGGCCAAGGCGCCGGGCCAGGACGGATTCCAGACGCGGCAGTTTCACGAACGGGTTTATGGGGCGAACTTTCCCTATTTCGATTTCGCGCCGTTATTTCGCGCTGAAATGTTCGACCCCGATCACTGGGCGGATGTATTCGCGCGTTCCGGCGCCCGCTACGTGGCGCCCACCTCGAAGCACCACGAAGGCTTCACGCTCTGGCACAGCGAAGAAGCCAACCGCGCCTGGGGAAGGCCATGGAACGCAGTGGATATCGGCCCCAAGCGCGACGTGCTGGGGGACCTGGCCAAGGCCGGGCGCAAGCGCGGCCTCCACATGGGCATTTATTATTCGCTGTACGAGTGGTACAACCCGCTGTGGCTCTCCGACAAGCCGCGCTACGTGCGCCAGCACATGTTTCCGCAGTTTCAGGACGTGGTGAAACACGTGGAGCCAGACATCATTTTTTCGGACGGCGAGTGGGAGCTGCCGAGCGAGGAATGGCACGCGCCCGAGCTGCTGGCATGGCTGTTCAACGACTCGCCGGTGCGGGAGAAAATCGTCATCGACGACCGCTGGGGCAAGGAGACGAAGCATAAGCACGGCGGATACTACACCACTGAATACACTTCCGGCATGAAGCAGAGTTCTCATCCGTGGGAGGAAAGCCGCGGCATGGCGTTTTCTTACGGCTACAATCGCGCGGAAACACTGGCCGACTATCATACCGACCGCGAATTGTTGATGATGCTGATGGACCTGGTGAGCCGCGGGGGCAACCTGCTGCTCGATATCGGGCCCACCGCCGATGGCCGTATTCCGGTCATCATGGAGGAGCGCCTCTTACAAATCGGAGACTGGCTGCGTCAAAACGGGGAAGCCATTTATGGCACGCGGGCGTGGCGGCGTGCAAGGCAGTGGTCGGGCGGCGCGGAGCCAAAGCTCGAGGAGAGCGAATTCATGTCGGCGTACCCGATCTCGAGCCTGATAGATACGCCGCCTGCCGGGATGGCGCGCATCGACGCGTTCTTCACCGCCAAGGCGGACGCGGTCTACGCGATCCTGCCGCACCGGCCGGAGCGCGAAGTGGTGTTGGATGGCATCGAAGCCCGCGGGGGCGTGCGAGTTACGCTCCCAGGCAGCGCTGCGCCGCTGCCAGCGACACACAACGACAAGCGGCTCACGGTTCGCGTGCCGGAAGACCTGCCGTTTTCGCACGCGTACGTGCTGAAGCTGGAAGGCGTCGCCTAGCGCCGCGCGGGGCGGCCGCCGGCTGCCGGACGGATCGGATAGGCTATAGGGCATGAGCCGGACGCTGTCTCGAGATCTTTCCTATGCCTTGCGTACGCTACGGCGCAGCCCCCTGTTTACGCTGGCGGCGGCCTTCACCATCGCGCTCGGCATCGGCGCCAGCACGGCTATTTTCAGTGTGACGGATGCCGTTTTGCTGCGCCCGCTGCCGTATCGCGACCCCAGCCGGCTGGTGCTGGCCTGCAGCGACATGCGGCAGCGCAACGTGAAGGATTTCCCGTTTTCCAACGCCGATTTCCTGGATCTGCAGCACAACGCGCTGGACGCTTTCGAAGACTTCGCGGCCGTCAACACGGGCCGCGGTTCGCTGCCGGACACCGATGGCCGGCCGGAGCCAGTGCGCTTCGCCGCCGTCTCGCCGAACTTCTTCCGCATGATGGGCGGGCGCATTGCGCTGGGGCGCGATTTCCAGGACTCTGACGGGGCGGCGGAGCCGATCGTGCCAGCAGATCCGGACAACCTCGGCGCGGCGCCTCCCCCTCCGCGGCTTCCCACGTACTCGATCCTCAGCTTCGAATACTTCCAGCGGCGTTTTGGCGGCAACCCGGCAATTCTCGGGAAGCCTCTGCCGGTGGCAGGCGGCGGGCTCGCGCCGATTGTGGTCGGCGTCCTGGCCCCCGGGTTCGAGCTGCTGTTCCCGCCGGAATCGGTTATTGAACGTGTTCCGGACGTTTGGGCGGCCGCACGGATTCCTTATGACACCGCCAGCCGCAACAACGTTCAGTGGCGCGTGATTGGCCGGCTGAGGGCCGACGCGACGATCGAGCGCGCCCAGGCGGTAGTAGAAGACGTCGCGGCCGGGATTCGGAGGGTCAACGCAGTCTCGAACACGGCCGGAATGTACATCCGCCTGGAGCCGATGCAGCGGCACCTGGTGACTGAGGTCCGTCCGGCCATACTGGCGCTGATGGGCGCGGTGATTTTTCTGCTGCTGATCGCCTGCGCCAACGTCGCCAATCTGATGTTGGTGAGGGCCTCGTTGCGGGAACGCGACCTGGCGGTGCGCACGGCGCTGGGCGCCAGCCGCTGGGACCTTATCCGCCAGATGCTGGCCGAGGCAATGGTGGTCGCCTGCCTGGGCACACTGGCGGGAATGGTGCTGGCCCGGTTCGGCATTCAACAATTGCTGGCGATTGCGCCGGCCGGTTTGCCGCGGTTTGAGAGTATCCAGATCGATCCTGCAGCGCTCGCGTTTTCGGTGCTGGCCGGCATGGCATCCGCGGTGCTTTTCGGCGTCGTGCCCGCGGTGCGAGCGGCTCGTCCCGACATGATGACCGTTCTGCGGTCCAGCGGGCGCACCACAAACCTGGGCGGCGGTGCCGTTCTGCGCAATACCGTGGTCATTCTGGAAGTGGCGTTGTGCTTCGTTTTACTGATCGGTTCGGGCCTGATGTTCCGCACTTTTCTCGCCATCCAGCGCGTCAACACCGGCTTCGACGCCAGGAACCTGCTGGCGGTGCAATTAGTCGGTCCGGCCGGCAACACACCGGATGCCCGCGCGGCATTCATGCGCAAGATTCACGATCACCTGGCCGGATTGCCAGGCGTCCGGAGCGTCGCGGCTACAGTGCCGTTCCCGCTGGCGGGCGGGTTCTCGCCTGTCCGCTGGGGCACGGGCGAGGCACTGACCGATATGAGCAAGTTCCAGGCCGCCGATTTGCAAATCGTCACTCCCGGCTATTTTGAGACGGTGCGCACACCCCTGCTGGAGGGCCGGACCTTCAGCGACGCCGACAACGCGCCGGACCGCAATCTGCTGATTGTGGATCAAGCGCTGGCGGCAAAGGCGTTCGGCAGGGAATCCGCTGTCGGCAAGCGCATCCTCTTCCGCGTTCGCACGGCGCAGGCTCAATGGGGAGAGATCATCGGGGTGGTGGCGCACCAGCGGGACGTTTCGCTGGCAAACCCCGGCCGGGAACAGATCTACGTCACCGACGGCTACCTGTTTCACGGTGCCGCCGGGTGGTGGGCTCTGCGAACGGCGGGTGATCCCGCCGCCTATGCCGCCGCGGTGCGCGCGGAGATCCGCAAAACAGCGCCCGATCAACTCATCAGTGAAATCGAGCCGGCGGAAGACCTTGTAGACCGGGCGCAGGGCGGCACGCGCTTTTCGCTTTTGTTGATTGGCCTGTTCGCCGCCATCGCGCTCATTCTGGCCGGAGTTGGCCTGTACGGCGTGCTCGCCACGGTGGTGCGTCAGCGAACCGCCGAGATCGGCGTGCGCATGGCGCTCGGCGCAGCGCCCGGAGCCATCCTCAGACTAGTGGTGGGACACGGGCTGCGCTTGAGCCTGGCGGGCATCGCCGCCGGAATCCTCGCAGCTCTGACCCTGACCCGCCTGATGACAACGATGCTGGTGGGCGTCAGGCCCACCGATCCGATCACGTACGCAGCGATGATCGTTTTATTCCTGGCCATCGTGGCCCTGGCCAGCTGGATCCCCGCGGCCCGCGCCGCCGGCCTGGCTCCCGCCGACGCGCTGCGCGACGAGTAACTCCTGAGGACTCCCGGCAGGATTCGGTCGTGCGCGACCGTAACCCGGGACTGAACGGGTTTACAACTCTGCGCCAGGAGGGCGGCTGTCGGCGGGTCGGGCGTGTGCCGGCTGACGGCAAAGGCGCCGCGGCGATTGGCCCCCATGAATCTTGTATTCCCCGGCTGTCTAGCCTACGATAAAGCGTCGGAGGACACGTATGTTCAGACGGTTAGCGGCAATTACGGGGATCCTGGGAATGGCGGTTCCCACTGCGTTTGCGGACTTCAGCTACCAGGAGAAGAGCACGGTCACGGGCGGCGCGATTGCCGGGATGTTGAAGGTGGCCGGCGCTTTCTCAAAGGCCGCCCGCGAGCCCATCGAAACCACCGTGGCCGTGAGAGGCGACCGCATGGCCCACCGCGGCAACATGCACGCGAGCATCATCGACCTGGCGGCCGAGACGATCACCCAAATCGATCTGCAGAAGAAGACATACTCGGTAATGACTTTTGAGCAGATGAAGGCCATGCTGGAACAGATGCAACAGAAGATGAAGCAGAATCCGAACGCCGGCCAGATCTCGTTCAAGGTCTCCGGCAACAAGACGGACAACCACAAAACGATCGGCGGCATGGACGCAACGGAGATGATTCTCAAGATGGAAATGCAAGGCACCGACCAGCAGTCCGGGCAGCAGGGCGGTATGGCGATCACCACCGATCTTTGGATCGCTCCAGCCGCTGATGGGTACCGCGAGGTCCGGGAATTCCAGCGGCGCATGGCCGAGAAAATCAACTGGAACCCCGGCGGCAATACGTTCATGACCAATCCTCAGGTCTCCGAGGGCATGGCGGAAGTGTACAAAGAGATGAGCAAGCTGGACGGAATGCCGGTATTCGAGACGGTTTCGATGGGAGTGAGCGGCCAGCCCGCCGATGGTTCCGTCGCAGCCGCATCCAGCCAGCCGGCGCCGCAGACGCAGGACCAGCAGCAACCACCGTCGACGCTGAGCGGCGCGCTCGGCGGCGCTTTGAGCGGACGCCTGGGCCTGGGCCGCAAGAAGCAGCAGACACAGGACCAGAGCGGGTCGGCGGGCAGTTCTTCCGGCTCACTGCTGGATATGACCGTCGAGATGAGCGGCTTTTCGTCGAGCCCGGTCGATCCTTCCCTGTTCGAGGTGCCGGCGGGTTTCAAGAAGATAGAGCCCGATTCGCGGCGCATGCAGTAGGCTTTCGCGATCCGGCGTGACGGGCCGCCGCGGCACGCCAGTCGAAAAAGAGTCGAGACGACTCTCGACTCGGCAGGTCTGGCGGCCCGCGCCACGAACACCGGCGGAAAGCTACTCCACCGTGAACAGCTGCCGGCTTTCGTAGGTTTGATTGCCGATAGCGTCTTTCACCTGAAGAGCGACGATATACGAGCCGGGCTTGACGCCGGCTTGCAGGTTGATGCTGAACTCGCCGGAGATATATCGCTTGGGGTAGAACGACTGGCTCTGTTCGGAAGCGGGCTCCGGCTGGGTCCACAAGACCTTGCCGCCGGGCAGCATGATGGAGGCGACGTAGCTGACATCGACCTTGTTGCCAGCGCCGAACTGGTAGCCGATGATATCGAAGCGGGTCCACATGGTTTCGCCGGCGTGGTAGACAGGCTTCTCGGCGGCCTGTTTGCCTGCCTCATCGTGGAAAAAGCGGAAATTGCGGACGATCACTTTATCGCTCGGCTCCACGGCGCGCCCGCGTACATCAAAGGACACTTCGAGCTTCGCCGTGGTCTTTGCTACCAGGTCTTCGGCATTCACCACGACCTTGTAAGTGCCTGAGGCGGCCAGCGGCGGGATCAGCACCTCGGTCTGGATTTTCGGCATCCACTCTTTGTCCTCAACCGTCACTTCGTCGTTGAATTCGTTCTTATATACCTCTGCCAGGGCCACTCCCTTGGGATCGAACGCCTGTACCGAGTAGGCGATGCGAACCTTCAGGTCGGCGGTCTTGGCAAAGTGCGCCACGCGGCAATTGAAGAACAGGATCTCGCCGGGCGCGTAGTCGAACCCGGGCGGAGCCGGCGCGCCCTCCTCCATCTGGCTGATGACGGGCTTGACGACGGCGAATGGCTCGGTGGCGGCCATGGCCAGCGAGCCGGCGAGCGGAATCAGGAGCAAGAGCCGCATTCGGACCTCCCAGTACGATTCTACTTCCCGGACAGGGCGGCGAGATAGCGGCCGGTGTGGGAGCGGGCGGCGCGCGCCACGGTTTCAGGAGTTCCGGCCACCACCACTTCACCGCCGCCCGATCCGCCTTCGGGGCCGAGGTCGATAATCCAATCGGCGGCGCGAATGACGTCCAGGTTGTGTTCAATCACCAGCAGGCTTCCGCCGTTTTCGATGAGGCGCGCGAAGGCCGCCAGCAGCTTGGCGATATCGTCGAAGTGCAGGCCGGTGGTAGGCTCGTCGAAGATGAACAGGGTGCCGCGGCAGCTCGCCGCCGCGAGATGGGCGGCCAGCTTGACGCGCTGCGCCTCGCCGCCGGAAAGGGTGGTGGCGGACTGGCCTAGCCGCAGATACCCAAGGCCCACGTCATCCAGCACGCGCAGCCGCTCCACCAGCCGCGGAACGCCGCCGAAGAATTCGATGGCCTCGCTGATGGTGAGCTGCAGCACCTCGTGGATGTTGAGCCCGTTGTACCGGATCTCCAGGATGGCGCTCTTATAGCGCGTGCCCTTGCACTCCTCGCAGATCAGCTCCACGTCGGCCAGGAACTGCATCTCCACCGTCACCGTGCCGTCGCCCTGGCAGGTCTCGCAGCGACCGCCCGGAACGTTGAAGGAAAAATGGCCGGGTGTGTAGCCCTGTTTCTGTGCGTCGCGGGTGTTGGCGAAGAGGGTGCGAATCAGATCGAACGCCTTGATGTAGGTGACCGGATTGGACCGCGGCGTGCGCCCGATAGGCGACTGGTCGATCATCACGGTGGTCAGGATGCGCTCGGCGCCGTCCAGTTTGCGACAGGCGAGCCGCGGCCCCGCATCGAGATCGCCGGCGGCATCCTCGGGCGCATCTTCACCTGCTGATTCGCGAGATTTGTGGAGCGCCTCGAGCGAGCGAAACACTACGTCGTGCACGAGCGTCGATTTGCCGGACCCGGAGACGCCGGTAACGGCGACCATCATGCCCAGCGGAATTTCAACGTCGATGTTCTTCAGGTTATGGATGCGGGCGCCGGTGACGCGCAGGAGGCGCTTGGGATCCACCGGCCGGCGCTCACGCGGCGCCGCCACGCGTAGCTCACCTCGCAGATAGCGCGCCGTGAGCGAGCTGTGGCCGTCGGCAAGCAGCCGCGCGAGTGTGCCTTCATAGACGATATTGCCGCCGCGCTCACCGGCGCCAGGGCCCAAATCCAACAGGTGATCGGCGGCGCGCATGACTTCGGGATCGTGTTCCACGACGACGATGGTGTTGCCCAGCCCACGCAATTCTTCCAGGATGCGGATCAGCCGCCCCGTATCGCGGCTGTGCAAGCCGACGGACGGCTCATCGAGCACATAACAGGCGCCTACCAGGCGCGATCCGAGGGACGTGGCGAGCTGGATGCGCTGCGCCTCGCCGCCGGAGAGGGTGGAGGACAGCCGGTCGAGCGTCAGGTATTCGAGCCCCACATCGTTCAGAAACTTCAGCCGCTGGCGGATCTCCACGAGGATCTTGTCGGCAATGGCGGTTTCTTCCGGGCTCAGCGCCAGCGCGTGAAAAAACTGTGCGGCCTCGGCGATATTGAGGCGCACCACTTCGGCCAGGTTCCGGCCGCCGACGCGTACATACAGCGCCTCCTTGCGCAGGCGCGCGCCCTTGCAATCGGGGCATAGGGCGTAGCCGCGGTAACGGCTGAGGAAGACGCGAATGTGCAACTTGTATTTCTTGGTTTCCAGGTGAGCGAAGAAGCGGCGGACGAAATCGTACACCAACTCGCGCTCCTCATCCTTGAGGTCGGCAAAGGCCGTACGGAAACGCACTTTGCCGCGGGCCGATTTGCGGAAGTTGCCGAGCCAGGAGCGGAACTTGGGCTTGGTCCAGGGTTCGACCGCGCCCTCTTCGAGCGAGAGAGCCTTGTCGGGAATCACGCGGTCCAGGTCGAAGTCGATGGTGTTGCCGAAGCCCTGGCAGCGGGGGCAAGCACCAAACGGCGAGTTGAAACTGAACAGGATGGGCTCAGGCGCCGCGAATTCCATACCACACGTTTTGCACTGGAACTTCTCGTTGGAGCGCAGGGTTTGGGCCGGGCCGGCCTTCCCGGGGGCGGCATTTTCGAAGATAACCTCACCCGCCTCGCGATAACAGATTTCGACGGTGTCGACCAGCCTCTGATGCAGGCCGGGGCCGATCACGATGCGGTCCACCAGCACGAATACCGGCTTGGAGAAATCGATATCGAGCAACGATTCGGGCGTGGAAAACTCGAAGAGCTTGCCCGCCTGAAACAACCGGCTGAATCCCTTCTTGCGCAGCTCGAACAGGTGGTCGCGTAACGAGGCGGCGCCGGCGTGATCGCCGCAAGGGAACAACGCGTACCAACGCGAGCCTTCCGGCAGCGCGAGCAGCCGTGCTGCCACTTCATCCACCGTGTCCTTGCGCACCACCGTCCCGCAATTCGGGCAAAACGTCTGGCCGACGCGGGCATACAGCAGGCGCAGAAAATCAAAACACTCCGTGGAAGTGGCGACGGTGGATCGCGGGTTGCGGGTTGAGTTCTTCTGGCGGATTGCTACGGCGGGCGCGATGCCGTCGATGTCATCCACTTCCGGCTTCTCCATGCGCTCCAGAAACTGGCGGGCGTACGCCGACATCGATTCCACGTAGCGCCGCTGGCCCTCCGCGTAGATGGTGTCAAACGCCAGCGACGACTTGCCGGATCCGGACACACCAGTCACCACGGTCAGCTGGTTGTGAGGAATGGAAACCGAAATGTTCTTCAGGTTATGGACTCGCGCGCCGCGAATCCGGATATAGTCTTGCACAGGGATGACGGGTATCTATTCAGTATAGCCCGCGCCCTCGGCGGCACAGGCGAGAGCCGCAAGCTAAAGAGATCGATCAAAACTGGCAAACGATACGGGCAACCTGAAGACATCGCTGAAGAAAACCATTCGGGAACCACAGATGAGCACAGATACGCAAAACCACGCCAATTCTCCTCAATCTGCGTTCATCTCGGCTGGTAATCTTTTGGTGTTCTCGCCAAGCTAAGCATGCTCCACCAGCGGCGCATGCTATCCTGACTCACATACGAGGGCAGAGCGCAATGGGCGCGCATGTGGAAGTTCCCCTCAGTCCGGGGTTGCTGGTAACTCCCGCCCGCCAGCAGAACGTCTATCTTCAAATAGCGGCCACAGTTCGCCGGTGAGAACTCATGTTTGAGCTCCTCTTCAAATACCCGGCCGGGATTTTCCATAAGGGCCAGTTTGTGCTGCTGACGCCATGGCCGGTCTGGCTGCTGGGACTGGCTGCGGCGTGCGGGGCAGGGCTGCTCTACTGGCACCTGCAGCGCAACCGCGGCATGCTGACCGGCTCCCGCCCGCTGGCGATCTGGCTGCTGGAATCCGGCATGCTGGCGCTCATCCTGTTCCTGTTGTGGCATCCGGCACTGAGCGTGGCAACTTTGCGGCCGCAGCAAAACGTGGTGGCCGTGCTGGTGGATGCTTCCCGCAGCATGGGCATCACCGATGCGGGCGGCACGCGCGAAGCGGCAGCGAAACGGGTGCTGGACAGCGGCCTGCTGAAGTCGCTGAGCGAACGCTTCCAGCTACGGATATACAAGTTTGGCCGCGAACCGGAGCGGGTGCAGAAAATAGAACAGTTGAACGCGTCGGAGCCGGCGACGAGCATCGGGACCACACTGGACCGAGTGCTGGCGGAATCGTCGTCCCTGCCGCTGGGCGCCATCGTGCTACTCAGCGACGGGGCGGACAACGCAGGCGGCATCAGCCTGGACACGCTGGCCGCGCTTCGCAAGCAGCGCATCCCGGTCCACACCATCGGCTTCGGCCGCGAGCATCCCAACCGCGACGTGGAGATTACCGATGCGGTGCTGCCGGCGCGGGCGCTGCCGCAGTCGCGGTTGACGGCAACGGTCACGTTTTCGAGTTTCGGATTCGCCGGCAGCCGCGCCAAGCTCAGTGTGCGGGACAACGGGAAGGTGCTGGCCAGCCAGGAGGTGACACTGCCTTCTGATGGCCGGCAGCAGACCGAATCGCTGGTCTTCAACGGGGGCGATGCGGGGCCGAAGACCTTCGAGATCGGCATCGACCCGCTTCCCGGAGAGGAAAATACCCACAACAATGTAGTGACGCGGCTGGTCAACGTGGACGCGCGCAAGCCGCGCATTCTGTACGTGGAGGGCGAACCGCGCTGGGACTTCAAGTTCATCCGCCGCGCGCTGCCCTTTCTGCCGAATGACGATCACCCCGAGCAGGAAATCGCCAGCATGCTGCGCACCACGCAGAACAAGATTTACCGGCAGGGCACGGTTGACGACAAGGAACTGGCGGACGGATTTCCAGCCAAAGCCGAAGAGCTGTTCGGGTATCAGGGCTTGATCATCGGCAGCGTGGAGTTGAGTTACTTCACCCCCAGCCAGCAGCAGCTCATCCATGATTTTGTCGATCGCCGCGGCGGCGGGCTGTTGCTGCTGGGCGGCCGGGCCGCGCTGTCGGACGGAGGCTGGGCCAGCGGACCGCTGGCCGATCTGGTCCCCACCAGGCTGCCGGAGGGCAAAGGCACGTTTCATCGCGACTTCACCGGCCAGGAATTGACGCCGGCCGGCGCTCAAAGCAGCATCTGCCGGCTGGATGACGACGCTTCGCGCAACGCGGAGCACTGGAAGAAAATGCCGATGATGGCCAACTACCAGGAAGCCGGCGACGAAAAACCCGGCGCCACGGTGCTGCTGGTCTCCACGCCGGCTGGAAAAAGGAAGCTGCCGCTGCTGGTCACGGAAAATTACGGCCGCGGTCGCACCGTGCTATTCGCCACCGGAGGAAGCTGGCGTTGGAGGATGTGGCTGCCGCATGAGGACCGCACCCAGGAAACGTTCTGGCAGCAGATGCTGCGTTACCTGGTAACCGATACGCCAGGGCCGGTCACGGTGAGCACTCCGCGGCAGGTGCTGTCGGACGAGACGCGCGTGCCCGTGCGCGTCGAGGTCCGGGATAAAGAGTACAAGCCGGTCACCAATGCCAAGGTGCAGGCGCGGTTTCTGCAGCCCGATGGAACCAGCTCCACCATGGAGCTGGCACCGGAGCCGCTCGAGGAAGGAATCTACGCGGGCGAATATGCCGCCGAGGCGCCCGGCTCGTACGTGGCGGAGATCATCGCCGGGCGCGAGCAGGAGGAACTGGGCCGCGACGTGATGGCCTTTCGGCGCGAGGACGGCGTAGCGGAGAGTTTCCACACTTCGCAGAACCGCCAGCTGCTGGAGAAGCTTTCCGAGCAGAGCGGCGGCCACTATTACGAGCCGGACCAGGCGTCGAAGCTGGCTGGCGAGATTTCGTATTCTGAGGCCGGCATAACGGCGCGCGAGACGCGCGACCTTTGGGACATGCCGGTCATCTTCCTGCTTGCGCTCAGCCTGCGCGCCTCCGAGTGGCTGCTGCGCCGCAAGTGGGGCGTGGTATGAAACTCTGCGCCTTCCTGCTGGCCGGTGCCTTAGCGGCGCCTGCTGCCACATACTACATCACCATCTCCGGCCTGGGCGGCGAGCCCGATTACGATCAGCGCTTCAAGATGTGGGCGCACGATATCGATTCCAATCTGAAGAAGGCAGGCGACAGCAACGTGACGACGCTGACAGCGCCCACTCGCGAGCAGATCCGCGCGCGGTTTCAGGAGTTGGCGGGCACCGTAAAGCCGGACGACGCGCTGGTGGTGATGCTGATCGGCCACGGCACCGATGACGGGGTGGACTACAAGTTCAACATAACCGGGCCTGATCTCACAGCCGCCGAGCTGGGCACGCTGCTGGACCACGTTCCCGCCGCGCGGCAGTGCATCGTGAATATGACCAGTTCAAGCGGCGCCTCAATCCCGTTTCTGCGCCGGCCCAACCGGATCGTGATCACGGCCACCAAGACCGGCACGGAGAAAATCGCCACCGTATTCGCGCGCTACTGGGCAGAAGCCCTGGGCGACCCGGCAGCGGACACTGACAAAAACGACGCCATTACGGTGCTCGAAGCCTTTCATTATGCGCAGCGCAAAGTGACGGAGTCTTTCGATTCCGCCAAACGCCTGGCAACGGAGCATTCGCTGCTCGAAGACACCGGCAAGGGCGACGGCGAGCGAAGCCCATCCCCTGAGAACGGAGAGGGCAGGCTGGCGGCAGCGTTCACGCTGGTGCGGCTGGGCGCCAACGCGGAAGCGGCGCGCGAACCGGCGAAGCGCGCCCTGATCGCCAAGAAAGACGAACTGGAGCAGGCCATCGATCAACTGAAATACGAGAAAGCCGGGATGGAGGCCGCTGATTATCGCAAGCAGCTGGCCCAGCTTTTACTTGAGTTGGCCAAGACGCAGGAGGCGCTCGATGGCCCGCAGCAGTGAGTTGCCGGTTCCCTGTGGCGCGCACACTCGTGCGTGCCGCGTCGGCGCTCCTGCCGAGGCTTGCCTCAAAGCGAAGAAAAGCCGAGACGACTCTCGGCTCAGCACGCTTGACAGCCTGCGCCACGGCGGCAGCTCCAGCGGCGGCACTAGAGCACTCGCGCTGGTTTTGTTCGCTTCCATGCTTCCGGCGCAGACCTTGCAGGAGGCCGAGACCTTATGGAAGGCGCGCCGCTACCAGGACGCCAACGCGGTATTTCAGAAACTGGTGGCTCGTGAGCCCCGCAATTCCACGGTCCGCGTTCGTTGGGGCCGTATGTTTCTGGAGCACTGGCAGGCGGACGAGGCGGACCGGCTGTTTAACGAAGCGCTCGAGCTCAAGGCGAACGATGCGGAGGCCATGCTGGGCAAGGCGCTGGTGTCAGCCGAGCTGTACGGGGGAAATGCCGCCGATTTCGCGCAAAAGGCGCTGCGCATCGATCCCAAACTGGTCGAAGCCCAGGAACTTCTGGCGCGGCTGGCTCTGGAAGACGACAACCAGACGAAAGCCGACGTCGAGGCCAAAAAGGCGCTGGTGCTGGAACCGAATTCGGTGCAGGCCAAAGCCGTACTAGCCACGCTGGATTGGCTGGCGGACAAGAAAGAGAGTCCCTGGGATCCACACGCGGCCAAGGGCTACGAGACCGCCGGCCATTTCTTCATGCTGAACCGGCGCTATGAAGAATCGGTCGCCTTCTACCGCAAAGCGCTCGACCTCGACCCCGCCCTGGATTCGGCCCGATCGCAGCTGGGCCTCAACCTGATGCGCCTGGGCCGCGACGCGCAAGCTTTCGAACAGCTCAAAACCGGCTGGGACAACGGGTTTCAGGACGACGCCACTAAGAACTCGCTAACGTTGATGGAGAGCGAAAAGAACTTCGTGACGTTCAAGACCGATCGGACGGTTCTCAAGCTGAACAAGAAGGAAGCGGACCTGCTGCACCCGTACATCGAAGCCGAAATGCAGCGCGCCATCGCGGTCTACGAAAAGAAATACCGGTGGAAACTGAGTGAGCCGGTAAAGGTGGAAGTGTACCCCGACCACGAGGATTTCGCGGTGCGCACGCTCGGCATGCCGGGTCTGGGGGCGCTGGGCGTGACCTTCGGGAACGTGATCGCGATGGACAGTCCCTCCGGGCGCCCGCCGGGCAGCTTTCATTGGGCGAGCGTGATGTGGCACGAGATGAGCCACGTGTTTACGCTTTCCATGACCAACTTCCACGTGCCGCGCTGGTTCACCGAAGGCATCGCGGTGCACGAAGAAACGGCCACCTCGCCGGAGTGGGGAGACCGCCTGGGGCCGGACGAGATCGCTGCCATTAAGAACCGCCAGCTCCTACCGGTGGCCGAACTGGATCGCGGCTTCGTGCACCCGGTGAATCCGCAGCAGGTAGTGGTGAGCTACTTTGAAGCGGGGAAGATTTGCGACTACATCACGGAAAAATGGGGCTGGGACACGATCCTCGCCATGCTGCGCGACTTCGGCGCGAGTGACGACACCGCCGGCGTGATCCGCAAAGAACTGAAGGTGGAGCCGGCGGATTTCGACCGGCAGTTTCTGGCCGCCCTTGAAGGCGAAACGAAACGGACGGTGGAGAATTTCGACCGCTGGAAGGAAGCGGTGAAACGCGTCGACGCCGCGCTGGCCGGCCGCAATTACGACGAAGTGATCCGGCTGGGCAACGAGGTCCGCGACCTCTACCCGGACTATGTGGAGCATCACAGCGTTTACGAGGCGCTCGCCAAGGCGTACCTGGCCAAGGGCGACAAGGCGGCCGCTGTCCAGCAGTGGGAGCGGTACGTCCACATCGGCGGGCGCGATCCGGACACCATCATGCTGCTGGCGAAGGAACTGACTGCAGAGGGGAATCGACCAGAGGCCGCCGCGGTTCTGGAACGTCTGAACTATATCTATCCAATGCGCACCGACCAGCATCAGGACCTGGGCGAAATCCTGCTCGGGCAGGACGACGCGCGCGGCGCAATTCGCGAGTTTCAGGCGCTGCTGGCGGCTAAGCCCATCGACATGGCGCAGGCGCACTACGATCTGGCGCGCGCGTTCCATCTGAATCATCAGCCGGAGGACGCCAGGAACGAGCTGATCGACGCCATGGAAATCGCCCCGGGGTTCCGGCCGGCACAGAAGTTGCTGTTGCAGTTGAGCGGCGGGGAGCAGGACGAGCCCGCGATCAAGAAATAGGATTGAAAAAGACATGTCAACACCCGTTACGTCGCAAATGGAACCCGAGGTTCTGAAAGCTCGCATCGAACGCTTCCGCCAGGTACAGGCCGACATCGTGACCGAGGTGCATCGCGTCATCGTGGGCCAGCAGGAAGTTCTGGAGCAAGTGATGATCGCCCTGTTCGTGGGCGGCCATTGCCTCATCACAGGCCTGCCGGGGACCGCCAAAACGCTGCTAGTGCGTACCTTGGCGCAGACGCTGGGGCTGATCTTCAAGCGCATTCAGTTCACGCCGGACCTGATGCCCAGCGATATTACCGGCACCGACATTATCGAAGAGGACCCCGCCACCGGTCGCCGCACCTGGACGTTCGTGGCTGGCCCGATTTTCGGGAACATTCTTCTGGCCGACGAGATCAACCGTACGCCGCCCAAGACCCAGAGCGCTTTGCTCGAAGCCATGCAGGAGCGCGCCTGCACGGTGCGCGGCAACACCTATGCCCTGCCGAACCCGTTCTTCGTGCTGGCCACGCAGAACCCGATCGAGTTAGAAGGCACCTACCCGCTGCCGGAAGCGCAACTCGACCGTTTTCTGTTCAACACCGTGCTCGACTACCTCAACTCGGCCGAGGAATTGCAGGTGGTGGACCTGACCACCGCCACCGCCATCCCGCAGGCCGATCCGGTGACTAACGCCGAGGAGATTCTCGATTTCCAACAATTAGTGCGGATGGTACCGATTGGCGAGAGCGTGGCGCGTTACGCGGTGGAAATGGTGCGCGCCAGCCGGAACCGGGACGAATCGGCGCCGGATTTCGTCCAAAAGTATGTGAATTACGGCGCCAGCGTGCGAGCCGCCCAGTTCCTGGTGCTGGCGGCCAAAGCCCGGGCCCTGATGAAGGGCCGCTACCACGTGACGTATGAAGACATTCGCGCTTTGTATATTCCGGTGCTGCGCCATCGCATTCTGCTCAATTTCCACGCCGAATCCGACCGTTTGAAGCAGGACGACATTCTGAAGCGCCTGCTGGATTGGAAAGGAGCACCGCGGGAATAAGGGTTCATTCGGAGCCGCGACCGTTAGGGAGCGGTAGGGTTTCGAAGCGGGACATCAAATGCTGCAGCGCTTTCTCGATCCGGCCACGCTGAGCTCGATTGCAGGTTTGGACCTGATCGCCAAGACGGTGGTCGATGGGTTCGTGGCCGGGTTGCACCGGTCGCCGGATTTCGGCTTCTCGCAGGAGTTCGCCGAATACCGCGCCTACTCGCAGGGTGACGACCTGCGCCACGTGGACTGGAATGTATTCGCAC
>Ga0187847_10001789_pt1 | contig 18482 bp, 11 predicted proteins | sample June2016WEW_4_10_FD_132458 | JGI IMG/M metagenome (GOLD analysis project Ga0187847, IMG submission 132458) | Peatland microbial communities from SPRUCE experiment site at the Marcell Experimental Forest, Minnesota, USA - June2016WEW_4_10 | ecosystem: Environmental > Terrestrial > Soil >...
AGGACTTCCTGGAGGGCCGATGAACAGCACGCAACAACTTCATGACTTGGGGCAGAGCCTATGGCTCGACAACATTACGCGCGAGATCCTCGACAACGGCACGCTCAAGCGCTACATCGAGCAATTGTCGGTCACGGGCTTGACCTCGAACCCGACGATCTTCGACGAGGCCATCGGCAAATCCGGCGCCTATGATGCCGGTATCCGCACCAAGGCCGGTGCGGGCTTGCGGGGCGAGGCGCTGTTTGTCGAACTCGCGCTCGAAGATCTGCGGCGCGCGGCGGATCTGTTCCTGCCGATCTTCACGGCGACGCGCGGCGCCGACGGCTGGGTTTCGATGGAAGTCTCGCCGCTGCTTGCCGACGATGCCGCCGGCACGCTCGCCGCGGCGATCGCGATTCACCGCCAAGCGGAACGTCCGAACCTCTATGTGAAGATTCCGGGCACGCCGGCCGGTATCGTCGCGATCGAAAACGCGATCTTCGCGGGCGTGCCGGTCAACGTGACCTTGCTGTTCTCGCGCGAGCAGTATCTGGCGGCCGCCGACGCCTACCTGCGCGGTATCGAGCGGCGACGCGCCGCGGGCTTGACGCTGCAGGTCTCGTCGGTCGCCTCGCTGTTCGTGAGCCGCTGGGATCGGGCCGTGAGCGCGGCGCCAATGACGCCCGAACTGCGCAATCAGCTCGGCATCGCGATCGGACGGCGCAGCTACGCCGCTTATCGCAAGCTGTTGAATTCACAACGCTGGCAGCAGCTTGCAAGCGCAGGCGCGCAAGCCCAGCGGCTGCTCTTCGCGAGCACCGGCACCAAGGACCCCAAGCTCGATCCCGGGCTCTATGTCGAGGCGTTGGCGGCTCCCGACACGATCAATACGATGCCCGAGAAGACGCTGCTGTCATTTGCCGAGGCCGGCCACATCGGAGCCACGATTCCCGACGATGGCGGCGACTGCGAAGCGGTACTCGCGCAATACGCGAAAGCCGGCATTGATATCGATGCGCTATGCTCTAAACTGCAAAAGGAAGGCGCCGAGTCCTTCGTCAAGAGCTGGCAGGAACTGATGGAATTGATCCGCGTCAAAAGCGCCGCATTGGGGAAATCTTGAGCACCCAGATCAGTCCTCTGGCCGGCAAGACCGCGCCCGCCTCGATCCTCGTCGATGTGCCGCGGCTGATTACCGCCTATTACACCGAACGACCCGATGTCGGCGTGCGCGAGCAGCGCGTGGCGTTCGGCACCTCGGGGCATCGCGGCTCCTCGTTCGACGCGACCTTCACCGAATCGCACGTGCTCGCGATCACCCAGGCGATTTGCGCCTACCGCAAGCAGCAAGGCATCGACGGTCCGCTATTTCTCGGCTTCGACACCCACGCGCTATCGGCCCCCGCGTTTGCAAGCGCGCTCGAGGTGCTCGCCGCGAACGGCGTCGAGGTCATGATCGCGGCGGGCGGCGAATACACGCCGACGCCGGCGATCTCCCACGCGATCCTCGGCTACAACCGCGAGCGGCAGGCGGGACTCGCGGACGGCATCGTGATCACGCCGTCGCACAATCCGCCCGACAGCGGCGGCTTCAAGTACAACCCGCCGAACGGCGGGCCGGCCGATACGACGATCACTGCCTGGATCGAAAACCTCGCGAACCAGTTGCTGCAAAACGATCTCGCCGAGGTCCGTCGCGTGAGCTACGCGAAGGCGCGCAGCGCCGCAACGACCCATGCCTACGACTATGTCGGCACCTATGTCGCGGAGCTCGGCAAGATCATCGATTTGAATCTGATCCGCGACTCGAAGATTCACATGGGCGTCGACCCGCTCGGCGGCGCGGGCGTGCATTATTGGCCACGCATCGCCGAACGCTATGCGCTGAATCTCGACGTGGTCAGCGAGGAAGTCGATCCGACGTTCCGCTTCATGAGCGTCGACTGGGACGGCCGCATTCGGATGGACCCCTCGTCGGCCTACGCGATGCAGCGCCTGATCGGCCTGCAGAGCCGCTATGACGTGGCGTTTGCCTGCGACACCGATCACGACCGCCATGGCATCGTCACGGCCTCGAGTGGGCTGTTGCCGCCGAATCACTATCTGTCGGTCGCGATCGACTATTTGTTCCAATATCGGCCGCACTGGCGTCCGAAGTCCGGCATCGGCAAGACCGTCGTCAGCACGGCGATGATCGATCGGATCGGGGCGCGCCTCGGCCGGCCGCTCTATGAGGTGCCGGTCGGCTTCAAATGGTTCGTCGACGGCCTGCTCGACGGCTCGCTCGGCTTCGGTGGCGAAGAAAGCGCCGGCGCCTCGTTCAGTCGCATCGACGGCACGGTCTGGACCACCGACAAGGACGGCCTCGTACCGGCGCTGCTATCGGCCGAGATCACCGCGCGCACCGGCAAGGACCCCGGCCAGCGTTATCGCGCTTTGGCGCAGGAATTCGGCGCCGTATACGCCGACCGCGTCGAAGCGCCGGCGACCGCGCCGCAGAAGCGCAAGCTCTCGAAGTTGGCACCCGCGCAAATCACGATCACGGAACTCGCGGGCGACAAGATCACCGAGATTCTCGACCAAGCGCCCGGCAACCGCGCGCCGTTCGGCGGCATCAAGGTCATCTCCGCCGGCGGATGGTTTGCCGCGCGCCCCTCGGGCACCGAGGACATCTATAAGATTTACGGCGAGAGCTTCCGCGACGAACTTCATTTGAAGCGCATCCTGCGCGACGCCCAGACGATCGTCGATAGCGCCATCGCGGGCGCATGAGCCCGGGCGCAAGCCCTCCGGCGGCCCCCGCGAGCGGCGATCCGATGCCGGACGGCGCGAGCAAGCGCCTGCTGCCTTGGCTCGTGGCGGTGGCGTTCTTCATGGAAGCGCTCGATACGACGATCCTCAACACCGCCGTGCCGACGATCGCCGCGGCGCTGCGCGTGCCGCCGCTCAGCATGAAAGCCGTGCTCGCGAGCTATACCTTGAGCCTCGCGGTGTTCATTCCGATCAGCGGCTGGATGGCCAACCGCTACGGCACGCGGCGCGTGTTCGCCGCCGCGATCGGCACGTTCACGCTCGGCTCGTTCCTCTGCGGACTGTCGAGCGACATCCACCTGCTCGTCGTGTTTCGCGTGCTGCAAGGCATGGGCGGGGCGATGATGCTGCCGGTCGGCAGGCTCACGATGGTACGTGCCTTCCCGAAATCCGAGCTGATTCGCGCAATGAGCTTCGTCGCGATTCCGGGCCTCGTCGGCCCGATGTTGGGCCCGGTTGCGGGCGGCATCATCATCGGGTATTTCCATTGGAGCGTGATTTTTTTCGTGAATATCCCGATCGGCATCGCGGGACTCTGGATGGTGTATCGGCATCTGCCGAATTTCCGCGCCGAACGCAACTTTCCCTTGGATTTCGTCGGCCTCGTGCTGTTCGGATCGGGTGTTGCGCTGCTTTCCTATGTACTCGAGGTGTTCGGCAATCACACCTTGAGCATTCGCGAAATCGTGGGTCTGCTCGCGATCTCGGCGGCCTTGCTGATCGCCTATGGCATCAATACCGCGCGCACGCTGCATCCGCTGCTGCGACTCAGCCTGTTTCGAATCCGCACGTTTCGATGCTCGGTCAGCGGCAGCTTCTTCACGCGCTTAGGCATCGGCGGCATGCCGTTCTTGTTGCCGCTGCTCTACCAGGTTGGGTTCGGGTTCACGCCGATCCAATCGGGTCTGTTGATCATGCCGCAAGCACTGGCCGCGATGAGCTTGAAGCTGACGATGCCGCGACTGCTGCGCACATTCGGATACCGGCGTGTGCTGATTTTCAACACGATCGCAATCGGCGCGATGATCGCGTCGCTGTCCGCGGTGCAAATCACGACCTCGGTCTGGCTGCTCGTGCCCGTGTTGTTTCTGTTCGGCTTTTTGCAGTCCCTGCAATTTACGAGCATGAACACGCTCGCCTATGCCGACATCAACGAGGAGCAGGCGAGCTCGGCGAGTACGATCGCGAGCACGGCCCAGCAGATGTCCTTAAGCTTCGCGGTCGCCGCCGCCTCGCTGACGACCGAAATCTTCGTCCCTTCGAGTTTGAGCGCAAATTCGCCGCAAATGATCCACGGCATACACCTCGCGTTTCTCGCACTGGGCGCCTGGACCATCGGCTCGACCGTCGTGTTTCTGAAGCTCAAGAAAAACGACGGCGAGGCCGTGAGCCGCCACAAGAGCGACGCGCTCATTCGGTCTTGATCGCGTGGCCTCCGAACTGATTGCGCATCGCTGCGAGCAGCTTGTCGGAAAATGAGTCCGCATCGCGCGATCGCAAGCGCTCGAGCAGCGAGGCCGTAATCACGACCGCCGGCACGCCGAGTTCGATGGCCTCGGCGACGGTCCAACGCCCTTCCCCGGAATCGACGACATAAGGCGCGATGCCGTGCAGCGTCGGATTCTTCTCGAGCGCATTGGCGGTCAGATCGAGCAGCCACGAGCGGACGACGCTGCCGTAACGCCAGATCTCGGCGATCTGGTGCAGGTCGAGGTTGAATTCCGACTTGTGCTGCAAAATCGAGAAGCCTTCCGCGTACGCTTGCATGAGGCCATATTCGATGCCGTTGTGGATCATCTTGGTAAAGTGTCCCGAGCCGACCGGCCCGACGCGGCCCCAGCCTCGATCCGGCGCCGGCGCGAGCGTTTTGAAAATCGGCGACAAGCGTTCGACGACCGCGCCATCCCCGCCGATCATGAGGCTATAGCCTTCGGCAAGCCCCCAGACGCCGCCGCTCGTGCCCGAATCGACGTAGTCGATTTTGCGCACCGCGACGCTCGCGGCTCGGCGCTGGGTATCGCGATAATTGGAATTGCCGCCGTCGATGATCGTATCGCCGGCGGCGAGCAGCGGCTCGAGCGCGGTCACGGTCGCGTCGGTGATTTCGCCGGCCGGCACCATGAGCCAGACCGTGCGCGGCGGCTTGAGTATTTGCACGAGCGCGGCGAGAGAATCCGCAGTTTGCGCACCGCTCGCTTGCAGTGACTGGCGCGCCGCAGCTGCAGGATCGTAGCCGACCACGCGGTGGCCGCCGCGCATCAGACGCAGCGCCATGTTTGCGCCCATGCGCCCCAAACCGATCATGGCGAGTTCCATAAGCGCTACACCTCGAAGCGACGCGGGTATCGCGACGAGTTTTAGTATACGGCGCGGCTCGCGCAGCGGTACAGCGGAAGTTGCCCGCGCTACAGCGCGCGCTTGAGCGCCGGTAACACCATCGCCGCAGGACTGCCGACCGCATCGAAGCGCCCCGTGAACTGCAACGCGCCGTTCGCGGCGGATACGCGGAACGAGGTGATCGAATCGCCTTTTTGGTTGCAGCTGTAGAGATAGTCGCCCTTGGGATCGAGCACGATGCTGCGCGGCGAATCGGCGTGTACCCACGTATCGGCCTGCGCATGCAGCTGCCCGTCCGCTGCAACGCTGAAGCTCGCGACCGAATTGTGCAGCCGGTTGGCCGCGTAGAGAAAGCGGCCGTCGGCGCTGATCACGATCCCGGAGGTCAGGTTGCTGCCCGCGAATTTCGGCGGAAGCGTGGAAATCGTCTGCTTGAGCCGCAGCGCTGCACGCGCCGCATCGTAGTCATAGACCGCGATTTTCGCGTCGTGTTCGTAGAGATTGTAAAAATTACGCGCATTCGGGTGAAACACGAAGTGGCGCGGTGCAGACCCGGCGGGCGCGGCAATCACGGGCGCATTCGCGGGCAGCAGCCGGCCTGCGGCCGCGTCGAAGCGCCAGACGAGCGTGAGATCGAGCCCGGCGTCGTTCGCCAGCACGAACTGGCCGCCGGGATCGGGCGCGACCATGTGGATATGCGGGCTGTCGTGATCGCTGACCGCGAATTGGCCCGGCGGATCATCGGCCGCGTGCGCGCGATGCCGGGGCCCGACGCTCGGACGCAGATCGCTCGCCTCGAGCAGCGCGCCATCGGCGCCGACCGGGAATACCGCGACGCTGCCGCCGCCGTAGTTGGCGACGAACACGAACTTGCCGCTGCCATGGACGCAGAGATGCGCCGGGGTCGCGCCCTGCGAGCTCACGATCCCTAGGCGCGTCAGGCGCATGTTGCGCGGATCGATCGCATAGCTCGCGACCGCGCCCGAATGGCCACCCGCGTAGTTGTCGATCTCGCTGACCGCGTAGAGCCGGGTTTGATCCGGATTCAGCGCAAGCCAGGACGGATTGCGGATATCGTCGATGAGCTGCAGTTGCGTCAGAGCGCCGCTCGCCGCATCGACGCGAAACACGTAAATGCCGCCGCCATTCGGCGTGTAGGTGCCGACATAGGCAACCGACGCAGCATCCGCTTGCGCGCCCGCCCGCCCGACCGCGAGCACGGCGGCGCCGAACCGAAGAAATCCGCGGCGGCTGATTGCGCTCACTAAATATTCAAATACACCGTGATGCTATTGGCCGTCAACGTATAGCTCGTCGACGTATAAACGCCCTGGACCGACATCCCGGTCGCCACCGTCGTGCCGTTGAGATCGGCCTGTAGCGCCGTCGCGAACGCCGTGAACGTATCGTAACAATCGATCGTCGAGCTGGATGCGTGGCCGATCGCATAGACCGTCGAGGTGGTTGCCGTGCTCGGCACGATCAGCACGTCCGACAACAGCGTCGTGAAGTCGATCGACTGCGCGCCATATTGAATCGCGTGCTCGGTGCCGATGCTGCTGTTGTGGATCAGTAAATCGATTTCCGTCGTGCTCACGGAATTGAATGGCGTCGGCGTTCCCGAGCCCCAATTGACCGCGAGCTCCGCCTCGATCGTGGTCGGATCGAGCAGCGTTGCAGCCGTGAAGTCCGGCGGTGTCGACCCGTAGGGCACGACCAGGCCGCCGACCTGCACCGGCGCGCCGACGATCGAATTCGCGAGACTCAGATCGCCGGTCGTGAGCACGTACTGGCTTGGATCCGAATCGACGCCAGTAGCGCCGCCCGAGGTGCCGGTGCCCGTGAAATCGAACGGTGCGACGCTGCGCCCAGCGAGCAGAGCGAGGTCGACGGTCAAGGTTCCGGTGGTACCCTGCACCGTGACCGTTCCCGAAGCGCTCGTATTGACGAGTCGTACCCGGCCCGCGCTCGCATCGAACGAAAGCGCACCCGAGGTCTCGGTGCTCGAGGTGCCGAATGCATTGATGATCGAGCCGATCGAAATCTGGGCGGGTGTGTTGATCACCGACGAGCTGCTCTGATCGGGCAGCGTGATCGCCGTACCGCTGCCGATCAGCACGCTTGCGGTATCCGTGATAAACGAAGACTGACCGGCACTCGTGAGCAAGCTCGAGGGCCCGAGCGTGAGTGTATCGCCGCTGCGTGCGAGTACGACGCCCGTGAGGCGATCGGAACCTCCGCCCTGGACACTCGTGCCGGCGAGAACCTCGGTCGCGCTGAAGCTCACGTTCTGCGAACTCGACGAGCTCGTGCCCGTGCTCACGCTATCGCCCGAAGTCAAAGTCCCATAGGCCACCGTCCAGACGCCCGAGCCCAAGGCCGCGAATTGCGTCTGGCCGATCGGGCCGGTCGACGGCTTACCGTTGATCTCATAGGTTGCGACTTCGGTCGGCCATACCTGCAGGCTGCCGGCGCCCGCGCTCAGCGTGTCGAACGGCGTGATGCCGGTCGTATAGACCAGCGAGGTCGTCGTGACCGGGTTCGAGCCGCTCGTGGTGCTGCTCGAGGTGGAGCTGCCCGAGAGCTGGCCGCGGACGCGCACGGTTTTCGCGTCGATCGGCAGCGCGCTCGCGAGAATCATCGGCGTCACGGTCACGGTGCCTGCGGTAAAATCGATGACGTTGGATGCGGTCAGTTCGAAATTGAGCGCGAGTCGCGACGCCTCTTTCGAGCTCACGGTCAGCGGATCGGCGCCGTCGAGATTCAGCGTGACCGTGACTTGACCGAGCGGACTGCCGGTCGGCCCCACGGGCTTCAGCGTGACGCCGGTCTGCGTGCCGTCGTCGGCGATGATCAGCGCGTCGCTGTAGTCGAGCGTGACGACCGCGGCCGTGTAATTGCCCTTGTTGACGGCGGCGGCACTGATCACTTCGCTGACGTTCTCGAGCCTCGCGAGATCGACGATCATGCTCGACGGCAAGGCCTGCGCGGTCGTCGAGCCGCTCGAGTTCTGCAGCGTGACCGAGAGCAGGTTCACGCGGTAGCTCAGGAACGGGGCTTGCGGGGCGTCGGCGGTCAAGGGAGTCTGCGGGGCGGTCGATGTCAGCGTCACGAGCGCCGTGCCGCTGCAGCCGGCCAGTGCGCCGAGCGCGGCGAGACAGGCCCCGAACGAAAGCCATCGACGAGCCGCTGTGTGTGTGGACGACATGGAGCACCGGATGAGGAAAATATAGGCAGATTCTTGCGGGACTGGCCCCCGTAAGCAAGAGAAGATCTGTTAAGAATTCGTGATAGCGACCGCAGCGTCGCCGTGCGCCGACAGCGACTCGAGTGACCGTAATGCCACGCAATTCACAATAATCGAGCAAACAGGCCCGCTTTGCGTTAATCAGGGCCCTAATTTGCTAGGATTGCGACGATGGCGGAAGCTCATAGCGGTCTCCCGTTTCGTCCCCTGATCGTCGGCATCGGCGGCACGATACGCGTCGGATCCTCCTCGGAACAAGCGCTGCGATTTGCGCTCGGCAAGGCGCGTGAATTCGGCGCCGACACCGAATTGCTGTCGGGCCCCGACCTCGCGCTGCCGATCTATTCTCCCGAAGTGCCGGAGCGCGACGCAACCGCTCAGCATTTCGTCGCGCTGCTGCGCCGCGCTCACGGAATCATCGTCGCCTCGCCCGGCTATCACGGCTCGATGTCCGGCCTCGTCAAGAACGCGCTCGACTATGCCGAGGACATGCGCGACGACGACCTACCCTATTTCGACGGACGCGCGGTCGGGCTCATTGCCTGCGCTTTCGGCTGGCAGGCGACCGGCACGACCTTGAGCGCGCTGCGCTCGATCGTGCATGCGCTGCGCGGCTGGCCGACGCCGCTCGGCGTCGCGATCAATACGAGCGAATCGAGCTTCGACAAGGACGACATTGGCGCGAGCCCCGCGGTCGCAGGACCGCTGACGCTATTGGCCAAACAAGTCGTGCTATTCGCGCGGCAGCGCGCGGCATTCGAACGGACGGGTTGAGCGCTTACTCGGCGGGTTTCGTCGGTACGGCGGGATCGGCAGGATCGGTGGGCGTCGGAACCGTAGCACGCCGCTGCTGCTTGGCATCCTGCCGCGCCTTGCGGGCGGTCTCTTTCTGTTTTTTAGCGTGACGATAGTTCGGCTTGGCCAACGGGGTCTCCTTCAATGGGCGAAATTGGTTTCGCCGGTTTCGATATTACTCTGGCTGCACGGAAACGCGTACCGATAATCGATGGCGGGCGCCGCCGATGATCACGCCACGCAACGGCGACACGTCGCCGAAATCGCGTCCCCATGCGACCGTGACGTGATCCGCGCCGACGCTGCAGGCATTGGTGGGATCGAGGTCGACCCAGCCGATCGGCGGGCAAAACACCGACACCCAGGCATGTGAGGCATCGGCGCCGACGAACGGTGCGTCCGCCGCGCTTTCAGTGTACGCCGGATCGGCCGTGGCCGTCTGGCTCTGCGACTGCGTTTGACCTTGCGACTGCACCTGTCCTCGCGATGCGGCCGGCAGCGGCGCCGTGCGCAAATAGCCGCTCACGTAGCGCGCCGCCAGTCCGCGTGCGCGCAGACAGGCGATCATGATGTGCGCGAAATCCTGGCAAACGCCGCGGCGCGCGTGAAATGCTTCGAGGCTCGAGGTCTTGATGTCGGTCGATCCGGGCGCATAGGTGAAGTCGCGGTGGATCTTGTGCATGAGCGCGAGCGCAGCGCTCAGGATCGGGCGCGCCGCGAGGAAGCAATCCTCGCCGTAGTCGGTGAACACGTGTTTGATGCGCACATAGCCCGACTCCATCCGAAAGCGACAGGCATCCACGATCTCCGCGGTCGCCGAATTGGCCGGGTAGGCCAATGAGCGGCGCACCTCTTCCCAGCACGGGCCGGCTTCCGGGTCGACCGGCGCGGGTGCACGCACCTCGACCGAGAGCTCCGAGATCACTTCGAGTTGATCATGGGGTCGATCGTATTCGAGACGCGTGACCGGGTTGCCGAACCCATCGCGGTCGTCATGGCGTGCGCTCGGGGTCGGCCGCAGCGTGATCGAATGCGCATCGCAGGTCTGATGGGGTGCGCTGCGCGGCGTCAAGTGCAGCAGCTGATGTGAAAGCGCGACATCGCCGCCGTAGGTGTATACGGTTTCGTGGCGGACTCGATAGCGGCGCGTCGTGCTCATGCCGCGACCATACTGAGGTTCAGTTCGATCAAGGAAAAATGCTTGAGCGAGAGCCGATCGGAGAGCAATCCCACGGCGACGCCGAGCGCCTGCAGTTGGACGCCGAGGCTCACGCGCGCACGCTCGGCGCGCGCGCTATCGCCCTCGAGCGCGCTCAATTGCAGCTCCTCGACGAGCGTCACGGCCGCATCGAGCGTCGTGTCGGGCGTTCCGCCCAGCGAAACCGCAATTCGCAGCAGCGAAATCTCGATCTCGTCCCATTGAAACGCGAGCGAGCGCGGATTGGAATGATCGAACACCAGCAAATCAATCGTTGCGGCGAGCTGCGGGGATGCGAGATAGCGCGTCCGATAGGTGATCGTGCTGTCGCCGATATCGAGCAGCCACTCGAGTTCAGCCTGGCTCGGCGTCGAGCCGCCCGCCAGCCGCTGGGCGAGCAGCTCGGCGAGAAACTGCAGGCGTTCCAGCCGGCGCCCCAGCATCATGAGTCGCCAGCCGTCATCCTGCGTCATGTCGTCGTGCGCGAACCCGGCGAGCGCCGCGAGGGACAACAGCATGCGATCGAGAATTTCACGCGGGTCGGCGCTGCGCTGCCAAGCATCGTGAAACTCGCGCTGTAGGACGCCGATCGCGCGCCAATTCTCGGCCGACAAACGGCTGCGCGCCTGGGAAGCGCACCGCACGAGGCGCTGCAGGTCGGCCGCTACACCCAAGGGATTCGCCTCGCTGAACATCGGCAGGTTGGCGCTGCCCGCTTTGTGCGTCAGATCCTCGCCAGGATCGCGCATGCAGCCGAAATGCCGGCAAACCGCGACCGCGGTCGACCAGAGCGCGGCGTTGCTGCGCACGCCCAGGCTCGCACGCAGCAGCCGCGCCTTGCTGTCGCAGCGTTCGCTATAGCGACCCATCCAATAAAGATTCTCGACGAGTCGCGACGGCAGCTCGTCGTGCCGGATTTGCGTGCGCGGCTGCGTCGGCGCGCCGCTGAATTCCTCGATCGGACGCAAATCCGGCGTCAGCACCCAGACATCTTTGCTGCCGCCGCCGCGCTGCATCGAAACGACGTCGACTGCTCCATCGCCCGCGATGCGTGCGAGGCCGCCCGGCATGACCCGATAACCCGTCGGTGTCGCAATCGCATAGACGCGGATGCCGAGTGCGCGCGCCGCGAATCCGTGTGTCGCACCGTTGCGCCAGACCGGCGCCTGAGAGAACGCGAGCCGCTCCTGCGCGACATAGGCATAGGGACGCTCGCGCAGCCGCTCGATCAGCTCGGCGCGCGCGGGCGTCTCGAGATCGCGCCCGAACAGCGCATCGAAGCGCTAGTTCGGGTAGGTCGGTTTGATCACGAGTTCATCGATATGCTCGATCACGTAGTCGAGCGCCGCTTGCTCGCCGCACCACCAGGTTGCGACCGAGGGCAGGCGCAACTTCTCGCCGAACAGCCGTTCCGAGATGGCCGGCATGAATCCCATCCAGGCTGCCGATTCCAGCACGCCGCTGCCGAGCGCATTGGCCATGACGACGCGGCCCGCGCGCACGACGCCGATGAGCCCGGGAACGCCGAGCGCAGAATCGCCGCGCAGCTCGACCGGATCGCAAAAATCGTCGTCGAGGCGCCGCAACACCGCGTGTACGCGCCGCAGGCCGCCGAGCGTCTTCAAAAACAGCGTATCGCCGCGCACGGTCAGATCGTGGCCCTCGACGAGCGGCAAGCCCAATTGGCGCGCGAGGTAGGCGTGTTCGAAATAGGTTTCGTTGAACGAGCCGGGCGTGAGTACGACCGCGAGCGGCGGTTCGGCGCCGTCGGCGAAGCTCAGCAGATGTTCACGCAGCGCGACGAAGAAGCCGCCGAGCGAGCGCACGCCGAGATCGTTGACCAAATCCGGAAAGATACGGGTAACGATTTGGCGGTTCTCTAGCGCATACCCCGGGCCGGACGGTGTTTGTGTGCGATCCGCGAGCGCCCACCAGCGGCCATCGGCCGAGCGCGAGATGTCGACCGCATAGACATGCAGCCGGTAATTGCCGAGCGGATTGAGGCCGTGGCAGGGCCAGAGGAAATTCGGATGACCGAAGGGCAGTTCCGGCGGCACCATGCCCTCGGCGAGCAGGTGCTGCGGTCCGTAGAGATCGGCGAGCAAGGCGTCCAAGAGTCGCGCGCGCTGCGCGACGCCGAGTTCGATCTCGCGCCATTCCTGCGCAGTCAGCAGCAGCGGCAGCGGATCGAGCACCCAGGGGCGATCGCGCCCTTGCGGATCGGCGTAGACGTTGTAGGTCACGCCGTTCTCGACGATCAGGCGCCGCGCGAGATCGGCACCGCGGCGCACCGCTTCGGCACCGTCACCGGCAAGCCGATCGATCAGCGTGCGCCAATGCGGGCGCACGACGCCGCTGTGATCGAGCAACTCGTCGTAGCGGCGCGCATCACTCTGATAGGTTTCGAGGCGTCCTTCGGCCATCTACGATTCCGCGGCGTTCACTTGCGCAGATCCAGCGTGAACGGAAACTCCGGGTCCACGGTCTCGGGCGGTACCTGCATCGCGCCCGGCGTATGACCCATGCGGAAAAAACGCGCAAGCCGCCGGCTCTCGGCCTCGTAGGAATTGATCGGGAATACTTCGTGACTGAGGCCGCCGGGATTGGTGACGTGGTACTGGCAGCCGCCTGCCGAACGCCCCATCCAGCTATCGAACAGATCGAACGTCAACGGCGCATGGATACCGATCGTCGGGTGCAGCGCGGAGGGCGGCTGCCAGGCGCGATAGCGCACCGCGCCGACGAACTCGCCGACACGGCCCGTGGGCCGCAGCGGAACCCGGCGGCCATTGCAGGTCACGGCGTAGCGCTCCGGCGGCAGACCCGTGACGGCGACCTGCAGCCGCTCGACCGAGGAGTCGACGTAGCGCACCGCGCCGCCCGGGGCGCCCTGCTCACCCATGACGTGCCAGGGCTCGAGCGCCTGGCGCAGTTCGAGCAGCGCGCCGCGCACCGCGAAATCCCCGAGCTTCGGGAAGCGAAATTCGAAATGCGGAGCGAACCACTCGGCACGCAGTGCAAAGCCGGCCGCTTGGGTTTCGCTGATCACGTCCGCGAAATCCTGCTGCACGAAATACGGCATCAGATAGCGGTCGTGCAACTCGGTGCCCCAGCGCACGAGGCGTGCGGGCGCATAGGGCGTACGCCAGAATCGCGCGACCAAGGAGCGCAGCAGCAGCTGTTGGGTCAAGCTCATGCGTGCATGCGGCGGCATCTCGAACGCGCGCAATTCCAGCAAGCCTAAGCGGCCCGTGGGCCCGTCCGGCGAATACATCTTGTCGATGCAGAATTCCGTGCGATGGGTATTGCCCGTGACGTCGATCAAGAGGTTGCGCAGCAGCCGGTCGGTGAGCCAGGGCGGACAGGATTCGTTCGGCCGCGGAAATTGCTGAAACGCGATCTCGAGCTCGTGCAGCGAATCGTTGCGCGCCTCATCGACACGCGGCGCCTGCGAGGTGGGGCCGATGAACAATCCGGAAAATAGATACGAGAGCGAGGGGTGATTGTGCCAGTAGCCGAGCAGACTGCGCAGCAAATCGGGCCGGCGCAGAAATGGCGAGTCCTGCGGCGTCGCTCCCCCGAGCACGAAGTGGTTGCCGCCGCCGGTTCCGACATGGCGGCCGTCGAGCATGAATTTCTCGGAGCGCAAGCGCGACTCGTGCGCCGCTTCGTAGAGAAACGTCGTGCGCTCGACGAGTTCGCCCCAATTTGCGGACGGCTGCACGTTGACTTCGATGACACCGGGATCGGGTGTCACGCGAAAATTGCTGAGGCGCGGATCCGCGGGCGGCTCGTAGCCCTCGATGATCACGGGCTGCGCCAAGGCTTCCGAGACCGCCTCGATGACGCCGACCAGGTCCAAATAATTCTCGAGCTCGGCCAGCGGCGGCATGAAGATGTAGAGCACCCCATCGCGCGCTTGCGCGCACAGCGAGGTACGCGTCAGTGTCGCGGCCGATTGTTTGGCCGCCGGCGGTGAATCGGCGACGAGCGGTGCGCGGCGCGCATCGCGCCGCTGAAACAGCCGGCGTATCGCCGCATGGCTCGCAAGCGGCGGAAACTCGCGCGTCTGATCCGGCGCGTGGATGAACGGATAATCGCCGGTCGCAGTCCACGGCTGCGAGTCGAGGGGCAGCCGGTAGCCGATCGGGGAGTCGCCCGGGATCAGATAGCAGCGCTCGCTGCGCAGGAACCAGGGACCGGTCTGCCAGGACAATCCATTGGCGCTGCGCGCGATCGGCAATACGTGACCGATGACCTGGTCGAGTCCTTGCTCGAAAACCTTGGCTAGCCGCGCACGCTCGAGCGGGTCCTTGAGTTCGGAATCGAACGGGTCGACGTTGCTCGGCAAGCGGCGCTCTTTCCACAAATAATAGAACGCGTCTTCGAATGCCGGAAAAACGTACTGCGCATCGAAGCCCAACTCCGCGGCGACGCGCGTCAAAAATCGCTGCGACTGGACATCGGTGGCACCGTAATGCGTGCGCTCATCGGCAATCAGCGCCGGATTGACCCAAATCGGCTCGCCGTCCTTGCGCCAATAGCAATTCAAGGACCAGCGCGGCAATTGCTCGCCCGGATACCACTTGCCCTGACCGAAGTGCGCGAGCCCTTGGGGCGCGTATTGTTTGCGCATCCGGTGGTAGATCTCGGCCGCATAGCGGCGCTTGGTCGGGCCGAGCGCCGATGTATTCCATTCCTCGCCGTCGGGATCGTCGACCGCGACAAAAGTCGGCTCGCCGCCCATCGTGAGGCGCACATCGAGCGCGTGCAGATCCGCATCGACCGCGGCGCCCTGCTTCTCGATCTCGGTCCACTGCGTCTCGGTATACGGCTTCGTGACGCGCGGTGCTTCCCAAATGCGCCGCACGCTCATCTGGTGTTCGAACACGGTCTCGCATTCATCGACCGCGCCCGATACGGGCGCCGCGCCCGAGGGCTCGGGCGTACAGGCGAGCGGAATATGCCCTTCGCCGGCGAGCAAGCCGGAGGTCGGATCGAGGCCGATCCAACCGGCTCCCGGCAGATAGACCTCGCACCAGGCATGCAAGTCGGTGAAATCCTGCGCTGCGCCCGCAGGACCGTCGAGCGACTTGACGTCCGGCACGAGTTGAATCAAATAGCCCGAAACGAAGCGCGCTGCGAGGCCGAGGTGGCGCAGCAGCTGCACCAGCAGCGCCGCGGAATCGCGGCACGAGCCGGAACGCTGTTCGAGCGTCTCCTCCGGCGTCTGCACGCCGGGCTCGAGCCGGATCACATAGCGGATGTCGCCGGCCACTTGCCGGTTGATGTCGACGAGAAAATCGATCGTGCGGCGCGGCTCCGCCGGGACACGCGCCAAATAGGCCGCCATCAGCGGCGTCGCAGGTGCCCGCACGAGATAAGGCGCGAGCTCGCGCCGCTCGGTCGATTCGTATTTGAACGGCGCCTTCTCGGCGTAGGGTGCGAGGAAGAAGTCGAAGGGATTGAACACCGACATTTCGGCGACCAAATCCACCTCGATGCGCAGCTCTTGGGTCTCGTCGGGAAACACCAGGCGCGCAAGGTAGTTCGCCTCCGGATCCTGCTGCCAATTGATGAAATGATCGGTCGGCGCGACCCGCAACGAATAACTCAAGATACGCGTACGGCAATGCGGCGCCGGCCGCAGACGCACGATCTGTGGACTCAAGCCCACGAGGCGATCGTAGCGGTAATGCGTTAGATGGTTGAGCGCAACATGGATCGACACGGACTTCTCCAAGAATCGCAGGCTGGTGCGCACCACATTGGTGCGATCGCAGGGCGCGCGCTGCCGCAGCGGCGCCACTGCCGTCTAGTTTATAACGTCGATCCGCTTGTGAGGGACGAGAACGCGGACTATTGCCGGCTGACCAGCACATTCCGATCGGCGAACCGCGCCAATTCCCGCATCGGCAGGCCCTCGGCCGCAAACCGGTCGCGGGTCGCGTCCGGCATGAGCGCATACCCGACGCGAAGTTCGGTCCAAACCCGCGTGAAGTCATCGAGATCGGCAATCGCGCGCCCGGGATCCTGGCGCTGTCCGAGCGCAAATTCGTCGCGATAATCCACGAGCCTGACCTCGCGGCCGAGGTAGAACGGCAGGGACTGCGCATAGGTCTGCACCGAGAACAGCGGCGCACCCGCGGGCGCTTGCCTCAGCAGCACGGTCGCGATGTCCCTGGCGCTGTAATACTGCTGCACGGTGCAAGCACCGAGCGTGATCGCGGTGCCGGCCGCGAACCAGCCGATGCTGAGCGCGGCCCAGGCCCCGAGCGTCTGCCGGCGCGCGGCGAGTACGCCGCCCGCGACCGCCGCGCCGATCAGCGCCAGCGCTACGGCGAGAAGCGCGGGGCGCAGCGCCAGGCTCAGTGCACGGCCGTCCGCCGGACTCCAGATCGTGCTCGCGTAGCCGAGTGTCCCGATTGCGAACAGCAGGCTCAAGCCCGCGCCCGCAAACAAGTGCCTGCGGTCATCGCTCTGCGCGGGCTCCGCGCAGAGCAGCGCGAGCGTCGGCACGCAGGGCAAAATATAGGGGATCAGCTTGGAATCGGACAGCGAGAAAAACACCAGCACGAACGCCGACCAAATCCACAGCACCCGGCGCACATCGAATTCTCCGGCGGGCTTGGATGCGCGCCAGCCGCTCGCGAGTGCGCGCAGCGCCGGCGTGATCCAAGGCAGGATGCCGACGATAAGGATCGCAAGAAAAAACCACCAGGGCTGGCTGCGCGCTTCGATCGGCGTCAGGAATCGCTGGAAGTGTTCGCGGATGAAAAAGAACTGCAGGAACTCGCCGTTGGAGCGCGCGGCAAGCACGAACCATGGCACCGTGATCAGCGCAAACAGCGGAATCCCATAGCGACAATTCAGCCGCCGGAGCGTGCGCGGGTCGCGTTGCGACAGCACATAGGCAATCAGCGTGAAGCCCGGAATCACGGCGCCGATCAGACCCTTGGTGAGCACCGCGAGCGCCATCGTAGCCCAGCATCCGAGCATCCAGGCGCGCAAGGCCCTCGGCCGCTCGCGGTCGCACTGGGCGAATATGAAACAGGCGAGGCTTGCGAGCAGCCAGAAGCTCAAGGACATATCGAGCGTGAGCTGGTGACCGAGCAGCATGAACAGGATCGAACCCGCGGCGAGCAGCACGGCTTTGAGACCCGCTGCGGCGCCCCAGAGACGCCGCGCGATCGCGTACAGCAGCAGCAGAGACAGATAGCCCGTGAGGCCCGTATAGAGGCGCGCGCTCCACTCGCTTTGACCAAAGACCGCGTACACCAAGGCCGTTGCCCAATACTGCAGCGGCGGTTTCTCCAGATAATTGAAACCGTCGAGATGCGGAATCACAAAGTCGCCGCCCGCGAGCATTTCGCGCGGAATCTCGGCATAGCGTCCCTCGTCCGGATCGTATAGCGGACGCCCGACGAGCAGCGCAAACCAGAGAACCGTGAAAACGAGCGCCGCCGCGCCCACGCGCTTTTTCTGACGATCATCCATCATGAATGTGCATAACTTTTAAGCCCCGGCGTGAACTCCCGTTGCTACTATACCGGCACGCATGAGCAGCGAATCGCAAAAATCCTTCGGTTACAGCGCGGCCCTCGGCCTGGCCGTTCTCGCATTCATCAACCTGTTCAATTACCTCGATCGCTATGTCGTCTCGGCGCTGTTCGAGAGTCTCAAGCATTCGGTGTTGGCGCTCTCGGACCAGCAGTTGGGCTCGCTGATGAGCGCGTTTCTGATCGTCTATACGCTCGCCGCCCCGCTGTTCGGCGCGCTGGGCGATCGGCGCGGGCGGCCCCGGCTCATCGCATTCGGCGTGTTTCTCTGGAGCCTCGCAACGACGCTCTCGGGTCTCGCGAGCAGCTACCTGTGGCTGCTGCTCGCGCGCGCATCGGTCGGCGTCGGCGAGGCGGCCTACGGCACGATCGCGCCGAGCTTGCTCGCCGACTATTACTCGGAGAATCGGCGCGGCCGCATCATGGCGATTTTTTTCTGCGCGATTCCCGTGGGCTCCGCGCTCGGCTATGTGATCGGCGGTTTGGTCGACGTGCATTTCGGCTGGCGGGCAGCATTTTTCGTCGCCGGCGGACCGGGCCTTTTTCTCGCGGC
>Ga0187847_10001795_pt1 | contig 18447 bp, 18 predicted proteins | sample June2016WEW_4_10_FD_132458 | JGI IMG/M metagenome (GOLD analysis project Ga0187847, IMG submission 132458) | Peatland microbial communities from SPRUCE experiment site at the Marcell Experimental Forest, Minnesota, USA - June2016WEW_4_10 | ecosystem: Environmental > Terrestrial > Soil >...
AAAACAAGAAGAAAAAGTTTGCGAGCGGCTGGGGCTGAAACCGGCGCCGGTGGCTACGCAGGTGATCCAGCGCGACCGGCATGCGGCTTATATCTCGACGCTGGCGATACTCGGCAGCACGCTGGACAAGATTGCGGTGGAGGTGCGGCACCTGCAGAGGACCGAGGTGCGGGAGGCGCAGGAGTACTTCAGCGTTGGTCAGAAGGGCTCGTCGGCGATGCCGCACAAAAAGAACCCGATCACTTCGGAGCAGATCAGCGGACTGGCGCGGGTACTGCGGGGCAATGCGCAGGCGGCCTTCGAGAACATCGCGCTGTGGCACGAGCGGGACATTTCGCACTCTTCGGTGGAGCGGGTGATCTTTCCGGATTCGACGATTCTGGTGGACTATCTGCTGGCCAAGACGGCGGACCTGATCGACCGGCTGCTGGTCTATCCCGAGCGGATGAAAAAGAACCTGGAGAGCACGGGCGGGCTGATCTTCTCAGGGCAGTTGCTGCTGGATTTGGCGGAGGCGGGGATGCTGCGCGAGGATGCTTACCGGCTGGTGCAGACGCACGCGATGAAGGCGTGGAAGGAGGATCTGGTCTTCCGCGAGGAGGTGGCGCGGGATGCGGCGATTGCAGGGCTGCTGAGCGCGGAGAAGCTGGATCGGACCTTCGACTATACGCGGCAGTTGGGCAATGTGGACGCGATCTTCAAACGGGTGCTGGGCGAGTAAGAGCTATGAGCCAGTTGGAAGAGGACGATCTCCGGCGGGTGCTGGAAGTTATCCGGCAAGCGGTGGAGTTTGACGAGAATGGCGACTCGGCTTTTGCGACGCAAATCTTGACGGCGGTGATTGAGGAGTTTCCGGGGCTTGGGATTGGACACAGCTATCTTGGCTGGGTGCTGTCGCGCGGCGGGCAGCATCGCGAGGCAATCGAACAGGGCCGGGTGGGCGTGCACTTGGCTCCGAAGTTGGAGAGGGCTTCGCTGCTGCTTTTTCGCGTACTGTGGAGCGCGGGAGAACGCGATCTGGCGTTCGAGGAGATGAAGCGGTTTTTGGCTGTGGGACATTCGGAGGAGTACGCGAATATGTTGGAGGGGTGGAAGGAAATTGGGGACGAGGCGCAGTAGGGGCTTTGCGATGGAGGGCGAGTGGAAGCCGCAAATTTGACCGTCGCAATTACCGGCGCGTCGGGGGCGGTCTTTGGGCGCGAGATGCTGCGCGCGCTGGAGGCGGATGAGCACGTGGGGCGCGTTCACTTTGTGGCTTCGGAGAACTCGCTGCGGGTGATGGCTGAGGAGTTGGGAGTTAGCGGGCGGAACGATTTATTGGAAAAGCTGCTGGGCGCGGCGGCGGTGAAGACCGTGCAGCATTCGGACGCGGATATTGGGGCGGCGATTGCTTCGGGCAGCTATCCGTCGAATGGGATGATTGTGCTGCCCTGCTCGATGGGGCGGCTAGCGGCGATTGCGCACGGGTTGGCTAATTCGCTGATTGCGCGGGCGGCCGATGTGACGCTCAAGGAGCGGCGTCCACTGATTCTTTGCGTACGGGAGACGCCCTTCAATCGGATTCATCTGCGCAATATGACGCTGGCGGCCGAGGCGGGGGCGGTGATCTTTCCGTGCATTCCGGCGTTTTATAACAAGCCCGTTGATTCGACGGAGATGGCGCGGCAGTTTGTCTGCCGGGTGCTGGCGCATATTGGGTTGCCGCAGGCGGGGGGGTATGTGTGGGGCGTAGGGAATAGGGAGTAGGGAACAGGGAACAGAACGGCTCCTGGAGGCTCCTTTTGATCTTGGTTCGCGAGCTCAATCCGGAGAATAAGGCAGCGAGTTAGCCCCCGCCCTTCGACTACGCTCAGGCAGGCTTTCGCGGGGTTCGCGGGTTGGCAAGTTGGCGAAAATGCTTGACATTCACGCGGGTTTCCGTGAATACTGCATTTAATGCTGAACTCTGGGAATTACGGAATTGGGGCCATGGCTATGTGTATGCGCATGGTGTGCGGACCCGTCCGTTTGGTTTCTGAGAGGCTGATGCGCTAAGCGCAACCGATCTTGAAGTCAGGCGGCCCGGGTCCGAAGAGGATTCGGGCTGTTTTGTTTTGTGGAAAAGCCCGAACAGCAGGTCCACTTCGGCTTCGCTCAGTGCAGGCTTTCGACTTCGCTACGCTCTGCTGTAGATGAACGGGGTTCCGGTTGGGGTTCATGGTTTCCCACCCATTCGCCTGACCACCCCACGGACGAAGACCTGCCCGCGGGGCCCCGGCAAGGCGAATGGATGGGGCACGGAGAGTTTCCTGGGAATCGAGATGTTCATCTCCGGCAGTAACTCGTGGCGCGAGTTGGGCGGTTTGGAATGACAGTGTAGTTGGAGATCGGGATAACAGGATTGTTGGGTAGTCGAAACAACAGCAGCGAAGATGATTGAGTCACCAAAACCAGAAGGAGAATGCAATGTCCGAAGCGAAGCAGCACCTTGGCACTCTTGCCGTTCATGCCGGCCAAACGCCCGATCCGGCGACTGGATCGCGCGCCGTTCCCATCTACCAGACCACCTCGTATGTGTTTCAGGACGCGGACCACGCGGGGCGGCTTTTTGCGCTGAAGGAATTCGGCAACATCTATACGCGCATCATGAATCCCACGACCGACGTCTTTGAGAAGCGGGTGGCGGCGCTGGAGGGCGGGGTTGCCGCTTTGGCGACGGCTTCGGGGCAAGCGGCGGAGACGCTGGTGGCGACGACGCTGGCGGGGGCCGGGGACGAGATTGTCTCGACGACTTCGCTGTATGGCGGCACGTACAACCTCTTCCACTACACGCTGCCGCGGCTGGGGATTACGGTGAAGTTTGTGGACGCGGACGACTTCGACGGGCTGCGCGCGGCCATCAACGAGAAGACGCGGGCGATTTACACCGAGACGCTGGGCAATCCCAAGCTGGATGTGGTGGACATTGAGAGGCTGGCCGCCATCGCCCACGAAAACAAGCTGCCGCTGGTGATCGACAATACCTCGGTCTCGCCGGCGCTGGTGCGGCCGATCGAGTGGGGCGCGGACATTGTGGTCAACTCGGCTACGAAGTTTTTGGGCGGCCACGGCCTCGCCATTGGCGGCGTGATCGTGGACGCGGGCAAATTCGACTGGGCGGCCTCGGGGCGCTTCAAGGACTTCACCACGCCGGACCCGTCTTACCACGGGCTGGTCTACACGGAGGCGTTCGGGCCGCTGGCGTTCATTCTCAAGGCGCGGGTGCAAGGGCTGCGCGACACGGGCGCGGCTCTCTCGCCATTTAACGCGTTCCTGATCCTGCAAGGGATCGAGACGCTGCATTTGCGCCTGGAGCGCCACAGCCAGAACGCGCTGGCGGTGGCCAAGCACCTGGAACAGCATCCGGGGGTCGAATGGGTGAACTACCCCGGCCTGGAATCGAGCCAGTATTTCGAGCGGGCGAAGAAGTATCTGCCGGACGGCAAGGGCGGGCTGGTGACGTTTGGCATCAAGGGCGGCTATGAGGCGGGGAAGACGCTGATCAATTCGTTGAAGCTCTTCTCGCTGCTGGCCAACATCGGCGACGCCAAGTCGCTGGTGATTCACCCGGCCTCGACGACCCATGCGCAGCTATCGCCGGCGGAACAGGCCGATACCGGCGTCACTCCGGAGTTGGTGCGGCTGAGCGTGGGCATTGAGGATATTCGCGACATTTTGGCCGATCTGGACCAGGCGATCCAGATTGCGAATGGTGCTGCAAATGGTGCAGCCGGCGGAGAGAGCGCGGCATGAAGAGCCAAGACGGCGGTGCGTGTAGCACAATAAGAATCATGGATGAAGCCCGAGCCGGGACCGGAGTCTCGCCGCCCAAGAGTTCCTGTCTGGAGCCGACCTACGAAGGCGACTTTGTGCTCGACGAGCCTCTCGCGCTGGAGTGCGGCCGCACGCTGCGCGGGGTTACGCTGCATTATGCGGTGTATGGCCGGCTGAACGCGCCCAGGGACAACGCCGTACTGGTCTGCCATGCGCTTTCCGGGTCGGCGCTGGTCGGCTCTTGGTGGCCGGAGATCTTCGCGCCGGGCGCGGTGCTCTCGCTGGAACACGATTTTGTAATCTGCATCAATATGCTGGGTTCCTGTTATGGCTCGACGGGGCCGGGATCGGTGGACCCGGAGACGGGCGCGGTCTACGGGCCCGGCTTTCCTCTGGTGTCTATTCGCGACAATGTGCGGGCACAGGCGCGGCTGCTGGATTCGCTGGGCGTGCGGCGGCTGCGGCTGGTTCTGGGGGGCTCGATCGGCGGCATGCAGGCCCTGGACTGGGCCATCCACGACCCTAAGAGGGTGGAGCGGGCGCTGGTGATCGGCGTCGCGCCGCTCTCGGCTATGGGCTTGGCGCTCAACCACTTGCAGCGGCAGGCGATCGAGCACGATCCGGAGTGGGCGGAGGGCAACTACCTGCCGCAACGGCCTCCGCGGCAAGGCCTGGCGCTGGCCCGCCAGATTGGAATGTTGAGCTACAAATCCGCCGAGTTGCTGGACGAGCGCTTTGGCCGCAAGCCAAACCGCAATGGCGAGGACCCCTGGGCGGTGGACAGCGGGCCTTGCGGCCTGATCGGCGCGCGATTTGACATTGCCGGCTATCTCGACCACCAGGGGGAGCGCTTCATCGACCGCTTTGACGCCAATTCCTATCTGGCCATCCTGCGCACGATGGACATCTGGGATCCGCTGCGCGGGTTTGCCTCGGCGGCGGAGGCGTTTGGCGGGATTCGCGCGCGTATCAGCTTTATCGGCATCAGCTCGGATTGGCTGTTTCCTCCGCAGACGGTGCGCGACTTTGCCTACACCCTTCGCGCGGCCGGCGTGATGGCCGATTACCGCGAGATGACCAGCGCACACGGCCACGACGCTTTTCTGGCCGAACAGGCGGAGCTGGTGCGGTTGTTGCAGTGAGAGAAGCAGGGACTAGGGAATAGGGAATAGGGACTAGGGACTAGGGAATAGGGACTCAGGACGGGGAACGGAAGGCTGTCTTCCGCCCAGAATTGCAGCGATTGGGCAAGGGAAGGTTTCCGAACTTTGTTCCCCGACCGCCTAACGCTGCATTTTTTCTGGTTCCCGCAGAACTTTGCTTGTCATTGGGGGCAGGGCTTTCTATAATCCATGCAACACCGCATTGGAAGCCGTGGTATGTTTATACCCGGCCCCCGGCACTCAACCGCACGAATGAGGGGTTGAAGATTCCGTGAGCGAGTGCTTGAACATCGATCTCCATTTTGGCAATTCCCAGGAGCACCGAATGAAGAAGTTAGTGTTAGCGTCAGTATTGGCAATGGCGAGCCTTGGCCTCGTCTACGCGCCCACCTTGCGAGCTCAGGATTCGACGATCACCATCAAGGATCCGGCAGAGTTCAACGCCTATCAAACGGCCTCCACCCAGAGCGATCCAAAGGCCAAGGCCGCCGCATTGGAGAGCTTTTTGACAGCTTATCCGCAGAGCGTGGTCAAGAGCGCGGTTCTCGATTCGCTGATCGACACCTATCAGGCTTTGAATGACCCCGACAACACGCTCAGCGCGGCCAGCCGCCTGCTTCAGGTGGACCCAAGCAACATGAAGGCCATCTACATTTCGGTCGTCATCAAGAATCGCCAATGCACCAAGACCAGCGATGCGCAGACCTGCGACGACGCGGCGGCGCTGGCGCAGAGGGGCCTCGCGGCTACCAAGCCTGCCGCCACAGCCGACGCGGACTGGAAGAAGATGACCGGCGGCACCTATCCGGTTTTTCACTCGGCCATCGCATTGGACGATATTGTCTCCAAGAAGGACATCAAAGGCGGAATCTTGGAGTATCGGACGGAACTGATGCTCTATCCGCCGGAGCAGACCAAGGTCTGGTGGTCGCAAGGACTGTGGGACACGCTGCAACTGGCAGAAGCCTACACCAAGCCGGGAGCAAAAGATGCGGATGATAAGCCTCTGGTGCAGGCAGTCTGGTTCTACGCTCGCGCATGGAACTACGCCACTCCGATCAAGGCCCAGATTGAAGCCAAGATGGAGTATTACTACAAGAAGTATCACGGCGATTTGACTGGCCTGGACGCTGTGAAGGCACAGGCCGCCGATACGGTTTTTCCGCCAGGAACCTTTGTGATCACCATTGCGCCAACGGCGGCTGAGAAGATTCACGCTCTGCTTCTGACCACGGCCGACTGGACCACACTGGCCTTAACCGACAAGGAGACTGTCCTGGCGGTTGCCTCCAAAGAGGATGCCGACAAGCTCTGGGCTCTGCTGAAGGATCAACTGACGCCCGTTCCGGGACTGGTGATCGATGCAACCGCTTCGGTGATCAAGGTTGCGGTGACGGACGATGCAAAGACTGCCAAGACGGCGGACTTTATCGTCAATTTGAAGACGCCGCTGACCGAAAAGGAGATTCCGGCGGTCGGTTCTCTCCTAGGGGCCCGCGACAAGGGGCAGGCGGAACTGGATGGAACCTACGACTCCTACACGCAGGTTCCGGGTACGGACACCACAGTGGCGAGCGTGCAGATCGTGCTGCGCGACGGCGTACTCATACCGGAGAGAAAGAAGACCGTCCCGGCGCATAAGCCAGCGGCCGGACACAAGCCGTCGGCGGCGCATTGATCGGTTGATTGGCTTGAACTGTTCGTCGCGCTGGATACGGCAAAGGCGCGGCGTTCCGCACCCTCCTCCTGGGCCACCAAGGGCAGCCTTTCGCAGGCTGCCCTTTTTTGGCGTCTCAAGACTCTCAGCGAACCATTTACCCGATGCGGTGGTAGCCTAGGGGCAGCATGGAACTATCCAAAATCCTCTCCGGCGCGCGGGCCATTGCTTCGGTCTCGTTGATCTTTATCCCGATTGCGGCACCCGTGGCGGCGCTGGCGCAGGCTGCGGCTTCCGTCGAGTTTCGTTCCTATGAAAAGATGACCCAGCGGGATCGCGATCTGGCGGCCAACGCGGAGTCCACGATCGGCGAGCGCGCTGGGGCTGACGGCATCGAGTTCGGCCAGGTTTCGGAACGGGGCCAATGGACTTCGGAGCAGATTGTTTGCCCGGCGCTGCCCAATCATCTCTTGCTGCAGTTCACGCGCAATAACGGGAAGGGCGACATGAGCGCGTTTTCGGCGTCGATTCCGCGCGGCGGCGAGGGCAGGGTGCGGATCATTCCGATCCTGCGGCGGGGCTATTCGCTGTTTTCGCCGGTGCCCATCAATGAGCTGACCATCTCAGCCTTCAACCACATCCTGGCTGAAGAGGCTTCCGGCGCGGCTCCGGACTGGCTCGGGACCGGGCTGTGCTATGCCGCCCTGGCGGGGGCGCACCCGCGCGCGGCGACGGCGGAAGCGCAGGATCTCACGATGCTCGCGGATGTTGCCCCCGGAACGCGGGCGGCTCGGCTGCAAGGAGGCGCGGTGATCTCGTTTACGGATCTGTCGGCGGCGCCGGCTCCCATGGAGTGGACGTTGACCTTCGACGGGAAGGGAAGGCTGGTGCAGGCCAGTCATTCCAAAGCGGAGATAGCGCGGGAGAAGACCAAGGCGGGGACGCAGGTCGAAGCGACCGCAACCGCAGCGGGGAAGCCGGTCGAAGCTATAAGAGGGACCGCTCAGCCGGATGCGAAGGCTGCTAACTCCGTCGCGCAGCAATCGGAAGTGAAGCCCATTCAGCGGACAGCGGTTGAGGTTCAGGGCAAACCCGTGGCCCAGACCGAGGACGTGCAAGGCAAGCCCGTGCCGCAGTAGCCGGTGGTCAGCAACGACTGAAAACTGACTACTGACAACTGTTCTCCGGCTACTCGCCCAGCATGATGCGCTGAATGCGCGTGGCGCGGCCGGTTGCCGGATCGCAGGCGACCAGCGCGGCGCACATTTTGGGGTTGCCCTTGGCGGCCTCGAATTTGCCGGGCATTCCTGTGAGGAATTTGCGCAGCACCATCTCCCTTTCGACGCCGATCACGCTGTCGTAGGGGCCGCTCATGCCCACATCGGTCTGGTAGGCGGTGCCTCCCGGCAGCACGCGCTCGTCGGCGGTGGGAACGTGCGTATGGGTGCCCAGCACGGCGGTGACGCGGCCATCCAGGTGCCAGCCCATGGCAACCTTTTCGCTGGTGGCCTCGGCGTGGAAATCCACCACGATGACCTTGGCCTGGATGCCGTCCAGCAGATGGTTGATGGCGTGGAAGGGGTCGTTCGTCGTGGCCATAAAGACACAGCCTTGCAGGTCGATCACGGCGTAGTCCACGCCGCTTTCGGTGGTTCCCTGGTAGACGCCATAGCCGGGCAGGCCGGGCTGGAGGTTCGCCGGGCGCAGCACGCGGCGGGGGCGGGCGTGGCTGTCGGCAGGGGCGGAGTTCATGTAGTCGATCAGCTCGCGCTTGTCCCAGACGTGGTTGCCGGTGGTCAGCACGTCGGCGCCGAGATCGAAGAGGTCGTTGGCGAGCTGCGGCGTCAGGCCAAAGCCGCCGGCGGCGTTTTCGGCATTGATGATGGTCAGCTCGACGTTGTGCGCCGAGCGGAGATGGCCGATGTGCTCGCGCACGATGCGGCGTCCCGCGCTGCCGAAGATGTCGCCGATGAATAAAAGGTTCAATGGAATCGATGCTCCAAGCAAGGGACTAGGGACTAGGGACTAGGGACGGCGATTTTGCTTGTAAGGACTTCATCATCGCTCGCAACATTCGTCCCACTTCGTTCGATAACGCTTCCGTTTTCTGCAACGCCTCACTCGTGCCGAAACTCAAGGCTTTGGCAATCACCAACTGAGTTTCAACTTCGGAAGCTGAGCCGCGTGCATGGCCTAAAATCTGGATATATTCTCCCTTCGTAGCTCGTCCATAACCTTCCGCGATATTGCTGGCAATGGAGACAGAAGCCCGACGAAGCTGATTCGTAAGGCCGAATTGTTCCGATGATGGAAAATGCGCGGTCAATTTATAAATCTCGATTGTCAGAGAGACCGCGCGCTGCCAAACCTCCAAGTCCTTAAATGATTCACCCATCTCACACCTCGTGTGTTTTTGTCCCTAGTCCCTAGTCCCTAGTCCCTGCTCTTTGTTCCTCATCAGGGGAAATAGAATCACATCGCGGATGGACTTGGAGCCGGTCAAGAGCATCACCAGGCGGTCGATGCCGATGCCTTCGCCGGCGGTGGGGGGCAACCCGTAGGCCAGGGCGCGGACGTAATCTTCGTCCATCTGATGGGCTTCGTCGTCGCCGCCTTCGCGCTCGGCAAGCTGCTGGGCAAAGCGCTTGTGCTGCTCGATGGGGTCGTTCAATTCGCTGAAGGCGTTGCCTAGCTCGAAGCCGCCGGCAAAGAACTCGAAACGCTCGACGTGGTCTGGATCATCGGGCTTCTGCTTACTCAGCGGAGAGACTTCAGTCGGGTAATCGTAGATGATTGTCGGCTGAATGAGGTTAGGTTCGACGACTGCCTCAAACAGAGCATAAACTCCCTTGCCGTGATTGAAAGAATCTTCGTCCAACCCTGAAGCTATCGTTACATCGGTCCAAAGACTACTCCTCACGAAATCTGCAAACTTGTCATCTAGAGACTCACCGAGTTTCTCGACGCTAAATTCATAGAAAGAATTTTTGCAGGTTAGTATTTCGATTGTTGGCTTGTGTGGGATTTCTTCCGGCCAAAATTGGACAATAGCATCATTCATCGTCAGCCGCGTCCACTTGCCCAGATCGATCTCAACTCCGTTGAAGTTCGTGATCGTCGTTCCTTCCGGGCATTCAGGGGTCTTACTTACTTCTTTTGCGACGAAAGCGATCAGCTCTTCGGTGAGGGTCATCAGGTCGTGGTAGTTGGCATACGCCTGATAGAACTCGAGCATGGTGAACTCGGGGTTGTGCTGGGTGCTGACGCCTTCGTTGCGGAAGTTGCGGTTGATCTCGTAGACGCGGTCGAAGCCGCCGACGACCAGGCGCTTCAGGTACAGCTCCGGGGCGATGCGCAGAAAGAGATCGAGATCGAGCGCGTTGTGGTGCGTGGTGAAGGGACGCGCCGCCGCGCCGCCGGCCACCTGCTGCATCATCGGGGTTTCCACTTCGATGTAGCCGCGGCTGTCGAAGAAGTGGCGCAGGGCCTTGAGCGTCTTAGCCCGCTTGACGAAGACTTCGCGGGCGTCGAGGTTGGTGAAGAGGTCCACATAGCGCTGGCGATAGCGCAGCTCAACGTCGGCCAGGCCGTGAAACTTCTCGGGCAGGGCCAGCATGGCTTTGGCGAGGAAGGTCAGGCGCTCGACGTGGATCGTTAACTCTCCAGTCCGCGTGCGGAAGAGGTAGCCGGAGACGCCGATGTGGTCGCCCAGGTCGAGGAGCTTATAGAGCGCAAAACCCTCGTCGCCGACGGCGTCGAGGCGGACGTAGATTTGCAGGCGCTGGCCGTCCTGCTGGAGCGTGGCGAAGCCGGCCTTGCCTTGCGCGCGAATGGCCATGATGCGCCCGGCGACGGAGACGGTGACGCGATTGGCGTCGAGGGCCTCGGCTTGCGCCTCGCCCCACTGGGCGCGCACGGCGGGGACGGTGAACACTTTTTCGGTCTCCGAGGCAGGGAACCGGTTGGGATAGGCCGCCTGGCCCAGCTTGACGATTTCTTCGAGTTTTGCCTTGCGCAGGTCGAAGAGGCTGCGCTCAAACTCCGAATCGAACACGGTGCTTCCTTTGCGTGAACTGCGTCACGGGTGCAAGAGCCAGTATATCGTCGATGGGGTGGCGGGGGAGGGGGTTGAAGCCGCAGGGGCTGGCTTCCCGCGATGCGGACGCAAAACGGATTGGCGGAACCGGACTCCTGCGTGTAGGATGGATGCCATGAAACCAAGACTCGTTGTATTGCTCCTTTGTGCGTCGCTGCTGGCAGCGGTGCAAGCTCGGGCCAAGACGATCCTGCCGGATGCCTGCGGCGATGACAGCGTCAAATTCGATGTCAAGACCGAACAGGGCCAACCCGTTCCTGCTCCTCCTCCTGATGGCAAGGCGCAGATTGTCTTTATCGAAAACGAAAACCAAGGGTTGGGATTAGGGATGCACGCAACTATCCGCTTTGGCATGGATGGGGCTTGGGTGGGAGCCAACAACGACAACTCGTATTTCGTCGTCAACGTGGACCCAGGCGTTCATCACTTGTGCGTGAGTTGGCAGTCGTCTCTCAAGATGATAAAGAAGAGTATCGATGTGGCGTCCTTCACCGCGGAACCGGGCAAGGTTTACTACTATGCGGCCAATGTCATTCTGACTGTCGTTCGTGGTGCAACGGGGCCGGGAGTGTCAAGCGGCGGAGGCGGTACCAGTATCGACTTCAATCTTGCGCCATTGGACGAGGATGCGGGCAAGTTCCGCGTCAAGGCCTGGAAGCTGGCCACCTGGAAGAGCAAATAGCTGAGCGCTTCCCTTTCGCGTGGAAGGGCGCTCATCGTTGATAATGACGAGGGATGCCCTTTCACCGCGACCTACCGGAGTCGAAGGAGCCTGCTAAGGCTGCTAGCGGCTTTGCGTCTCTGGTCGAGGCTGAAAAGCTGATGCAGATTGCCTTTGTGCTGCCATCGGCGGTGGTGATCGGCTTGGCGCTTGGCATGGGCGCAGACCACCTGCTGCACCAAAAGTGGATCGTGATCGCCGGGATCGTCTTTGGCTGCATCTCCGGGCTTTACTACGTGATCCAGACGGCGTTTGCCTCCGAAAAGGCTTCCCGCAAGGCAGATTCGGCCCAAAATGGGAGTGGAGAAGGAACCGGCGGCGATCAGGCATGACCCAGGAGACACATCCCATCGTTAATCTTTCCCAGGCGGATCTGGACGCGATGCTGCATCGCGCCTTGCGTAACACGCTGATTCTGGGGATGATCGCGGCTCTGGCGGTGCTGATTGGCGGGGGTTGGCGAAGCGCCGGCCTGCTGGTGACCGGCACGCTGATCTCGGCGGCGAGCATCTGGGAGTGGCAGCGCATGGTTCGCGTGATCAATGCCAGATTGGACAAGCAGAAGACCCCGGCGAGCGCGCCGGTGGTGGTTCTCTTCTTTGTGCTCAGGCTCACCGTTTTTGCCGGGGTCATTTATGTTAGCCTGAAGTTTCTCCATGGCTCGGTTTTTGCGCTTTTTTTCGGTGTGGGACTGGCGGCGCTGAACCTTGTCTGGGAATCGATCCGGTTGCTGCGCGACTGACAGCGACGGGGAATGAACGAGACGGAAACAAGACAGAAACAGGCTCCGCGGCGGATGCGGTTCTCCGCGCGGAGTCGGAGAGACTCAAGTTTTTATGCCGGAATCTTTTGCACTTGTACGCTTACTGAACGCCCTCTTCGCGGGCTTTGAGATCAAGGCTTTTCAGTCGATTGGCCTTTCGCCGGCCGTGGCCGCCGAAAAAGCGGCCAGCGTCAATCAGGCCTTTGGGCTGGAATTGCTGGTGGCGGGCGGGCTGATCGCCTTCTTCCTGCTGGTGCGGCTGACGCTGTCGGTGGAGAAGGCCAACCCGGCGCAGCAGATTGCCGAAATGCTTCATGAGTTCATTGGCGGCCAGGCCGAACAAGTGATCGGCCATGGGTATCAGCGCTTTCAGGCGTATGTGACCTGCATCTTCCTCTTTGTGCTGCTGAATAATCTGAGCGGGCTGATTCCCGGCGTCACCGCTCCCACCACCTCGATGATGGTGACCCTGGGTCTGGCTGTTCCCACCTTCCTCTATTACAATTTCCACGGCATTCGTGCAAATGGCATAGGGGGCTACATAAAGCAACTTGCCGGGCCAATCTGGTGGATGGCTGTTCCGATATTTCTGATCGAGGTCGTCTCTCACGTTGCGCGCATCATGTCGCTCAGCGTTCGTCTTTACGCGAACATGTTTGCCGGCGATTTGGTGACAATGGTCTTCTTCTCGCTGATTCCGGTCGGTATTCCCGTGATCTTCCTGGGATTGCACATCTTCGTCTCGCTGATTCAGGCATTCGTCTTTATGCTGCTGACGATGATTTATCTTTCGCTGGCGGTTGCGCACGAGCATTAACTAGTGAAGTGAAAGAGTGAAGAAGTGAAAAAGTGAAGTAAGAAAGGCACGTGATTCACTTTTCACTCATTCACTTGCTCACTCATTCACTCGTTTGAAGAGATTCCGCCGGAGAGCGCTTCCGCTCCGGGTTAACGGTAGGCTGCTAGCGTGAGGGGGCCAGCTTGGTGAGCCTCAACCACCCACTGGCGGCCAATTCCAAGGGAAGCAGGAGAACTATGCGGAAACTTCAGTATTTGTTTGTGGCCTTGTCGGCGCTTTGCTTTGCCGTTCCGGCCTTTGCGGATGGCGGCTCAGCCGTTGTCAGTCTGGTGCCGATCGGCGCCGGTTTGGGTATGGGTCTGGCTGCTGGGCTCTGCGGACTCGGTCAGGGCAGGGCGGTTGGCTCGGCTGTCGAAGCAGTGGCCCGCAACCCTGGCGCGCGTCCCGCGATCTTTACCTTCCTGGTTCTCGGTCTGGCGCTGATCGAGTCCCTCACCCTGTTTACCCTGGTCATCGTCTTCGCCAAGATGTAAGAAGCTCGGCTTTGCCGAGCAAAACGGCCTCACCCGGTTGGGTGGGGCCGTCTTATGATTATTGAGCCGACTCAGGGAATTGTCTTCAGGGGGCTGCTTCGAAAACACAAAGGCTCCAGATTACCTGTCTGGAGCCTTTGCTTTCTGGGGTGTCCACAAGTCTGGACGCCGCCCGCGAAACTGAGAACATAGTATTACATCGCCTATATCGGATCAAAAAGGAGAGTCATTTACCGATGCCAGCGAATGGGATGAGTTCGTGGAAGAGGCTTCCCTCAGGGGCTAAAGCCCTGCCTTTATTTAGTTGCATTTGCGGCCCGACTGAAGTCGTGCCCTTGTTACAAAGCGGGCCCGATTTGAGTTTTTTCGCAGCCTGTAAAGCCCGACTTATTTTGGGCCGTTTACGGCCCGACTGAAGTCGTGCCCTTTCAAAGCATGAACGACCAGGCCCTTTCAAAGCATGAACGACCATCTGTGTGGCGGGCTCCGCTAGCGGTTGCCCTGAGCCGTGGTTCCGGGGGCGGAGCGGAGCATCTGAATGGCTTGCTGGTAGGTCAGGCCGGTGGGCAGCGGAGCAAACTGCGAGTACAGCTGATCGGTGTCGGAGTTTTTGGTTTTGAAGAGGACGCGGCCGTTCATGACCAGCTTGAGATGCACGATGCGCCATTGGTGGCCGCCGACGTCGGCCTGATCGATCTGGACCCAGCCGCCTTTGTCCAACTGGCCGAGGATGCCCCAGCCGAAGTCCTTGTCCTGTTGCAGGCTGCCCGCCAGGCGCACCACGCGCTCCTGGACGGGGTCGATCCATATCTCGCCGGCCATGGCGGTCAACACGCCCGTTTCGAGGTCCGGAGGGTCGAACTGGGGATTGGGCTTGAAGGTAAATTTCTCGACAGTGCCGGTGGAGGCCGTGGCGGCGCCGGCAAACTGGTAGAGGAATGCGGTGGGCAGCACGCGCAAGACCTTGAGGGCGCGCTCGGTATCGTTGTCTTCGCTTTGCTTGCGATGCTGCTGGAGGCGCGGATCGCTGAGGAGGGCATCGAGACGGGCCTGCTCGCGCTGCTCGTCGGCGGGGTTGAGCGGCTGGTCGCCGATGGCCAGCAGGCGGGCCACGTCGCCGTCGCGGGTTTCGACGATCTGCTTGGTCGAGGTGAAGCGGGGGCTGGACTTGCGCAGAAGGTAGCGCATGGGGTGGTTGAACTGGCTCAAGTCCTGGGCGGCGCGGGATTCGGTGGCCAGCGCCCGCTCGACCAGCGCCTGAGCCTGAGCGGGCGCAAGGGCTGGAGCGGTCTGGGCTTGCGATGCGGCGGGCCAAGCCAGGCAGGACCATGCCAGCAGGATCAGGAGGGTGGGGAGGCTGCGCACAGTCTCTAGTTTAGCTGGCATCGGGCATCCGTGGATCGGAGGATGAATTCCTTTGCCTGTTTGACGCGAAGACACTCGCCGCGCCCCTTCGATTGAAGCGAAGTGGTAAGGTTGCGTATAGTTCGGTAAGGGCCAGTTGCAATGATGAGAATCCCGTAGACTGAAGCAGGCGGCCAGGCGCAAGGATCATCTGGCCGCACACTTTTCAAGAAGGCTTGAAACAAGGCCCCGAAAGGAATCGCACCATGGCAGTTGAAATCGCTCCAGCGCGCATTGGCAAGAGCGTCGTGATTCGCGGCGAAGTGAAGGGCAATGAGGACTTGATCGTGGATGGGCGGGTGGAGGGGACCCTGAGCCTCTCGGAGAGCCGGCTGACCATCGGCCCTACGGCCAACGTGGCCGCCGACCTTTCCGCCAAGGACATTCTCGTCCTGGGCCAGGTTCAGGGCAACATGGTGGCCAGCGGCCGCGTCGAGTTGCGCGCGGGTTGCGCAGTCGAGGGGGATATCCAGGCCCTGCGGCTGGCGGTGGAGGACAATGCGGTCTTTCGTGGCAGAGTGGACCTGACGCAGGCCGTTTCCAAGGCGCCTGGGGTCGCAAACGGGCCGCAGGCCGGCGGCGCGCTTTGACAAGAGGCTGCGCGTGACAAGAGGCTGCGCGCAAGTTTGCGATGGTTCCAGTTGCTCGACCGCAAGGGGATGAGAGAGTGCTTAGCCGTTGGTTTGACAAGAAGCAGGAAAGCGCGTTTCCGGCTGCAATCGAAAAGGTTGTCCGGCACAGGGTTGCCCGTCACTCGGGAGGATGGGCATCGCTGCATAAGCTGCTTGAGGATCAACCCGGCCTCAATGTGCTCGACATCGGCTGCACCTCTTCGACCAACATCAACTATCTGACCCGGCTGGGCCACAGCGTCTTTCTGGCCGATGTGGTCCACGATGCCTGCTCGGGCAACTGGGAGACAGGCAAGGACGCCGACGGCAAGCCGGTCTGGAACGTCGAGGGCTTCCTCGACCAATCGCTCAACCTGGCCAGCCGGAAGTTTGACGCGGTTCTGTTATGGACCACCCTGGACTATCTGCCCGAACCCCTGGTGGAGCCCGTGGTTGCGCGGCTTTTTGAGGCCACGAATGTGGGCGGTCAGGTGCTGGCTTTTTTTCACACGCGCACCCGGGGCGAGGAGACAGCTTACTGCCGCTTCCACGTCACCGAAGGAGACGATGTCGAAATGCAGGCGGGCGGGGAGTTTCCCATTCAACGCGCCTACACCAACCGCAGCATCGAACGGCTCTTTGCCGACTGGACATGGTACCGCCAGTTTTTGGCCAAGGACGGCGTCTCGGAAGTGATCATTACGCGTTGACGGCAGAGACGGGTCGAGCAGCCAGCCACCGAACGAACTTGATCGGAGACATCATGATGAACTTGCAAGGAACGCGCATTACCTGGCTTGGACATGCGACTGTTCTGGTCCAGACCGCCAAAGGAAGCAACATCCTGATCGACCCGTACATCGCGCAGAATCCAAAGTACCCGAAAGGTTTTGCGCTGCCGGAGAAGATCGACTACGTTTTGCTGACCCACGGGCATGGGGATCATATCGCCGATGCCGTGCCGGTGGCCGCCCGGCACGATTCCACGGTGGTGGCTGTTTATGAGTTAGCCGCCTATGTGGCTGCCAGAGGAGCGGCCAAGACGATCGGGATGAATCTGGGTGGAACCGTGCAACTGGACGACGTTGCGGCTACCATGGTGGAAGCCAAGCACTCAGCCGGAGCTCAGGACGAAACGGGCACTCACTACGTGGGAGTGGCGGCAGGTTATGTACTGACGATTGAGGATGGCCCGGTGCTCTACCACGCCGGCGACACGGCAGTCTTCGGAGATATGGAGCTGATTCGCGAGCTCTACCGGCCCGAGGTGGCGATGCTGCCGATTGGAGGACACTTCACCATGGGGCCGAAGGAAGCCGCATTGGCCGCGCGCTTTCTGCAGCCGAAGATCGTGCTCCCGCTGCACTTTGGAACCTTTCCGCCGCTGAAGGGAACGCCGGAACAACTGGCCGCATCGATCGACGCCGACGCGCAACTGGCCGGCGTGGAGGTGGTGCATTGGGCGCCGGGAGATTCCGTCTAGCTGGAATGTAATTCCGAGTAGACGCATGACAGGAGGATGGGGCCGGCCTCTCAGCCAGCCCCATTCCTTTCTTGCGGCTCCGGTTACTTGCCGCCTGCCGCTTTCTTCTGCGCTGCCCAGCGGAGCCTTTGAGCCTCGGCAATGCGCTTCCGCCCTTCAGGGGAGAGGTTTCTCTTCTTCCTTTTCTTCGCAGGCTTCGGCTTCTTGGCGGCGGCTGCAGCCTTGGCCTTTTTGGGCGCGCCGGCCAGCAAAGTACGGGCCAATTGCAATTGAGCGATCTCGCGATCGATTTCGACGAGAATTTCTGAAACTCCCACGGTTCCTCCTGTTAGTTACGCGTAAGTGGCGTCCTTCACAATGTGCATAAGTGAACTGGAACACGCGAACAAACGACGCGCCTGAGAAACACAATACGCAACTCAACAGTCTTTTACAAATGAAAAATGAGATTTGTCCCGGCCAATGAATCTACTTGTGCAAGAATGTGCAGGAGAATTACGGGATCGTTGACACGGGAGCTATCGATATGGGCGAGCCGTGCCGACATGCCTAGAGATAGCGGGTTGGCTTGCGCGGCGGCAACTCGCGGCCGGGCGCGGCAGGCGCAGCGCGCGGCCCGGAAAGATCATGGCCGCCAGCCTGCGCGCCGGCGGGGGTTTCAGCCGCGCGACAGTTGCGCAGGTCGCGCAGAATCTCCTGTTTTTCGCGAGCATACTGGCCCGCCAGATGAGTCAATGCATAAGTGATGATGTCGCTATGGTGCAGATTTTCCATTGAGGGATCGCGGCGCATGTTCAGCCACAAGCGATGGACAAGCTGCACATCGTCGGGACCGAGAGAAGGCGCGTGCGGCCCGATATAGAATACTTTGGTTTCGCCGCTGTGGCCGATAACATAGTAGTTGAACTGACGCTGCGGCTCGGGCAGCGCCTCCCAGGCCTGTCCGAGATAGAAAGCCTGGTCTTCGGCGGTCATTGAGCTGGAGTCTCCAGAGACTACCGAGTCAACCTCCAGCGAGCTTGCGCCCTGCGCCAGCGCGGCGAAGACATCTCCGGCGGGGAGCACCAGCAGAGACACTTTTTTGCCGAAGCTCTCGGCCACCGAGACTGCTTTGGTGAAGACCATCTGCTCGTGCTCGCTGAAGCTCTGCTGCTCCGCGCTCAGGTATTCCGGTCCGCCCACGCCCATCATGCGTACGCTGATGACCACCACGTCCTGGTCGACGGTGCTGGTGTGGGCCAGTGTCCACTTGAGCGCGAGGGGATTGGCCGCATCGTGCATGGTCACCATCACGGCTCCGGGGCGGATGGCGACCGACTCGCGGTTCACCGTATCCTGGTGCTCCAGTTGGAACTGATCTTTCATCTGCCGGGCAGTCAGGGCATGCTTGCGCAGGTTGCTGCGCTCGGAGACGGTAAAGATGAT
>Ga0187847_10001796_pt1 | contig 18439 bp, 19 predicted proteins | sample June2016WEW_4_10_FD_132458 | JGI IMG/M metagenome (GOLD analysis project Ga0187847, IMG submission 132458) | Peatland microbial communities from SPRUCE experiment site at the Marcell Experimental Forest, Minnesota, USA - June2016WEW_4_10 | ecosystem: Environmental > Terrestrial > Soil >...
AGAACTGCAGAAAGCTGCGGTGGATATGATCGTGCCAGCTCAGCATGAAGTACACCAGAAACGGCACGAACGAAGCCATCAGCATGATTTGGTAGAACGATCCCAGCCGCACCGAAATAAATTGTTTGATCGGCGACGAATCTTCGTGAATGCGCACTTCCGGGATCGCGCCCGGAGTAGCCGGCGCCGCGGCTTCCGCCGTGCGCCGCTTCTTCCGTGCCTGCTCCGGCGCCGGCGCCGGCGGCGGCTGCTTGGGGGCCGGCATCACCAACTGGTAGCTGCGCTGCTCCAGGCCCTCCACCTTTTGCGACACGTTCTCCACCAGATCGCCGATGCGCTGGCTGTACTTGGGCAATTCCTCGGCCAGGCCCGACAACTGGGAGTAAGCGCCCATCCCCATCAGGTACAGGATCGAAAGCGCGGCCGCGCACACCACGAAGCTGGCCAGCGACCGCGGAAACCGGATGCGCACCAGCAGCGTCACGAAGGGTTCCAGGATGAAGGCCAGCATCACGGCCACCAGCGAGGTGATGAAGAACACCCGCCCGAAGTACAGGATGGCGATCCCCACGCCCAACGCAATCAGCGGTCCTGCGATGTTGCGCACTTCCTGCTCGGCGGCGCGCAGGGGCTTGGACAAAATGGCCACGAAGCGACGAGATCCCTGTCTCGAATCTTACCACTCCCTCACGGTCGTGGCTCAGATTCGTCGCCCGCGTTTATAATCAAATCGGTCTTCCGTCGCATGCCATCCCCAAAACCCCGCATCCTGGCTCTCGACCTGGGAAAGAAGCGCATCGGCATGGCCATCAGCGATCCCCTGGGTATCACCGCGCAAGGGCTTCCCAACCTGCTGCGCACCACCAAGCGCGCCGATTTGGCCGAGATCGCCCGCCAGGTCGAGGAGCGCGACGTCGCCCTGATCCTGATCGGAAACCCGTTGCACATGAGCGGCGACGAAGGCCGCCAGTCCGCCTGGGCGCGGGAGTTCGCCGACGCGCTGGCCGTGCGCGCCGGGCGTCCCGTGCGCATGTGGGACGAACGGCTCACCACGGTGGAAGCTTCCCGCGTCTTGCGCTCCAGCGGCATCAGCATCGAGAAGCGCGCCCGTGCCGTCGACCGGCTCTCCGCCGTCATCCTGCTGCAGAGCTACCTGGATTCCCTGTGACGCTCTCTCGCTGGCTTGCGTTGGTCCTCCTGGGGTGTGCCGTGGCCGCCGTGGCCTACATCGGGATCGACCTGAACACGCCCTATGCCGGCTTCAACCGGGAGGCGTTCGTCGATATGCCCAAGGGCACCGGCACGCGTCAGATGGCCGCCATGCTGCAAAACGCCGGCGTCATCCGCCACTCGTGGACGTTCCTCATTGCGCGCGCCCTACGCCGCGGCGCCACGCTTCAGGCCGGCGAATATCGCTTTGCCCGACCGGCATCGGTACTGGAAATCTTCGATCGCCTCAAGCGCGGCGACATCTTTTATTACGATCTTGTCGTGCCCGAAGGCAAGAACATGTTCGATATCGCCGCGGCGGCCGAGCGGCTCGGCGTCTTTTCGGCGGAACAGTTTCTGGAGGTGGCCCGCAACCCTGCGCCCATCCGCGATCTCGACCCGCAGGCGCCCACTCTGGAGGGCTACCTGTTCCCGAATACCTACCGCCTGAGCCGCAGCACCACGCCCGATCAACTGTGCCTGACGATGACCGGCAAATTCCGCGAAGTCTGGCGCGGCCTGCGCGCCGATGCTTCCGTGCACCGCACCGTGACGCTGGCCTCGCTGGTGGAAAAGGAGGGCAAGCTCCCCGATGAGCGGCCCGTCATCGCATCTGTTTTCGCCCGCCGACTGGCCATCGGGATGAAGCTCGATTGCGACCCGACCACCATCTACGCGGCGCTGCTTGCCGGCAACTATAACGGCGCCATTCACAGGTCCGACTTGGCCAGCGGCGACCCCTACAACACCTACCAACATGCGGGGCTGCCGCCTGGACCGATCGCCAATCCGGGCGTCGCGTCCATGGCGGCGGTATTGCATCCGGCCGAAACCGACTATCTGTATTTCGTGGCGCGCGCAGATGGCTCCGGCGGCCACAACTTCTCCGCTACCCTAGCCGCGCAGGAAGCCAACGTGGTGAAGTACCGCCGCGCCATCGCCCGGCGCCGCTAAATTGTGGCTAGATAGCCGTCTGAGAGGCGGCTGCGGCCAAGATTGGCCGCCCCACTGATCTAGCACTCGTGCTATAAATCGGCTGTTGAGGGAAACCAGCGTCTCTTCGCGGGACAGGCTGCGCACCGCCCTGGAGCATCGCGAACCGGATCGCATTCCGCTGGATTTTGGCAGCACCGCGGTAACCGGCGTCCACGTAAGTTGCGTGGCGGCCTTGCGCCGCTATTACGGGCTATCGCCGGGGCCGGTGAAGGTACACGAGCCCTATCAGATGCTGGGCTTGGTGGAGGACGACCTGCGCGCGGCGATGGGTCTCGACGTCACCGGCGTGTTCCCACGCAAGACCATGTTCGGCTCTTCCGCCACCGACTGGAAGGAATGGAACTTTCGCGGTCTGGATGTGCTGGTGCCCACGGATTTCCGGATCAAGACCGAACCGAACGGCGACATCCTGATCTATCCCGAGGGCGATGAAACGGCGGCGCCGAGCGGGCGCATGCCCATGGGCAGCGCCTTCTTCGACACCATCGTCCGGCAGCCGCCAGTCGATGACGAGAAGCTCGATCCGGCGGACAACCTGGAAGAGTTTAGCCCCATTTCCGCGGAAGACCTGGACCATATCGAGCGCTCCGTGCGCGCAGTCGCCGCAAGCGGCTACGGTGTGGCGGCGTCGTTCGGCGGCACGGCGTTCGGGGACATCGCGCTGGTGCCCGCGCCGTTTCTGAAAAACCCGAAAGGCATCCGTGACGTGACGGAGTGGTACATCTCGACTCGGACGCGGCGCGGCTACATCCATAGCATCTTCGAGCGCCAGTGCCAGATCGGCATCGAGAACCTGGCGCGCATCCACGCCCGCATCGGCGATGCGGTGGATTGCGTGTTTCTTTGCGGCACCGATTTCGGCACGCAGACTTCATCGTTCTGCTCGGTGGCGACCTTCCGCGAACTGTGGTTCCCCTATTACAAGCGCGTCAACGACTGGGTACACGCCAATACTGCCTGGAAGTGTTTCAAACATTCCTGCGGCAGCGTGGAGCGGTTCTTCGAGAGCTTTATCGAGGCCGGGTTCGACATTATCAACCCGGTGCAGTGTTCGGCGGCGGGCATGGAGCCGGGCGATCTGAAGCGCAAGTACGGCTCGCGCCTGGTGTTCTGGGGCGGAGGCGTGGATACCCAGAAGACCCTGCCTTTCGGCACACCGGGCGAGGTGCGGGAGGAAGTATTGCGCCGCTGCGAGATCTTCGCGCCCGGCGGCGGATTCGTGTTCAATTCGATTCACAACCTGCAGGCCGGTACGCCGGTGGAGAACATCGTCGCCATGCTGGATGCGGTCCATCAATTCAACGGAGTTTCGCATGTCTGAACTGGAAAAGCTGCACGAAGCCGTAATCGAGGGAGACTGGAAGGCCGCGGCCGCGGCCACCGAGGCCGCCATTGCCGCGGGAGTTGCGCCGCTCCTGATCGTGACCGGATGCCTGGTGCCGGCCATGGACGAGGTGGGCCGGCGCTTCGAGTGCGAAGAGTATTTTGTACCCGAGATGCTGCTCTCGGCGCGCGCCATGAAGGCGTCCATGGCGATCGTACGGCCGCTGCTGGTGGCGACGGGCGCGCAGCCGATCGGCCGCGTCGTGATTGGGACAGTCAAAGGCGACCTGCACGATATCGGGAAGAACCTGGTGGCGTCGATGCTGGAGGGCGGCGGTTTTGAGGTCATCGACCTGGGCGCGGACGTGGCCCCGGAGCGCTTCATCGAAGCGGCCGCGTCGAAAAACGCCAACCTGGTGGCGCTCTCGGCGCTGCTGACGGTGACGATGACGTCCATGAAGACCACCATCGACGCCTTCCAGACCGCCGGACTGCGCGACAAGGTGAAGATCATGGTGGGCGGCGCGCCCGTTACGCAGCAGTATGCCGACTCGATCGGGGCCGACGGTTATGGCGAGAGCGCTGGGGCCGCGGTGGCGCTGGCACGTAAACTGGTGGCTGCGTGAGCCGTCTCGGCGAGTGGTTGGCGGGCGGTCTGCTGATCACGGACGGAGCGTGGGGCACGGAACTGCAGGCGCGCGGTCTGGACCCTGGTGCGGCACCGGACACCTGGAACCTGACACATCCCGAGCGCGTGGAAGCGGTGGCGCGCGCCTACGTGGACGCGGGCAGCCAGGTCATCCTCACCAACACCTTCCGTGCCAACGCGGTGGCCCTGGAAGGCGATCTGGAGGCCATCAATCGCGCGGGCGTGGAGATCTCCAAGCGGGCGGCGGCGGGGAAGGCGCTGGTGTTTGCCTCGATCGGTCCGACGGGCAAGATGCTGATGGCGGGCGAGATCGACGCGGAGCAGGTGTCCGCGGCCTTTGCCGCGCAGTCCGCGGCGCTGGCGGCGGCGGGTGCAGACGCCCTGCTGGTGGAGACCATGAGCGACATCGAGGAAGCATGCCAGGCGGTGGCCGCGGCGAAGAGCACGGGGCTGCCGGTAATCGTCTCCTTCGCGTTCGACTCCGGCAAGAACAAAGACCGCACCATGATGGGCGCGACGCCAGAGGCCGTGGCGGTTGCGATGGTGGAAGCGGGCGCGGACGCCGTGGGCGCGAACTGTGGCGTTGGAGTCGAGCATGCCGCGACCGTATGCCGGCGCTTGCGCGCGGCGTGCGATCTCCCGATCTGGATCAAGCCCAACGCGGGTCTGCCCAAAATGGAGGGGACCGCCGTCCGGTATGACACGTCGGCGGATTTCTTCGCCTCGCACTACGCGGCGCTGTGCGAGGCCGGCGCCTCGTTCCTGGGCGGCTGTTGCGGTTCCACGCCGGACTTCATTCGCGCTCTCGTCAAGGCCAGCGCCAGTGCCTGATGCGCCTCAAGCTGATCAGTTGCGAAGTTCTGTTCCGCGAAATGTGCGACGCCTGCGCGCATGCGCCGCACCAGGTGGACCCTGAGTTTCTGCCCAAGGGACTGCACGACCTGGGCCGCAAGCCGATGGCGGCCAAGCTCCAAGAAGCGGTGGACCGTACGCCGGAAGGCGTCTACGACGCAATTCTGCTGGGCTACGGGCTGTGCGGCAATGGGCTCGACGGGCTGACCGCGCGGCATACGCGCCTGGTGCTGCCGCGCGCGCACGACTGCATCGCGCTGCTGATGGGCAGCCGCGAACGCTACCAGCGGTACTTCGAACAGAATCCCGGTACTTACTACCGGTCGACCGGTTGGCTGGAACGCGGCCAGGGTTTGCAACAGTTGACTCACGACACCATGGGGTTCGACGAGTCGCTGGAAGATATGATCCGCAAATACGGCGAGGACAACGGGCGCTATCTCTACGAGGAGCTGACGCGTTACCAGTCGCAGTATTCCAGGCTCACGTTCATCGAGACCGGGCTGGAGGCGGGCGGCAAGTTCGTCGGCGAGTCCGTGGCCGAAGCGAAGGAGAAGGGCTGGACTTTCGAGCGGCTGACAGGCGACCTGGCGTGGCTGCGGCGCCTGGTGTGGGGCGAGTGGGCGGAAGCCGAGTTTGTAATTGCCGAACCCGGCCAGCGCATCGTGGCCAGCTATGACACCGGAGTGGTGAAGGTGGATGGAGGGCGGGATTGAGCCCGCGCGGGGCTTGAGCCCCGCCAGTGAGCCAGGTACTGAGCCATGACGGGCAAAGAGCGCATTCTCGCGAAACTGCGCGGCGAACCCACCGATTCGCTGCCGCTGATGCCGATTACCATGATGTTCGCCGCCGATCTGGCCGGCGTGCACTACCGGGACTACGCGAGCGACCACCGCGTGCTGGCCGATGCGCAGGTGGCCGTGGCAGAGCGCTTCGGCTTCGACCACGTATCGGCGATTTCCGATCCGGCACGCGAAGCCTCCGATCTGGGCGCTACGGTGGAGCGGTTTGACGACCAGCCGCCCGCGATTGTGGAGAGCCGCGCGCTGCTCGATGCGAAGAGCAAGCTGGCCGGCCTGCGCCTGCCCGATCCGGCCGCGCCCGGACGCATGCGCGATCGCGTGGAGGCCCTGCGGCTGCTGGCGGAACGCACCGGCGCCACGCGGATCGTGGAAGGGTGGGTCGAAGGGCCCTGTGCCATGAGCGCCGATCTGCGCGGGCTCAACACGCTGATGCTGGATTTCTTCGACGATGCGCCCTTCGTGGAAGCGCTGTTCGATTTCACGGTGCGGATGGAAGTGGAGTTCGCGCGGGCGCAGGTGGAAGCCGGCGCGACGCTGATCGGGGTGGGCGACGCGGCGGCTTCGCTGGTCGGGCCCAAGATTTACATGCAGTACGTGCTGCCCCGCGAGCGGGAGCTGATCGCGGCGATCCGCGCGCTGGGCGTGCCGGTGCGCCTGCACATCTGCGGCAATACCAAGCGCATCGTGGAAGGCATGGGGCAGACGGGCGCGGACATCATCGACCTGGATTATCCGACGCCGCTGGGTCACGCGCGTAGCGCCATGCGGCAGACGCAAGTGCTGCTCGGCAATATCGACCCGGTGCGCGAACTGCGCGATGGCACGCCCGCGTCGGTCGAAGCGGCGCTGGCGGAGTGCTACCGGCAGGCGGGCGCGGCTTACATTTGCGGCGCCGGCTGCGAGACGCCGCGCGGCACGCCGAACGCCAACCTGGACGCCATGACGCGGTTCGCGCGCAGCCGCTCGTGAAGCTCGAACTCCATCCTCGCCCGCACCAAACCCTGGCCGATCAACTCTTCGCGGCGGGCGTCGAATTCCCCTGCGGCGGCGAGAGCGCTTGCGGCGGATGCAAGGTGCGGGTGCTCGAAGGCGACGTGCCGGTCACCGGGACCATGCGCGACGCGCTCGGCGAAAAAGAGATCCGCGACGGCTGGCGGCTGGCCTGCTGCGCGTCCGCGGCGGAACGCGTGGTGGTGGAAGTGGAGCAGTGGTCGCTGCGCGTGCTCTCCGACGATGCTTCCGTGCCCATCGAGCCGCGCGCGGGGCAAGGCGCGGCGATCGATCTGGGCACCACGACGCTGGTGGTCCAGGTGGTGGACCTGGCGACCGGCGAAGTCCAACGCGTGGAGACCGCGCTCAACCCGCAGGCGCGTTACGGAGCCGACGTGATGAGCCGCCTGCAATACGATCTGCGCCATCCGGGCGAACTGGGACGCCTCATCCGCGAAGCGCTGGGACGCATGCTGGACAGCCAGCCGCTGCGCGAGGTGCTGGTCGCGGGCAACACGGCGATGCACCATCTCTTCTGCGGTCTGGATGTTACGCCGCTGACTCGCGCGCCCTTCGCCTCGCCCACGCTGGGCAGCTACCGCTTCGAGAGTTCGGACTTGGGATGGCCGGGGCCGGCCGAATTCCTGCCCTGCCTGGGCGGATTCGTGGGCAGCGACTTGCTCTGCGGCATCGTGGCCACGCGCCTGGATGAAGCTGAGCATACGCGGCCCTGCGCGCTGTTCGACATCGGCACGAACGGTGAAGTGATCGTAGGGTCCGCGCGGGGGATTGTGTGTGCGTCGACGGCGGCCGGCCCGGCGTTTGAAGGCGGACGCATTGGCGCGGGCATGCGGGCGGGCACGGGGGCGATCGACAGTGTACACGTGCGCGACGGCGGGCTCGATTGCCACGTGATCGGCGGCGGTGCGGCGCGCGGCATCTGCGGCAGCGGCCTCGTGGACGCAGCGGCGTGCGGCCTTGAACTGGGGCTGATCGGTGCCAACGGGCGCCTGACCAACGCGGACAAGAGACTGTCCCTGGCCGATGGCGTGGCGCTCACGCAGAGCGACATCCGCGAATTGCAATTGGCCAAGGGCGCCATGGCGGCGGGCTTGCGCATGCTCGCGGGCGGAGGCGTCGAGAAGCTCTGCCTGGCGGGCGCGTTCGGCAATTACATCCGCCAGGCGAGCGCGCGCGCCATCGGACTGCTCCCCGCGAGCTTGCCCGTGGAGCCGGTGGGCAACAGCGCGCTTCGCGGCGCGCGCACGCTGCTGCTCGCGCCCTCCGCGCGCGAGGCGCGGCTGCGGAAGATTGCGGGGCTCTCGCGGCACGTCGAACTCGCTCAAGACCCCAACTTCCAATACATCTTTGCCGAGATGATGGCGCTCGCCAGCAGCGATTTTACAAGTATGAAATGACTCTCAAATTTCGCGAAAGTAAGAAACCATACATCCTCACTTGACAAGGCCCCCCGATCTGTCCGATACTTACTCAGCTTGGGTGAGACGGCCAGAAATGACCGGTCTCAAACTTCAACCCCAAGCGGAGGTTTCAAAAGATGCGCACCATTTGCACTATCACCGTTGCAGTTCTTCTCCTGAGCCTTAGCCCGCTAATGGCTGCCAGCAATGCCAGCCTCGTTGGCGTGCCACGTCCCAATGCGCCGGCGGCGACGCCGGGAACAGTGAGTGAAGGCTTTCTTGCCACCGCCGTCCTGGCCGGGGGCACGGACCCCGAAGGAATTGTTCCCTGTTTCAATTGCGTTAGCGGCCCGGACATTCAAACCTTGCTGATCGCGCTTCCGCTGGCCGCCGTTTACTCGGCTCAGCCAATTACGATCTTGCTTACTGGCGACGATCTGTTCTATGGGGGAAACGCCTCCTTCTCATACAGCATCAAGGCCAATCCCACCGTGGCGCCGGTTCTGACAGGGTCGGTTTCCGGCACAGTCTCTCCCGGCATCTGGTTTGCACAGTTCCCCATAGACGCACCCGCGTCGGGGTCGTATATCCTGGAGGGAGACATAGCTACCGGTCAAAACCTGCAACAGCACACCACCGTGTCCACGCACATCATCGTGGGCGCACCGAAGCCGTAAGCGTCTGATATCTCAGTCCCGATTTTCGCGATAGAGACCGGTGCAGCCCCCAGCTTTGCCGGTCATGAGGGCAGCGGCGGCGTGGCTGCCCTCATGATCGCGGACATCGGGCAAGATGTTCTCCTTCCCCACCTTTCGCTCGCGCCAACCGCATAATGCCTCCCCCTCCTGGTCATCCAGGCATGCAACGTCTCAAAGCGAAGCTTCCGGTAACTCGCGAATAGCATCCGGACATTTGTCCTGCAACGTTGCAACCATCCAGGGCACGGGCGGGCGTCCGCGCCGGGAGGCGATCAATGACGTACATGGTTGTGGAGCACTTCAAGAATAAGGATGCGGCCGCCGTGTATCGCCGCTTTCGGGATAGCGGCCGGATGGCTCCCGAGGGTCTGGTTTATGTGTCGAGTTGGGTCGACGACAAGTTTGAGCGCTGCTATCAGGTGATGGAAGCCCATGATCGCCGCCTGCTTGACACGTGGATGGCGAAGTGGAGCGACCTCATCGATTTCGAGGTGCATGCGGTAATCCCATCGAACGAAGCCGCCAGGAAAATCGCACCGCACCTGCTCTAGCGGCGTGCCGGCGGGCCGCGAATCTGCGACAATAATCGGCAGCCCTATGCCTTGCCTCGTTGTGGTTGTCGTACTGGCATTCCCGCGGTTAGTGCTTTTCTTCCTCTGGCTGTTCACGCACTATCTGCACCGCGCCTATCACGGATTGCTGATTCCGCTGATTGGTTTCTTCTTCCTGCCGCTGACCACGCTGGCCTACGCCTGGATGGTGAATACCCACCGGCCCATGGAGGGCGTCAATCTGATCATCTTGATTGTCGCCGTGATCATCGACCTCGGTGGTTTGGGTGGAGGCGAGTACCACCGCCGCGGCCGCGACTAGCTGCCCCTGGATTGATGAGTCTCCGAAATCGTCAAAGCCATGGCGCCGACGTGTCAGCCCAGCCGGAAGGCAACACCAGAGGGCACCCGGTTTCTATGCGTGCGCGAGGTCCACGGCTCCGCAGGGCCGCAACCCGACCGCGCTGGAAGCCGGCCGTGCCTCACGCACGAGCGGTCTTCATGCAACACGATGCACCGCCATCTGGAAACGGATGTTACGTACGTTTTGCTCCGCCCCGCCGCCACGACCGGCACACAAATCCGCCAAACCCGCGCAACTCGCCACCCTTCACCCACAACCGGCCCCCCGGCCCCGGTTGTCGCCACTCAACTCATTCTGTTATGCTTCAGGTGTCGAATTCATACAAGTTAGCCACCCGGCCCCGCAGGCCGGGCCCCACGAAGAGGTTTCGCCATGTCAGGTCATTCGAAGTGGGCGACCATCAAACATAAGAAGGCCGCACTCGACGCCAAGCGCGGAAAGACGTTTACGCGCATCATCAAGGAGATCATGATCGCCGCCCGCAGCGGGGGCGATCCGGACGCCAATCCCCGCCTCCGCACCGCCGTCCTGGCCGCCAAAAATGTCAGCATGCCCGCCGATAACATCAAGAAGGCGATCATGCGCGGCACCGGCGAGTTGGAGGGAGGCCAGATCGACGAAGTCATGTTCGAAGGCTATGGGCCGGGCGGCGCAGCCGTTCTGGTCAAGGTTGCCACCGATAATCGCAATCGCACAGTGAGCGAAATCCGCCATTGCTTTTCGAAGAACGGCGGCAATCTCGGCGAGGTCGGCAGCGTAGCCTGGATGTTCGAGCGCAAGAGCCATGCTTACGTGCCGCGCGACAAGACCAGCGAAGAGCACCTCATGAACATCGTGCTGGACGCCGGCGCCGACGATCTGCGCGACGAGGGCGACCAGTGGGAAGTCGTCTCCCCGCCCGAAGCGCACGAAGCCGTGATGGAGGCCCTCCATAAAGCCAATCTCCCCACGGAATCCGCCGAAGTCGCCATGCTGCCAAAGAATCTGGTGCGGCTGGAAGGCAAGAACGCGGGCGCCATGCTGCGGCTCAGCGAGGCGCTCGAAGAGCAGGACGACGTGCAGAATGTGTATTCCAACTTCGATATCGACGAAAAGGAGTTGGAGGCGCTGGCCCAATAAGGTGCTGGTGCTGGGAGTCGATTGCGGCACGCGGCGGACCGGCTACGGCGTCATCGAATCCGATGGCGGCGGCCACAAGTTGGTCGCCTCCGGCGTGATCTCGACCAACGTGAAGGATCCGTTCGAAGCGCGCCTCCATGAAATCGCGCGCGGGCTGCGCGAGGTGATCCGGCGACATGCGCCCGGTGCTGCCGCCGTCGAGCAGGTGTTTTACGCGGCCAACGTAAGAACTGCATTGAAACTGGCGCACGTGCGCGGGGTCGCCCTGCTGGCCATCGCGGAAGCCGGGTTGGAATTGGGCGAATATTCGCCGCTCGAAATCAAAACCAGCGTGGTCGGTTATGGCCAGGCGGGGAAGCGGCAGGTCCAGGTGATGGTGCAGTCGCTGCTGAGGTTGGATGCCATGATCGAATCCGAGGATGCCTGCGATGCGCTGGCGGTGGCCATCTGCCACGCGACCCGCAGCCCGTGGGGCAGGATGGCATCCTGCGCGCCGATTGGTAATCGGCGCTGGGCGAATTCGAAATGAAGCGGTGTTTGCCATTGTTGTGGTGCCTGTCTCTCGCTGCGGCCCACGCCGCGGACGTCCCGCGCCTCTACTTCTCCAAGTCGTTCCCCGCCAGCACGCCGGCCTACGTGGCGATCAATGTGTATAAGACCGGCGCGGGCGACTATCGCGAGGAGGAAAACGACGACCACCCCGTGCGTTTCCAATTGAGCGCGCCGGAGGTGGCCGGCTTGTTCGATTTGGCCGCCAATCTTGGCTATTTCGACCACCCGCTGGAATCGCCCCTGAAGGTCGCGTTCATGGGTAACAAGACCTTCCGCTTCGTGGATGGCGCCAGGAAGAACGAGGTCAAATTCAATTTCTCCGAGGACCCGGCGGCCCAGGCCCTGGCCGACTCGTTCGAACGGATCAGCGAATCCGAACAGCTCTTCACCAACCTGGAAGTGTCCGCCAAGTACGACCGGCTGGGCGTGATGAAAGCGTTGCTGCTGCTGGAATCGGCCTACGACCGTAAGCGGGTGGTGGACGCCGCGCAGTATCTGCCGCTGCTCGACCGCATTGCCAAGAACGAGAGCTACATGCATCAGGCCCGCCTGCGGGCGGCCAGCCTGGCCGACGAGTTTCGTGCCCCGAAATGAAGCTCCTCTGCGCCGCTCTTTTTTTCGCCATGCTGGGCTGGGGGCAGAATGCGCCTCCCGCCCCCCCTGCCGCCGATCCCAATGCCGGCGAAAGCCAGGACTTGAGCCGGGCGGTCTCCGAGGCCGGCAACAGCCCGGTCGATTTTATCCGCGCGCTGGAAAAGCATCTCGCCAAATATCAACAGACCACGCGCCGCAACGAAATCGAGCGGGCGCTGGTCAAAGCGGCCATCGAAGCCAAGGACGATAAACGCATTGTCGAGTATGGCGGGCGGGTGCTGGCGCGCGAACCAGGCGATGCCCAGATTTTGGATAAAATCGTCCGCGCCCTGCTGGTTTCCGACGCCGCCGACACCTCGGAGCGCGCGCTGAAATATGCCAGGCAGTATGAAGAACTGCTGCGCCAGACACGCAGCCAACCTGCCCCGGGCCACATGAGCGAGGCGCAGTGGCATGAAGAAGTGGACAAAGGACTGGGGCGCGTGCTGGCCTGCGAAGCGCGCGCCATCGGCAATCTGGGCAAGATCGACGAGGCCCTCGCGCTGGCGCGGCGGGGTTACGAAGTCTATCCCACGGCCGAGGCCGCGCGGGAGATCGGCCGCTGGCTGCTCCGCGCCGGTCAGGATAAAGATGCGCTCGGTCCTTATGCCGACGCCTTAACCATCCCCGATAGCCGCAACACGGACCCCGACCGGGCCAAGGACCGCGTGCAACTGGGCGAAACTTATCGCAAACTCTACGGCTCGGAAAAGGGATTGGGCGACATCATCCTGGAAGCCTACGACCGCACCACCGGGTTGCTGGCGGCCCGCCGCCTGCGCTTGCGCCAGAACGACCCCAATGCGCAAGCCGCCAATGTCCTGGAATTTACGATTTCGGGCGTGGATGGCGCCAAGCTGTCTATCGCTTCGTTGAAGGGCAAGGCCGTGGTCTTCGACTTCTGGGCTACCTGGTGCGGCCCTTGCCGCGTCCAGCACCCGCTCTACGAGCAGGTGAAGCAGCGCTTCCACGATTCGCCCGACGTCGTGTTTCTCTCCGTCAACACCGACGATGAACGCGAACTGGTGGCGCCGTTCCTGAAGGAGAACCACTGGGACCAGCGGCAGGTCTATTTTGAAGACGGGCTTTCGCGGGTCCTAGCCATCACCTCCATGCCCACAACAATTGTTCTGGACCGCCATGGCCAGGTGATCAGCCGGATGAACGGGTTCTTGCCGGAGCGTTTCGTGGATATGTTGACCGACCGGATCAAAGATGCGCTGAAGAATTGAAGGTGATATAATCCCCCCTTCGGACCCCCGATTCATATGACACCTGAAGCCTCTTCCAACAATGCCGCTCCGCCGTTGGGCGAAGCCGGCCGCATCGCGGACGTGTTCATCGACCCCAAAAAGGCGTTCGCCGATATCGCCGCCCGGCCCGGCTGGATCGTGCCGATCGTTCTTCTGATCGTTGGGTACCTCGCCTTCATGTACTGTTTCACGACGCATGTGGGCTGGGAACATTCGATGCGTCAGGCCATGGAAACCAACTCGCGGGTGCAGCAAATGGACCCGCAGCAGCGCGAGGCCGCCCTCCAAATGCAACTCAAGTTCGCCCCCATTGGCGCGTACGTGGCCGGCCCGATCGTCATTGTGGTGATCGCGCTGATTATGGCCGGCGTGTTGCTGATGGTTTGCAAGATGATGGGTGCGTCGATAGGCTTCAAACAGATGTTTGGCATCTCCGCCTACGCCATGCTGCCCGGACTCATATCCAGCCTGCTGGCGATTGTCGTCATCTTCATCAAGAATCCCGAAGACTTTAACCTCCAGAACCCACTGGCATTTAACCTTGGCGCCTTTCTGGAGCCTCCGCCTAATTCCGCGAAGGCCCTTTACAGCCTGGCCACCTCGATCGATCTCTTCAGCTTCTGGACGATCCTGCTGTTGGCCGTCGGTATTTCGGTAACGGTGAAAAAGTTTCCTTTCTCGAAGGCTTTAACTGCGGTGCTCGTGCCGTGGGTTGTCGTGGTCCTGGTCAAGGCTGGCTGGGCCAGCCTTTTCGGGTAGAAGAGCTTTCAGCTTTCAGCAGCCGCCGTCGGTAATGCGGAACTTCGCCGCGTCGATTTGCATTGGGTTGAAAAGGAAATTGGCAGTTTGGCCGTACCGTGACGCCGTCGTGTTGGATGTCCTGAAAAGGAACGCCCGGATTTCTATCTGAAGCCGAACTCGAAAGCAAAGGCAAGCTTTACTCCCCTCTCTACTTCTTTCTGGCGGCCGCATGCCGCAAGCTGGGATCTCCTTGGGTGTCGGGCATTGGCGAGCGACACCCGATAATGTGATTCACCTGCAACATCAAATAGTGGGCGCGCGCGCGGAAATGGTCGGGCTGGAGATGGGCCCAGCCGTGCTCTTCATGCAGGAGATCGCTGAAGCCATCAACCAGGCAGCTCTCGCGACTGGCGTCAGCTACCTCAAGAAGGAGGACCGGCAGGTCGCACTCGGCCTCGCGATATTAGCTGCTAGGGCCAGTCCTGCGCGCCGTGGAAGATGCGCGAATTTCCACGGCGTGCTGCGTGACCTGATAGACCACGACGTAAGGCAGCGGCGAAAAGGCCAACTCCCGCCGTCCGGTCATGCGGCTGCTAGCTCGCCCAAGGTGGGGAAAGTCCTTCAAGCGGGCGCAACCGTCATAAATGGTCCGGGCGACGCGGCGGGCAGCTTCCGGATTGTCGCAGTCGATGCGCTCGCAAATGCGCTCCAGGTCATCCGCCGCGGGCATCGACCAACGAACCTGCATTAGGTTTTCAGAAACCGGTGAAGGCGCTGCCCGACTTGTTCGTGAGTGAGATACGCGCCCCTCTGCAGGGATTCCTCGCCACGGTTCACGGCCTCGACGAAGCGGGCCTCTTCTTCGAGATAGTGCGCCAGAACGTCCTGCGCCAGTTCGTCAGGGGTGCGGCCCTGCTTGGCGGCGGAGTGCGTCAACTTTGCTTCCAGTTCTCCGGTGACGTGCACGTCCATTGCTTGCTCCCTCTCTGAGAATACCCCGTTACGCCACCACGCCGGAGCCTACCGGCTGCCAGGCTTTGCGTGCCGCTTTAGCCTCGCGCAGTTCGGCGCGCCACGCCTGCCTGCCTCACACCGCCTTAGTCCGCCGCTCGCGCTTCTTGGCCACCGGCTCCGCGGGCGCTTCCCCCTCAGCTTCCCCGGCCGCCGCCGTCGCCGCTTGCACCGGCTTCTTCTTCTCCGCCAGGCTGCGCTTCAGCGCTTCCATGATGTCGATCACCGGCGCGAAGTGCGGCTCCGGCGTCTCCACCACTGCCTGCCCTTCCTTCTTCGCCTCGATCATCGCCATCAGGTTGTCGCGATAGGTGTCGTGGTATTTCTCCGGCTCGAACTCCGCCTTCAGCGTTTCGATCAGCATGTTAGCCATGGCCAGCTCGTTGGGCTTCACCAGGTCCGTGTTGGTGCGGAATTCATCCACCTGCCGGATTTCGTCGGCATAGTACATGGTGTGCAGCAGAATGCCCTTCTTGCCCGGCCGCAGCACCACGATGTGCTCGCGATTGTGCATCGCGATCTTCGCCAGCGCGTAGTAATTCGATTGCCCCATGGCCGCGAACAGCAGCGCGTAGGGCTTCTCCCCGCCTTCGTCCGGCGCCATGTAATACGAGCTTTCCAGGTAGATGGCGTCCACCGTGTCGCCCTTCACGAATTCCAGAATCTCCATCACCTTGGCGGTCTTGGGAGCGACCTTCTTGATGTCCTCCTCCTCGATCACCACGTAATGGTCCTTCTCGTATTCGTAGCCCTTCACCAGCTCGCTGCGCGGCACCGGCTGGTCCTCCGCCTGGCAATAGGTGATCTGCTTGATGCGCGAATTATCCTTGGCGTGCAGCAGGTTGAAACTCACGGTCTCGCCGCGCGCGGCGCTGTACAGGCGCACCGGCAACGAAACCAGTCCAAACGTCAGATGTCCCTTCCAAACGGTGCTGGCCATTTATGCATCACCCCACTTTGCTTGTGGGGCAGGTTGGTAACCTGCGGCCCGATTGTTAATCGGGCCCGCAAGGTTGCGCCGATTACCAATCGGCGCGCAGGATGCCATCCTGCCCCACGGGCAACCTCACCCACAGCGACATTTCCGAAGATATCATGTAAATGGAGGAGGGGCAAGGCTTTATGGCACTGGAAGAGTACGTCCGCAAACGCAAATTCGAAAAGACTCCCGAACCGCCTCCCCAAACCAAAGCGGCCCAGGCGCCGGACGCCGGCGCGCCGCGCTTCTACGTGCAGCGCCACGATGCCACGCGCCTGCACTACGATTTCCGTCTGGAGATCGGCGGCGTGCTGGTTTCGTGGGCGGTTCCCAAAGGCCCCTCGCTTGAGCCGCTCTCCAAATTTCTGGCCGCCAAAGTGGAAGATCATCCGCTCGAATACGGCGAATTCGAGGGCAACATTCCGGCCGGCAACTACGGCGCGGGCAGCGTCATGCTATGGGATCGCGGAACGTGGGAATTGCTGGGCGACGCGCCCGTCGCAGAGCAACTCGCGCGCGGCGACCTGAAGTTCCGCCTGCACGGCGAAAAGCTGAAGGGCGAATTCGCCATCGTCCACATGAAGAATCGCGGCAAGGGCAACGAGTGGCTGCTGATCAAGAAGCGCGACGCCGACGCCGTGCCGGGTTGGGACATCGAGCAATACGCCTGGAGCGTGCTCTCCGGCCGCACGCAGCAGGAGATCGCGCAGGGCCTGCCAGCGCGCAAAACCAAGCAGGAGACCGCCGGCGATCCCCAGCGCGAATGGAAGAGCCATCCCGCGCGCCGCGCATCTAAGGTCGCCGCGAAGCATGCCGAGCCCGACGCGACGCATACCGAGCCGCGACCGGCAGGGAGAGGTCTCCCCGGCGCCGTGAAGGCCGCCATGCCCACCGCCATTGCCCCGATGAAAGCGGCGCTGGCCACGACTCCCCCGCGCGGCGACGAGTGGCTCTTCGAGGTCAAGTGGGACGGCGTGCGGGCCATCTGCTTCATCGATCGGGAATCCGTCCGCCTGGTCTCCCGAACCGGCCACTCCTGCGAAAAACAATACCCCGAACTCAGCGTCATCCCCCACTACATCGCCGCACAACAGGCCATTCTCGATGGCGAAATCGCGGCGCTCGACGAAAAAGGCGCCGCCCGCTTCGAGCTGATTCAGCCGCGCATCGCACAGTCCGACGCCAATGCCGTGTCGCACATGGCGCGCGCGCGGCCGGTGGTCTACTTCGCTTTTGATCTGCTGTATCTGAATGGCTACGATCTGCGCCAAGTGGCGCTGATCGAGCGCAAGCAGTTGCTGGAATCCATCCTCACGCCCACCGCCGTGCTGCGCTATTCCGAACATTTTCCGGGCGCGGGCGATGCCATGCTGCAGGCCGCGCGCGAAACCGGCATCGAGGGGCTGGTCGCCAAGCGCGCCAGCAGCCGCTACGAATCGCGCCGCTCGAGCGAGTGGATCAAACTGAAAATCGTCGAGCGGCAGGAGTTCCTGATCTGTGGCTTCACCGCCGGCGAGCGCGACCACTTCGGCGCTCTGGTCCTGGGGCTGTACGACAACGGCAAGCTGTCCTGGGCCGGCAACGTCGGCACGGGCTTCGATCAGAAAGCCTTAGCCGCCCTGCGCCAGAGACTCGACCCGCTCACCACTCCGCAATCGCCTTTTCCCGATTCGCCCAAAGTGGGAAAAGACGTCACTTGGGTGAGACCCGAACTGGTGGCGGAAGTGAAGTTCGCCAACTGGACGGGCGAGGGTAGGCTGCGCGCGCCCGTGTACCTCGGCCTGCGCGCCGATGTCAGTCCCCGCGACTGCGTTCGCGAAACGGTAGGACAGGCCTCCGGCCTGTCCAGAGACCCCCTGCTCGCCCCCACCGGCAACGAAGCCACCCTCACCATCGACCAACATCCCCTGAAATTCACCAACCTCAACAAGGTCTTCTACCCGGCCGAAGGCATCGTCAAACGCGACCTGCTCAACTACTACGACGCCGTCGCGCCCCTCATCCTGCCGCACCTCAAAGACCGGCCGCTGTCGCTGAAGCGTTATCCCAACGGCATCGAGCAACAGTTCTTCTTCCAGAAAGATGCCCCGCTCACTTTCGCGCCGTGGCTGCGCGCCGAAGAGATCCACTCCGATCACAACGAAGCGCCCATCCGCTATGTCATCGCCGAAGACCGCGCCAGTCTGCTGTATCTGGTCAACCTGGGCTGCATCGACCACAACCCCTGGATGAGCCGCGCGCCCACGCTCGATAATCCCGATTTCGTGCTGATCGACCTGGACCCGCAGGAGTGCC
>Ga0187847_10001798_pt1 | contig 18426 bp, 16 predicted proteins | sample June2016WEW_4_10_FD_132458 | JGI IMG/M metagenome (GOLD analysis project Ga0187847, IMG submission 132458) | Peatland microbial communities from SPRUCE experiment site at the Marcell Experimental Forest, Minnesota, USA - June2016WEW_4_10 | ecosystem: Environmental > Terrestrial > Soil >...
GCAGCGCGTTGTTCAGGAGGGTTGAAGTCCCTCTGGCGCTCAAATGAGGGGCGCCATATCCAAGAAGCGGGGTTCGTAGCCTCGCTGGCCGGAGAAAGCGGAAGGTATGGAGACGTCTAAACGTGCACGAAGGCCAAAGCTGGAGACAGCCAAGACCGACCTGAAGCCGCCGCTTGCTGTGCTTCGGAGGGCAGGGTGTCCACCGTGAGGTGGGATCCGAAGGGCCTGCGGAGAAGTACCGGGCCGTCATCGGGGTAATGCCGAGATGAGCGAGTTTTTGGGACATTGCGTCAGAAAGTGACCGTCCGGGTGAAACAAAAACCGGCCCAGTGTCGAAGTCGCAGCTATGGCTTGTATGCCGCGGAACCTCGCAGTGGTGTTGGAGTTAACTCGCGGAAAACCACCAAGCTCGACTGACGGCAGGTCCCACACTCCAGGTCCTTCACGCGGTATCGGAGGACGCAAAACCGAACCCTTGCGCAATGAAGGCAGCGACGGTAACCGATTGATTTGTTACGTCGTTGCCGATCCTACGTACAAAAAACTCACTTATCTCGGCTTGGGGCCGACTACTCCACCCAGCTATCGCCGGCTTGCATATCGGCGCTCATCAAAGTAGGCCGAGCACTGAGAGTTGAGCATTGGTCAATTCCATTTCGTGGGCAAAGACGATTCTAGCTTTATGATCTTCGTTGAGAAGTTGCGGATCGAAGTCAGGGATAGCGGTCTGAAGGTGGTGCAATAGTTGACCTTGGAAGGGCAACGTCACAGACCAGAGGGTTGTCCCTTCAGGATCGCGATAGCCGACGATTCGATAACCGGGACGTGAGCCGCCTTCCACACGCTGAACGACTCAGAAAAATGGACTACCGACCGCGATCGACTCCGAGTCTTGAGCTTTTGAGCTGCCGTCGCGAGAGGTTCAGTTTAGCGTAGATAGGCCCTTAGGCGGAGCGGCCAACTGGTTCGACGGGTGCTCGTTCGTTCCGGCTGCTGGCTGCAACCTGTCGATGTTCACGGCTGTGGCAGACTTCACTGACGCCAGTAGCTCATTGATTTTCGTCAGCAGGTCCTTTTGTTTAAAGGGTTTCTGAATGAATTCACCGTCGGTGCTTGACCCAGGACGCCCAGCCACAATCTCACTGGAGTAGCCCGAGATGTAGAGGACCTTCATTTCCGGTCGGGTCGCTCTTAGCTGGCATGCCAGTTCCGGCCCGCGTAATCCCGGCATCATGACATCGGTGATCAGCAAGTGAATCGGTCCCGGATGCCGCTCAGCGACCCCTAGCGCCTCGATGCCATCAGCGGCGAGAAGTACTTGGCATTCTATCGTCTTAAGTATCGCTGGCATCGCCACCCGAATCGCCGCAGAGTCCTCCACCACAAGGACGGTGGCAACCTGTCCCCGCAAGAGCGCAGATTCCGGTTTGGCCTGTTCGGGCGCGGGCTCCTCCTCCACGAGAGGCAAGTAGATATTAAAGCTCGAACCTCTTCCAATTTGGCTATCCACCCAAATGTATCCATCACTTTGCTTGACGATACCGTATACACTGGCTAGGCCAAGTCCGGTTCCTTTCCCAGCTCCTGAGGCACCTTTTGTTGTGAAGAACGGCTCGAAGATGCGCGCTTTTGTTGCCTCGTCCATACCGATCCCGGAATCGGTCACCCGCAGAGCCGCATAACTCCCGGCGGGCACCGACAGCGGGGAATGAACTTCACCCTGGTTTAATGTGACATTCTGCGTTTCGATGGTGATGGTACCTCCGTAGGGCATGGCATCACGAGCATTGGTGGCGAGGTTAAACAAGACTTGGATAATCTGAGAAGGATCTGCCTTGACGAGCCCTAGGTCTGTTGCCAAAACAGTGCTTAACTCGATGTCTTCGTGGATCAGGCGGCGCAACATCGTGTTGGCTTCGGACACGATAGAATTCAGGTTCAGAGACCTTGGCTGTAGCACTTGCTTCCTGCTGAATGCGAGCAGCTGAGAGACCAACTGGGCAGCATGTTCGCTAGCCTTCCGAATTGCGGTCAGCTCTGCATGGATCGGGTTATCTGATCCAAGTTTGTCCGGTAGGAGGTCAACATACAGTGTGATCACCTGGAGAAGATTGTTAAAGTCGTGGGCGACGCCACCGGCAAGTTGTCCGACGGCCTCCATTTTCTGCGATTGTCGCAATTGCGCTTCGAGTGACTTGCGAGCCGTGATGTCTTGTTTGATGGCGACAAAATGGTGGACTACACCGTCTGCGGAAAAGACCGGGGTGATGGTCATTTCTTCCGTGTAGCAGGCACCATCTTTGCGACAGTTGACCACTTCGCCGTGCCAAACCCGGCCGCCTAGAAGTGTGTTCCACATCTGCGCATAGAAAGCCCGCTCGTGCTGCCCGGATTTCAGCACGCTGGGGTTTTGGCCAATGGCCTCACTGGCCTCATACCCGGTGAGCGTTGTGAATGCCGGATTCACCCACAGAATCTGTCCCTTGCGGTCGGTGATCACAATCGCGTTGGCTGCCGCCATCAAGGCTGCCGTTTGGATACCGAGCTGTTCCTCGACTTTCTTGCGCTCGGTAATGTCGCGCACGATGGCCGACACTCCAACCACTTTGCCCTCGCCGTTTCTGATTGCTGAAGCAGTCAGGGAAACCTGGACGAGGGTGCCGTCTTTTCTCCGCCGTTGTGTTTCTAAGTTTTGGGATGATTCTCCACGCTTGGCCCGGTCGAGAACATCTTGAAGCTCTCTTTCTTTTTCTGGTGGCACGATCAAGGTGATCGACTTCCCAATGGCTTCGTCGGCTCGGTAGAGATAGAGTCTTTCTGCCGCGGAATTCCAGCTGGTGACGATCCCGTCGAGACTTTCGCCGATGATGGCGTCTTGAGAGGATTCGACGATAGCCGCTAGTCGCTGCGACACACCCTCGCTCTGTTTACGATTGGAAATATCATCAAACACGGCAATGAAGTACTCTCGTTCTGGACTGTAGACGGAGATGGACAGCCATTTGCCAAAAGGTTTGAACTCGATTTCGAATTTTTCCGGTCGGCCCGTCGTGGCAACCCGGCCATAAATCTCAAACAGTTCGGGATGCAATTCTTGGATGCCAGGGATTGCCTCTGTCGCCCTCTTGCCTACCACGTTCACCAGGCCCGTTATATTTTCGAAGGCGCTGTTGACCTCGACATAAACGAAATCGGTTGGACAGCCATGGTCGTCGAACGACATCTTGCAGTACGCAAATCCATCTAGCAGCCCCTCGAACAACAAGCGATAACGTCGTTCACTGAGTTCTAGCGCGCTGGCACTGCTCTGCCGCTCGTGGTCGACTCGGTCGATTTCCCGAGCGGTCCACACGGTAAACCCCGCCATCAAGACGATATTAAATACCACGATGGCCGCGATCCCGGTCCAGAGATTGTCGCTGGAATCCAGGGAGCGTACGGCTCCGAGCGTCAGCGGAATCAGAACGGCGGCGGGTAACAATCTCCATGCCAGGGCTGCTCCAAGGCTCGAAGACGCGAGGAGTGCGCCGAGGCCGCGGTCCGTCCGCGCGCAGATCACGCCCCACGAGAGAAGCAAAAGAGTCGCCGCCGACTGCAGAGCGATGTGAGTATGAAAAGTCCGAGGGGTAAGGATGAAATCGAGCAAGCCAAAAATGGCGGCGCTGCCAGCAAGAAGAGAGAGGGACTGCGCTAACCCGTGCCGTCTGCTTACAGGGTGGTCCAGAAGCAATAGTGCTAATCCCAGCAGAACGAAATCCAAGGCGGTGATCGGAGACATGAGGCCCGGGCGAATACTCCCAAATGCATCTGCGGCGCGTTCGCGGAACAACAACTGATCGATGCCGAGTTGCCAGCCAAAGAGATACTCCCCGAAGCTCAGAAGACCCAGGACGGCGGTCATTGCTGCCAGAGATTGGCCACTGATTTCCTGAATACGAAGAAGGCGCTGCTCACGACGCTCTCGCAGCAGCCACAAGGAAGTGCCGATGAGCACGAAGCCCACGGCCGCATTCGGCTTGATCACGACACCCCCCGACACCAGGCTCTTTAGGATGATGATTCCAAAGGCCGAGCCTACCGGGCCGAGAAGGCCGACTACGATTGTAAACAGACTAATAAAGGACACGAAGTAACGCAGTCTTTTGACTCGAGGTGACGGTAATTCGCCATCACAATGCCGCATTGCCTCTGAACGACGGTGTGCCCCCACGTTGGCCTCATCTCTCTTAGCGACGATCGCAAGCGTCAACCGCGTCAACGGAGGCGACTGTACTTCTGGGGCTTCGCGGAATCCGTCTTTGGCCGAGGCTTAGCTAACTGAGCTTACAGAACTCGCTCGGTCGAACACTGTAACAACCATCACGAGTCAGTTGTGACGTTGTCCGCCTTTCCCCTGTCTTCATTCTGTCTTGCGCGCTTTCATTCCACGAGCGACCGAGTTAGTGGGACTTTCGACTTCCGCGACCGTATTTCGGCAGTTATGCTGCTGACAACCAGAGCCTGAGGTATTGATTTCAATAGCTTACACGGCCACAACCATGGCAGATGACATGCGTAGGTACCCTGGGGGAGGTGTGTCTTTGGAGTCCAGACCTCTGGACATCGTTCGGGTGGCCATCTTTTCGCACGATTTTCATGGTGTTATATCCCTATGGGATCGCGTTGCCGAACGTCTGTACGGTTGGAGTCAGGAAGGAATTGCCGCCCGCTCGATCCACGAACTTCTGCAAACGCGTTTTCCGGTCTCGCGGGAGGATGCTCTAACCACAGTTCAGAGCACCGGCGAGTGGCGTGGACAATTGATCCAAATATCGCCCGCAACGGCGACCAGATTCGTGTCGAAAGCCGTTGGAGTCTCCAACTCGATACGGGCGGAAAAGGTGTGGGCGTATTGCAAGTCGATTGCGACGTTAGGGAGCTAAAGCAGTTCGACGAGAGCCATCACAGCGAAGTTGACGCCCGCATGTTGGTCGAGTATTCGCCGCACGGAATCTTTGGCGCAGATGCGCAAAGCCGCTACCTGGATGGGAACCCCGCAGGAAAGAAAATGCTCGGCTACACGAAAGCGGAGATCTTGTAGCTGAGCCTTGGGGACCTTGTGGCGCCGAATGAAGTGCCAAATATCGCTCCCGAGGTGAGTCGCCTTGCCGACGGCAAGGTCGCTCGGGGCGACTGGCGGTTCCGTCGCAAAGACGTCTCTATTTTTCCCGACGAGCTCGAGACCGTAAAAAACCTGGGGGTCAAGCGGCGATGGCGATGGGGTGAGTTGCGATGAACGGTTGCAGTTGGCCATTGATCGCAGCAGTCTTGACCTGTAGCAAACAGTGTGCCCCCGGCTTGCTCCAGCGCATGTGCTACTTCTTGCACATCCGCCAGTTGATCAGTTGGTTGACTGTCGATTCCACGTGCGCCGTGGACACTCGTTTCTGCTGTCGAAATGCCTTCGCGTATCCACGTACAGCAGACTCGTTGGCATCGAGATACGATCGCAATTCATCGAGCTTTAATTCGACAGATTGGAAGCGCTGAAGGAGTTTAGGGGAATCCCAAGCATCCTCGGCCAAGCCTGCCCGAAAGGTCTTCATCCCCCAGTCCGCCATCTCTACCCCATGATTCCAAAGCTGCCATTGGATTCGGTGAAGGTTCTTGGAATGGAACGCCAGTCTCCAGCCGTATACCGGCGACTCGGGAAGATAGAGCAGTTGTTTGCCGATGCTATCGATTCGTCGCGCTACATGAAACCAATCCAAGCGATGCTCGCATCGTTTTCCAAACCAGCCTACGACCCCGCGCAGTCCATCTTCCCCATCGGAGAGAATTCTGACCTTGGTGTCTGGACCGCCTCCGCAGTGCCGCAGAATGGCTTGCACCCGCCGCTTGGCTTGTCCATCCTCCAGGTTTCTTACTACCGCAAAGGCATGGCCGCCACCCGGCGTGGTCTCCACTCTTCCGGTGAGAACCTCCAAGGACTGCTTCTGCCGGATGCCGGAGGTGATCGCCTTAACGAAGGCCCCATCAATTCCCACCACCATCTCCATTGCAGGCTCGGCTGGTACTTGAGTGTTGCTTTGCAAATTATTTGGCGTAAATATTTGCACTCTATATATTGCGTAGGCTCGGGGCATGCAAACGGTGGGCGAGATGTCCTCGGCAAGTCGCGATCTCGCTTTGCAACGATTTCGGCTCCTTGAGCCACATTTTGAACATGACCGACCCCTGAGAGTCATTGCTACAGAGGCCGGGATACCTTTTCGAACCGTGCAACGGTGGGCAGCTCAGTACCGGAAGTTCGGTCTGGTGGCTCTTGCCCGCAAAATGCGTGGCGATAACGGAGTGCGTCGAGCAGTTTCAGCCAACCTCAAGCCAGCAATCGAGGGCTTGACACTGGAGAGGCCTCCGCTTCCGATCAGTTCGATATACCGTCAGATCAAACGGTTTGCGCCTTCAACGGGTGAGAGCACTCCGAGCTACTGGACTGTCTATCGCATGGTTCGTGACCTGCCGGAAGGTCCTCTTGCGCTCGCCCACCGAGGCAACAAGGCACGAATTGTCACCCAGATCGAACGCGTACTCGACGTAAACCGACTTAATATTGTCTCAACCGAGGTCGTCGAGGCGGCAAGAGACAGCTTGGTGATCGGTCACGGATAGTCAATCAGGAGCCCACGCGCCAAATAGCGTGCAAAGATCTACGCCAGATATTCTGCCAAGCTACAGTCTATCGTCCGATGACTGTTTCGCTCAGTGTACAGCGCGAGAGGACAAAAACTCCCGCGCTGCTGAGCATCGGCTCGATGAGTCCTCCAGGCTATCCCTCAGCATAGTTGCATCCCTGCAGAGCCCGCTTCCGTTTCACCTGACAGAGTCATTGCAGCTTCAGCACGTCCATTCGCCCCAATTTCTCTTTAGCCTGTGATACGCCAGCAAATGCGCTAGCGCTACACCGAAAACCCTTCAACCAACCCGAAGGCAGCTATCGATTCGTGCTTGCACTGTCGGCGGATATTGCCTATGCTGTTGCTGGCCTCACGAGGGCCGTCGGTCCGCGTAAAGGGCACAGCCCATCCACAAGTAGTTCCCGTGATAGCCGACTTCCTCCCCGAATTCGCGGACAGCGGGCGATCTAGGAAGGAAGGCTCCATGAACGACGCACTGGATCTTTCCCACTCTGCGCGCAGACTACCTGCGCGAGCTAATCTTGAACACCTGAAAAACGAAGCCAAGCAACGTCTCAAGAGCATGCATTCGCATAATGCTGCGGCTCGGCTGTCTGAAGCGCAACTGCTGGTCGCGCGGGATTATGGCTTTCCGAGCTGGCGCAAGATGAAGTCGTATGTCGATGCGCTGAGCGATGTCGGGGAGCGACTGATCAACGCGGTAGGTGACGGCGATTTGACGACGATACGGGAAGTGCTGGATCGGCATCCGGAACTCGTGAAGGCAAATACGGAAATCGATCAGCGCGCACTGATGCCGGTGGACTACAAGGGGGCGCCGGCGAAGCCGCGCGAGATGCTCACGCTGCCGCTGCTCCATCTGGCGATTATTGGAGGAAACGTCGAGGTGCTGCGGTTGCTGATTGAACGCGGTGCCGATGTGAATGCCCGCCATGCGGAAGGGCGATTGCCGTTGCATGACTGCTTCGAACTGAATCACGATGATTTCACAAAGATTCTGCTCGAGGCCGGAGCGGAAGTAGATGTTTGCGCTGCAGCCGCATACGGGATGAACGATCGGCTGCGGGAAATTCTTGCAAGTCATGCGGAGGATGCGAACGATTTGCGGACGGGAAATTCTCCGCTGGGATGGGCGGCATACGGGCACCAGCCGGAGTCGGCGAAGATATTGTTGCAGTATGGCGCGGTGGTGGGTCGCGCCCCATATGACGCAAGAGCATGGGGGCCAGCCGCGATGGTTGCATCAAAAGATGTGGCGCGGGTGTTACTGGAACATGGCGCCGATCCGAACTGGCGGGATGAGGAAGGGAACACACCGATTCATTGCGTGATTCAGAGCCGGATTGTGCGGGATCCGACAGAGTTCGTGAGGGTTCTGGTTGCGTTTGGTGCGGACTTGGGCTTGCGGAATTCTGACGGGAGGACTGCGCTGGACGAGGCCTTGATGCATACGGGAAAGAATGCAGAGACATATTTCCCAATTCGTCCAGTTGCGGCGAAGAGCTTGGATGAAACTATAAAGATTCTTGGTTCGCGACAGATGTCCTGAGCTCCTCGTCGTTGCCTCCCAGTCAACGCCAGAGAGAACAAGAGTCCCGGTTCGCGGTTGGTCGGCTGTCGTTTGCTTCCACGGCGCAAAGGTCTTGTTGCAAAGTCCGTACAAAGCGCGTCAGCGCATGAATGCCAGTTTTCTGCGCGCGCGCTTCATCCACCGGCGCAGCGGAACCAGCTTACTCACACGCAGGAGGGAGCGAAACTGCAAAACCAATTTCCGCATCACCGCGAAGCCGGGACACTGCTGTTTGAAAGCGCCTACAATTTCTGCCTGTTTCGGAGTCAATTGGGTGCGGAATTTGCTCAACAGCGCAGCGGACACTTGCAGTGAAATTCGTCTGGGAGCCGGCGCCGTTGATGTTTCCTCCCGCGGCCGTGCTTCGGTGGACACGGTCGTGGTCTTCGCAGGCGGCTGGCGCCAAGGGGAAAGAAACTTAGCCAGCGTCGAGAAGGCGCCTGCATAGCCGCGTTCTCGGATCTCGGCGAGAAGGGTGCGACCATGCCGGCAACCGGCGGCCCAACGTTGTTGTAAGTAGCCCCGGAACCATTCGACCATCCCTGGTCGCGGTTCCATCCGATTGCGTTCGGGCAGCGTGTCCAGACGTAGCCAGCGGTCAAGGCGCCGTCGGTTGAGGCCGAGATGGCCCGCAATTTGGGTCACCTTCATGCCAGCGTTCTTCATTCGGTGGATGGTTTCAAACAGTTCTAGCTTTTCCTGCCGCCGTACTCGGGCGACTTCCGCGTGTTGCTTCTGCACGCTGGATTGGATTGAGATCTGTCTGGTCTTACCCTTCTCTGCTTCCTTGGTTGGACCAGCCGCTAGCACGGGTGTTGCTCTTGGGAGTGAGGCGCAGGAATGATCGCCGGACCGCGAGTTCGCGCTCCACCACTTGACGCAAGTTCAGTGTTAAGTGAAAGCGGTCGGCGACCTGCCGGGCTTGTGGGGCGCCGGCACGGACTCCTTCAGCGTGAACACCTTGACGGTCTCGGCTGACCTTCATCACTTCGGGATGTTGTACCAGCCACTCCCGAAGCACCTTGGCCGAGCGAGTGGGCAATAAATCTACAACCTCACTTCGCTCCAGATCGACCAAGATGGTACCGAACGACTGACCTTTACGCCACGCCCAGTCATCGACACCCACGACTCGGATCGCGTCTTGGCCAGCAGATCCACGGGTCCCTTTGATGACCTGGCGAAGCCGCGTATGTCGACTCGACGGCATACTCAGCCGATTCAGCAATCGCTGACCAGAACGGCCGCCCAGCGCGCGGCCTACCAGCCGATGGACTTGACTCAAACGGTTGGTCTGCTGGGAATGCGGGAGCAGCACGTCGGCGACGCGCTCGGTAAAGATCTGGCGCGAGCACCGGCGACTAGGGCAACGCCAACGACCCATCTGGACCTTGAGGGTAACCGATGCTCCCTGCGGCGGGAGGTCGCGAAGCTTCCGCCAGTAGCGACTATGGCGGGAATGGGAAGTCACTCCACAATCAGGGCAGAGGGCGCTCCCTGATCCCTCCGCTTCGAGGACCCAACCCAGCTCTGCTGGCACCACGCTTCGCACTGTCAAACCGTTCAGATTCGACAGCAATTCCTTGAACGACAACTTCTTAGCTATTCAATTTTGATTACCGAGACTCGCCGGCGGTTGCACCAAACCTGAGCCAGAACCAAGTTAAGTACAAGATGTTTATCCACAAGGTAAATGCAGTCCTTCGGACCGGAAGTCTACAAGTTAAGTGCCGCAAATCACCGTTGTCTACAGGTTAATTGCAGCTCGACAGCGTGGATAAAGTCGAGTTGGCCCGAATGCCCGAAGATTGGCATCCCCTAAATTCAGACTAATTTCCCGCCGCTGCCGATACCGCCTTCGCCGTAGCAGTTGCCGCGGTTTGCCATTTAGACACGACGAATTCCCAACCGATAGCGCCCAGATACAAGCCGGCGGCGATTATGTAGAGAAACCGGAATCCGAAATACATCGAGTTGTACTCGAGCAGGCCGCCGCACATTGCGCCGAACAGATTCGCCGACATCACCCCGGTAATGTCGCCGCGGGATTTCAGCAGCGTAGAAAAGACAATGCCGGAAAAAAACATCGGGCAAGTCAGCAGCGTCGCCGTTCCGATCCGGCCATCCCAGGTCGAGGGCAGCCCGCCGTTCTTCGCGACCCACCAACCCACGGCCAGCGACGCCAGCAGCAATGTGTACGGGAGAGCCAGACGGTCGATCTTGAGTTGCTGCACCACCAAGTTAGCCAGGAAGGCCATTACCATGATGGCGGCGATCACTACTCCGATCACTTGCCAGGAATTGCCGAAAGTAAGCCCCAGTTCAGTGATGCCCTTGGTTTCGATCAGCATGAAGCCCGCCCCCAGAAGGAAGAAGGGAAGATTGCCGCTCTGCGGCCGCTCCGGCAGGAAGTTGGAAATCAGAAACAGTGACAGGGCCAACACCAAAACGACCATCCCCAGGTACGAGACGGGATAGATTCGCGCCGGCATATAGAAAAACGGCCAGTCATCCGTCGAGACGTCGGCATGGATGTTCGGATTGGAGTACGTCCCGGTTTTGTCCAAGAAGTTTTTTTTTGCGAGGAGATCCGGCGGCAAGGTCAGTGAATCTTCCGACTCCAAGAATATTATGCCGGAGTCGTATCCGATCATGTAACAAAGCGGCGCGCGCCCGTCGAAGGCGTTCTTGAGCATCAGATAGATCTTGCGGCCCAGTTGATCGTTGAGCACGGTAAAGGTGAGCGAGATCATCCCGTGGGGTTTCAGACGCGCCCGAGCCTCCTGCATCGCTTGCACTGTGTAGACGAAGGAGTCCAGCCGCACACTCGACGCCTGGCTCAGGAGAGTATGGGAGTCGAGCAAGCCGAATACGATCAGGTCATACCTTTGGTTGGTCGTGCGCAGGAACGAGCGGGCATCGGTATTGACCGCGCGCACCCGCGGATCGGCGTAAGGATGTTCGGGATGGCCATCACGCCCCAGCATGAGAATCGCGGGATCGATCTCGATTGCGTCGACATGCTCGGCTCCGGCACGCAGCGCGGCGGCAACGTCGTTGCCTGATCCCGCGCCCACGATGGCAACATCCTTGGGCCGCTGCTTGATTCGATAGGGCAGTTCGTAATAGTTGCGGGCGATGCGGACATCGGAATCGGCTGGCCATCGGTCGCCGGAATTGATGAAGTCGTACACCTTCTGGTAGTAGTGGCCCGCGGCTCGGATTTCCATGAACCCGTGCTCGCCGCGCCCGACCTCAAGCAGTTGATAGGGAGAATAGATCCTCTGCCAGGCAGGGCTGACCGGCCATTCTAGAATCAGCAAGGCTACGATTCCGGCGGCGAGGCTCAGCCTTAGCACCCTCCCTTTCCGGACATGGAAGGCGAGCAGGAGAGCGAATGCGATGAGGAACCAGACTGCCGGGGGCGTCCAGTAAGCACTCACCAAAAACATCAAGAGGACGCCGGCGAGGCTGCCCAGCAGATTCAGTCCGTAGGCGGTCAGTTTTTCGCGGCGCTGCATGAGACAGCCGCAGAGCTGTCCGATCGGAACAAATGCCAGCGCCGTCATCAGAAAGACAACGGAAAGCACGTAATAGCTCTGCAATGCCTGCCAATATTGGCCCACCTGGGGCAGACCCATATTCAGCTGCTCACGAAAAGGCAAAACATAGAGGATGTGAAACTGCTCGTAGTTCATGCCGTAACGCATCGCAATCATAAACAGGAACTGCCAGCACAACAGCGGCATCGTCAGGAAAAGGGGCACGCGGTCGCGGCGTCCCAAGGCATAGCCCAGTCCCATGCCGGCGAAGCAGGAGAGTAAAGATAGGTTTTTGTAAAGAGAGAAAAAGGGAAATACCGTCGCCTGCCAGCGGATGATAGCGAGTTCCAGGAACAGGCTGAGTAGCGCGGAGGCAACGATTGCAGGATTGATCCACTTCTCAGGCACCTCGCGCAGCAGGAAACCGGCCTGATCGGCAGCGGCACTGTCCCCGTGGTCTTCGACCCGTCGCAGCCACCAGCGAAACAGCAGCGCCAGCGAAATGATTCCAAGAGCGGTCAGCAGGTAAACCGGCAGCCGCAGCCAAGGCACGACTCCGTCCCGCAGGTAACAACTGGCAAAAATGGTGATCAGCGGCGCCAGACTGCTCGCTGCCAGCGTCAGCGTCAGCAAGCGCAGGTACGATCGCCCCATCGAGGCCTCCATCTGAAATCAGTCGCCTGAAACACGCTGGCCGGGAACACCGGAATTGCTCCCGGTCCCGGCCTCCGCTTCGTTCAACCTAAGCGTCCGCGTCAGTTTCTGGGCGCGGGATCGGCACACTTACTACTATCGAAGGTCATGGCCGGTTTTGGACCATCCAAATGAGCACGCCACATTACGAAAGTGCTTACGGTTTTGAGGTCTGAGGATGAGGCTTTCCTCGATCCGACGAGTGTAGTCACCGAAGGGTTAGCTGCGGTAAATGAATGCGAGGTACAGGAGTGCCAGTGGTTGTTGAAGCTGCACACGTACGGATTGTTAAACAACTCTTTTCAGCCCACCAGCCAGATCCGGGGGTTACGGCCTATTGGCGGCAACGAGCCGAACATGTGCAAGGGCGGCGAGCTGCATCCAGCGCATGCAGAAAGCCCTCACGCAGATGAATGTGCAGTTGGCCAATGTGATCAGCGATCTGAGTGGAGTGACCGGGCAATTGATTGTGCGCGCCATCGTGGGTGGAGAACGGGATCCGCAGAAATTGGCCGCGCTCAGAGATCGGCGCATCCACGCCAGCTCGGAAGAGGTTGCGAAGAGCTTGCAGGGCAACTGGCGTCCGGAGTTGCTGTTCTTGGTGAAACAGGAAGTGGACACCTACGACACTTACCAAAAACGCATTGCCGAATGTGATGGGCAGCTGCAACAGCAGCTTGCTAGTTTTGCGAGCGCGGCGTCAGCAGTAGCGGCTGCACCGGTGACCGAACCACAAGCAGACGAGCAGCCGAAAGAAACGAGGGTAAACGACCCGTGTCGTTTTTCCTTCATCAGGAAACACGACAACCTGCCTGAGTACCAGCCAAGGGGTGGAACCCAGGAAACGCCCCCTTGGGGCGCCGTCGACGACGTCTTCCGGGGTTTTTCCCCTCGCTTGAGGTGGGAGGGCGCCGTTTTCCGGGATTTAGGGTGCACAGGGAAAAGGAACGTGCAAAATGTCAGAAAACAAGGTGGTACACCATAACCGGTCTTATAGGCAGTTACTCGCCTGGTAACTGTGATTGATCGGCGACCCCTTGAAATGCCACCATTGCATTAATTACGGAAAAACGACACTCGCTCACGGATCCTGTGCGAAATAATAACTTGCACCTGCCCCCTCGCACTCTCGCCAACCACTGGGGTGTGCTATTGCTCGCCCACGATCTGCAACGCGTTCTCCTGGGCCTGGGTCTCCGAACCCCAAACTACGGACGCAGCCGAGGCAGCCTGGGCCGCAGTTCCCCAGACCACGCTGTAACCCGTGTCGGTGGACGTTCCCCACACCACTGAAGAGCCCCACAACACGGACTCTCCATAGGCGTCTGTTCCCGAGAAAACCGACGTGCCCCAAACGACCGACTTACCCCAAACGACCGAGGTGCCCCAAACCACGGAAGATCCGGTCACCAGGTAGTAATTGCCGGCAGCATCCTTCGCCACCGTCGGCGATTGCGCCACGCCTACGGTGGAAGGAGCCAGGTCGGTGTTCACTAGGACGTTCTGGATATTGAGATACCCGGCTCCGATCGTGAAGACGTCGTACTGGCTGGTGTAGGTTATGCCCGTGGTGGGGTCCGTCGCCGTGCTGCTGGTTGGAAAATTCTTATAGGTCGACACCATCATCCGTGCTTTGATTTGATCCGGGGTCAGGGCGGAGTTTTGGTTCAGCATGAGCGCCACCGTCCCGCTGACGACCGGGGTGGCCATGCTGGTCCCGTTCAACTTAAAGTACGTGCTCGAAGCCGCCGTGGTGCCCTTGGTGTTGTAGTAGTCGGTGGGTATGGAATTCGTAGACGAATACAGCGTCGCGCTGGTCGAAGCCAACACCGAGATAACCTCATTCCCGGGCGCGACAATATCCGGCTTTACCACGTGATCGAATAAGGTTGGCCCTTTGGAACTGTAGCTGGCGATCAGATCATCGGTGTTATAGGGAGTCCCCATCGGCTTCATCGCGCCCACGGTCATAACATAAGGATCGTTGCCAGGAGCGTTGATCGTGCCGTAGCCATCGGTGCTGGCGGCGTTGCTGCGTCCATTGTTTCCCGCCGCAACGGCCACGAAGATGCCCGCCTTCCAGGCCGATTCAACTGCCTGACACAACGGGTCCAATGTATAACTTTCGTAAACCCCACGGCCGAGCGAAAGATTAATGATGCGGATGTTGTACTGACTCTTGAGGCTGACGGCCTGTTGAATGGCGGCGATGACCTGGCTGTCGGTGCCCGCGCCGTTCTGGTCGAGAACGCGAAGATTGATGAGATTGGCGCCGTAGGCCACTCCGACAAACGTCTTTGAAAAGTTCGATCCGGTGGAGTTGGCGCCGTCTCCCGCCAGGATGCCGGCGACGTGAGTGCCGTGACCGTAGGCGTCGGTGGTGCTCGAGGTTTGACCGCTTACGAAACTCTGATTGTAAACGATACGGGAGCCGAAATCTCCACTGTTGGTGATTCCGCTATCGATCACGGCAATGCCGATGCCGCTACCGTCGTACAGGTTCCAGCCGGAGAGCGCGACCACCGCCCCCTCGTAGAAATCAGGATTCTGGGAGAGCAGTGCTAAGCTTGGCCCAACCGGCCGATCCAAAGAGACGTATTTGACTTCGGGATCCTTTGCGAGTTCGGCCAGCATCCTGACGGGCACACGGAACGCGCCGGCGTTTATGCTACGCAAGTCGTGGTGCAGCAGGCCGCCCCTGGCCACGACTCGATTGAAATGCGACGGAGTCGGTACGGTGCGATACTGAATGATAACGTCGACCGCCCCCCCGCCAGGCACGCGTTCGAGGTCCGGCGATAATTTCTGGGATTGCGCTCGAGCCAAGCCCGGGACGAGCATCAGCAACAGAAGCACCACGCCCAAAAACCCCTGTTTGGGCTTGCTCGCGAGCTTTCCCGAAGCCGCGCTATTCCGTTCGTTTCTGCCGATTGCTTTGTCCGCCTTGAATCTCACAACGCCTCCAACTTCAGACCCGCTAGGGTCGACTACTAGCTTTCAGCAGCACGACAGCGGCCAAGGGCGGCTGACGTGCAACTGGTTGAGGCGTATAAAGGCAACGGGTCGCGAATTTGATGAGGAGGACAATCTGTCCTCAATTCCGCGCACAAGCGGGACAAAATGTCCCGCAGGTAGATAGGGAGAGACTCCAGAGACCGGGCGCACTCTGTTCATTGTTCTCTGCCAAATTCTTCTCTGCCAACTTCTGTAAGCAGCACCCGCGGCAAAACTTTGACAAGCTTCGCGAAGGCCAGCGACCAGCAGTGGCGTGGGCAGTTTTGTTTTTGAACTCGATAGGATAGCGCTAAAAAAGGGGGATTGATTGCGCGGATGCCTACTTCACAAATTCACAGGCACAAATTGACCCTTCGGGTTCCCGGTGATGAGGAGTTGGCCAAAACCAGTCATTCGGTCGCGACAGAAGGCCCTACCAGAAGTTCGCTCCCGGCCAGAGATCAAGCCACGGCGCATGCTGGCTGGTCCGCAGGACTCAAATCCGGCCCCCGCAATTACAGCCTTAAGCCCCAGTTCTGTGGAAGCTGGCTACACCGGGCTGAACGGAATCACCTTGACTGTGACGGGCAGCAACTTTGTCTCGCTCTCCACGGTCGAGTGGAACGGAAGTCCGCGTCAAACGGAACTGGTTTCGAGCACCGAGGTGCAAGCCCAGATCAACTTTTCCGATGTGCAGAACGCGGGCACAGCGACAGTAAGCGTGTCCACGCCGAGTCCGGGCGGAGCCACCTCGAACGCGTTAACCTTTACGATCGTAGACAACAGAAATGGAGGCCATAAGCCTTCCCGCTCCCCGCTATGAGGTCTCAGAGTCTCAGACCAAAGTTATCCTCTATAGTAAAGCCGTTGAACGCGAAGCACTGATGCGCTCCGCTGGCACGACAACGCCTAATCCAGAATTTACCAATCTTTTCCCATTGAGATTCAGCAGCGCCCAAGGACGACTAGACATTGCAGAACTAGGGACCCGCAGAGGGGAAATGCTGAGGGCGCTAGAGGACTCTTTGGAGGCGCATGACTGGTTCGTCGACAGCGCCAAACACGGGCGCGTGATCACTCACAAACGGCGAATCGAGTTGCCGGTCCCGAGCGGCGTAACGCGATATTTGCGATTTTACCCAGCATACTCTTTTAAGATTCGAGAGTACTGGGGTCGGTTGTACCTCGGTATTGACTACACTCTTTCTGTCAAGAATGTCCTAAACGTTGTAGAACTACTCCGCAAAGTTGGTGCGGCTGATTTGTCTGGTCTTTCAGCATCAGCGTACTGGAATAAGTGGCGTCGTGGGCGCATTGTCTCATGCTCAGCGGAATGGACAATTGTCTTCTTCTATGAATTTAAGAGCGAGCAACAGATTCCCAGTAACAAAGTGATCCCGAACCTCCCAAGGAGGCTGACGGACACACTTCTCATCGCCCTTCCGACGCCATTCGACATCTCGCGGGCAATCAAGCAGGCAAGTCTTGCATTGGAACCAGGTGCATCAAGAACTCGCGCGGCAAAATCCAAATTTTGTTATGCCGTCGCGAATGTCCGGCGTTTGCGGGTATTGCGAATGCTCCCTGTTGATCCAGCCACCCTGTAGGCCAGAGTCATTGAGTGCTCTTTGGAGGATGGTGGCGTTTTGTGCGCGATCTGGGCTAACCATGAGCTGAAAACCTGAAACCGGAAACCTAAATTGCTTGCCGCCATCGAAGGAGACCTGTAGCCCGGCGTCTGAGAATATCTTGATCAGTTGATCGGCGAACTCGAATGCTTCAGCGTTCCGGCCACAGCTGAGACGGTCAACTGCTTCCCCTTTAACGGCGCCAGATTGTCTCGCAACGATATAGCCTGGTCACGTGTAATCGCACGTGGTGAAGCGTGGCGAATTGGGGTCCAATTGTAGAACTGCAGAATAAATTGCCAGCCTGGAAAAGGGCTTGCTGCGCTACGAGCCATCGAAGGGAATTGTGAGCATGATTACACGCGCATGCACGAAGTGGTCGGAATGTTACTCAAGGATGTTTCACAGTTGCTGTACGATGGTGATCCATCGGCTGCGCGGGCTCATATCAAACGAAGATTAGATGTTGACGTCTATCGGGGGACTATGCTAAATATTTAGCAGTTATGGCTAAGAATTTAGCAGCTGCCCAATTAAGCCGAAGAGAACGACAGGTTCTGGACGTTCTCTACCGGGCCAGACGTGCGACGTGTGCCGAAGTGCAGAAGACGATGACAGACCCGCCCAGCTATTCAGCGGTTCGGACGTTTCTGCGCATATTGGAGGAGAAAGAGCTAGTTCGTCACGAGCAAGATGGGGCACGATACGTTTACATCCCAACAGTTGAGAGAGAGCGTGCGAGCCGATCTGCTTTGCGCCATGTCCTGAACACATTTTTTGAAGGTTCAGTGACCCAGGCGATCTCAGCCCTGTTGGACGAGGACTCGAAGCATTTATCGGAAAAAGACTGGCAACGACTCAGCGCGATGATTGAAGAGGGGCGCAGGGAGAATAAGTGATGTCCGGATCGAATGTTGTTCCACTTCTGATTGCGTGTGGTTTCCGGGCCAGCTTTCCACTGGGCATAGCCTGGCTTGTCACGCGGCTACTCTCCCGCTCATCGGCGGCAACGCGTCATTTCATGTGGGCTTGTGCGATCAGCATTGCAGCCCTTTTACCCCTCATGACGGTTGCGATGCCCCACTGGAGTGCTAGGACGCCCGCGCCGCTGACACGGCTCGCGCCCCCCGCGCAGATAGAAGCTGTTCCGGCTACTCGATCGAGTGTTGCCACGACGGAGCTAAAAGGGCCCGATGCAACGTGAGCTTTCGGCAAGCGTGCGTGACGACCGCTAGCGCGCGCTGTTACGTTTGTTGAGCCGCCGAAGAGCGGCCGAGGGCGAATCGCATGAATGCAGCAGTCATTCCTGAGCCAATCGCGCA
>Ga0187847_10001799_pt1 | contig 18423 bp, 21 predicted proteins | sample June2016WEW_4_10_FD_132458 | JGI IMG/M metagenome (GOLD analysis project Ga0187847, IMG submission 132458) | Peatland microbial communities from SPRUCE experiment site at the Marcell Experimental Forest, Minnesota, USA - June2016WEW_4_10 | ecosystem: Environmental > Terrestrial > Soil >...
CGAACACCTCGTGGTTGGACGCGACGTAGCCGCTGACGAGGACATCGTCTGATATGCCGAGCTCGTCGGCGCGGGCATAAAACTCCTGCTCGACCCTGTCGATGCCGCGGATGAACGATCCGATATAGATCGTCAGCGGCTCTAACCCGCGCTGCTTGAGGACCGCGCATATGTCGAGCAGCGCATTCGGCTGCTTGCCCGGATAAATCGATCCGAAATGGCCGATCACCGGTCTTCCATCTCTTCGCGCGGCGGCAAGCCGCTGCCGCAATTTGGAATCGGCAATCCCGGCGGGTGCTGCGATATTCGGCGGCAACGGTGCCAGCACGCATTTTCGCGCGGTCCAGCCGACCAAAAGATCGCTGGCCAGCTCGCGCCGCACCAGGGGCGAGAACATGATGATCGTGTCGGCGAGCAGCAGCGCCGGAAGATAGGTGATGCGTCGGAGCCAGTTCAGGCTGGACCATTCATGCTGGATCAGAACGACACGCCGCCGGCGCAGCCGCGCGATCGCCAGCGCCAGCAGCGGCCGTAATATGACGCGCTTCCAGGCCACCAGCGGGAAGTTGCAGACCACGCTGCGCGCCGATCCTGTCGCGCGCCAGACGTCGGCCACGGTGCCTTCCGACCGCGTCAAGGTTAACGTGGTCGAGCTGCCGGGATCGAGCTTCTCGATTGTCTCGCACAAAAGCCGGGTAAATTGTCCGACGCCGCACCTCATCTGCGGGCCCGCACCGAGGAACAGCGCCTGATATTCGGGTTCTGAAGTCATCGTGCGGCCACTGAAGCCTTCATAAATGCTTTTCGAGCGACGGGTCCGCGTCAAGAAGGCGCGCAGGATAGCGTCCAAGAGCTTACTCGATTCTAATTCAGCCAGAACCAGACGCGCTTCGAAAACGTCCGCGTTAGCCATATAAATCAGAGTTATCTTAACGCGAACGTCCGTCGTTGCCTTGGGCCCCTTTCTTGCCAGATAACAGGCAAAGACCGGGCAGGCGTCTCATGGCGGGACAGCATTGACGGCTGGCCCGGACAAGGTGACAGCGAACTTTCGGTGACCAACGAACAAGTCCCCAAAGTGGAATGATGCGACCGACCGTCGGGCGATCGGCTCGAGGCAGGTCGAGGGAAGTTGACGGACCATGGCGATTTTGGAAGTCGGGCGGCTTGGCGGACGTGCATTATCCCGTGCGCCCGGATTCCGAATCGATTTCGTGCGGGACTGGAAACTGGCGGAAGCATGCTGGGCCGGCGGGGGCCACAGAACAGCCTTCCAGCACCGCCATTGGCTCGAAGCCTGGTACGGCGCTTTCGCTGAATCATCTCCGCTGATTGCAATCATTACCGATGCCGCGACCGACCAGCAGGTTGTCCTGCTGCCGCTGATCCGACGTGTGAACGGCGGCATCCGTATTGTCGAGTTCGCCGACCTCGGTGTTACCGATTACAATGCCCCCGTGCTGGGCTTCGCAGCCCCGCACGACCGCATCGAGGCGCGTGCATTGTGTCAGGCGTTGCTGGCCGGATTGCGCAATTTGCCTGACGGTGTCGATCTTCTCCGCTTGCAGAAAATGCCGGCAAATGTCGGTGGAATGCCGAACCCCCTGGCGTCGCTGGGACGCATGGGTTCCTGCGGGTTGAACGGCAACCTTGTCGTGGTGGGTGATGATTTCGATGCTTACCGCGCCTCACTCAAGCGAATGGAGCTGCCGCGAAGCTGGCGCGTGTTTAATCGCTATCCGGGTGCGAAATTCCAGATAGTTACGGATATTGACGAGGCGCTGACGCTGCTCGACACCATGGATGCGCAGCAGAACGGCCGCATGAAGCAGCTGGGATTGAAGTTTGTCCTGGACGACGATTGCCATGCGCGGTTCTACCGCGACATCGTCAGGCGAGGCGTTGGCGAGGGATATGCGATCGTATCGGCGCTGACATGCGACGACGAGGTGGTTGCCACCACGCTCGGCATCAGACGAGGGTCTGATTACACTCTGTTGCGCATCAGCAATGCGGGAAAACGATGGTCGAACTGTTCCCCGGGTTTGCTGGTCATTGAGCGAACGATGGACGCCTTGCATAGGGACGGCGTCCGGCAGTTTGACCTCAGCATCGGCAATTATGGCTACAAGCGCCGGTTCGGCGCGGCACAGCTTCCGCTGGCGGATGTGAGTATCGCAATCGGCTGGCGGGGGCTTCCTTATGTGCTGCGCGATTACGCCGCGCAGCGGTTGCGGCGCTATCCCCGGCTGCACGAGCGGATACGTCGCGCGCTGGGCAGGCCGCCGACGGGGGACGAAAAATGACGGTGCCAATCGCGGTCTGATTGCAGCCGTCCGATTCCCATTGATCGTGGCGCGCAATCGGACGCCGAAGTACGCGCAATGGTTAGAAAAGCATTAACTTGGAAGCGGGTACAATCGATAGCGGCCAATGCCCATTCTTCAACGGGCCCATCCTTGTGGACGAACAGGCAGACCCAATCCGGGGCTGATCGGCCTTGAAAGGCTGAAGTGAACGAGCAGCTGTCATTCCCGCACTTTCCGGCCATCGTTCGGACCGCCGGATATACCGACGTGCTGCACGTGGCGCGTTGCGCGGGCTTTGTCGCCACGGTGTTGTTCATCTGGGTATCACTTCGGCCGTTCCCCGACCTCAGCGATCCCGGCGTCGGCGATCTGGACAAGGGCAAGCTGGCTTCGACCTATGTCACGCTCGGAATATTTTCCGTTGCCGCCCTGGCGCTGACGGTGTTCCGGCATGCGACAGCCCTGCGCAGCCTCATGACGCCAACGTTCATGATCCTGTGCTGCTGGGTTTGCATCAACACTGTTTTCTCGCATGACTTCGGATTATCGTTTCAGCGCGTGATCCTGACCTGCAGCGTTCTCGCCATGGCCGCGTGCCTGCTCCTGCTGCCCGATACCCAGGACGAACTGGACCTCTGGCTGGGCGCGGCGGTGCTGTTATTCCTGGCGCTGTGTTACCTCGGCGTGGTGCTGGCGCCCTCGCTCTCGATACATACGGCGCGCGATACGCTCGAACCCCAACTTGCGGGTGATTGGCGCGGACCTTTCGGGCACAAGAATGTGGCCGCACCGATCATGGCCATGCTTGTCTTCGTCGGAATATATCTTGCGGGCAGGCGAGCCATCATTCCGGGTGTTGCGATCCTGTTCCTGTCCGGCTTTTTCCTGATCATGGCCGGCGGAAAGAGCGCGATGGCGCTTTGCGTTCTGGCTCTGGTGCTGAGCCTTCTGGTCGCTGCGGTCAAAAGTATGGCATTGCGCGCGTGTCTGGTCTTCCTGCCGCTGCTCGGTCTGAACCTGGTGACCGTCGGCTCGGTTTTTGACGAGCGCGTCGCCGCCATCGTCAAACTATTGCCGTTGGACACCACCTTCACCGGCCGTACCGATATCTGGGAATTCGCGCTTTCCTCGCTGGCTCTGCACCCCTGGCTTGGGTATGGCTTCGCGGCGTTTTGGGGAACCGACTCGATCCAGGCCTTGGTTCAGGACGACCAGATCGAATGGACGATCACTGCCGCCCACAGTCACAACGGCTACCTCGATAACGCGCTGACGCTGGGTATCCCGGGTCTCGCCTTGATCGTTGCGATTTTCGTCATTGCGCCGCTGCGCAATTTCTCGGTTGCGACCCGGTCCGGCAATGACGACCCGTTGGCGAAGTTGTTTCTTCGGATCTGGCTGTTTGGAATCTATCTGTCTTCGATGGAGAGTTTCTTGCTGGATCGCGCCGACCCGATCTGGTTCACGTTTCTGATCAGTGTTGTTGGGCTGCATTACATCGCGCGGTTCCGGTTGACATCAGAACCGGCAAGTTCCGGCGGGCAGCTTTCCTAGCGCTGATCGTCCGTTACGCCGATGCTGGCGATGCCGAGCAGGCGCACCGTTGCTGCGGCGTTGCTCGCGCCTTCATCGTTGGCGCATGCAAGCTCGACGGTGTGGCGTCCTGGTGCGAGATTCCGGGCGAGGACGAAGAGCTGGCGTTTGGGCTGCTTCAGGGCATCGAGCGTCTGAAAAGCCGCCCCGTCGATGCAAAACTGAATGCGGCGAAGGTCGCCGGGAGGCTCCGCGAACACCACGACAATGCCGGAACCGGACCAGTCGAAGGAGACGCGGCCCGCAGCGCGGGGACAATCCCAGGCGGGAACATTTTTGTCGTCGACAACCCGGCGCCAGCCCTGGTTTTCGATGGGATCAAGTTCAGTCGCGTCACGCCAGCCAACGTGCTGGAATGCAGCCGAATATAACGGGGGCGGCAATGGGCTTATCGTGCCGGACTTGCCGGCGAGTGCTGTATTCAATGCGGTGTCACACATGGTCGTTATGAAGCGCGCGGCCGCGGCATGACCAGCATCGGTCGGGTGTACATCGTCGACGATGCAGTCGGACCATTTGAGATGCCCGGCCGCCATTTCCGGCCAAAGTGCGTCGCGAAAGCTAACCATCGGCAGGCGATAATGCGCGCCGACCTTTGCCTGCATTTCCTGGTCGTTGCCTCCCTTCTCCCACATCATGAACAGCAGCAGAACGGCTGGAAAGTTGGGCTGGTCGAGGATCTGTCGCACAAGGCCCTCGAAAGCCTCTGCGTCGGTCCAGTTGTCGTTGACGGCGAACTCGACCACGACGAAGTCCGGCAGATTTGAAAGCAGGTCTTTTTGCGCGCGCAATGCGCCGTACATCGAGCCGGTGCCGCCGAGGCCGGCATTGATCAATTTGATGTCGCAGCGTGGGAAACGTTCTCGCCACCAGGCCAGCAGGCGGCCAGAATAGCTGTTTTGCGCGGTCGTGGCGAAAGCTCCGACCGTGATCGATCCGCCGATGACCCCAAGCGTGATCGGCTCACCCCGGCGTGCCTTGGCAATGACATTCGAGAGCCGAGCCAGATCTCCCGTCGATAGCTGCGATCGCGCGACGATCTCGTCGGTCAGAGGACGGTTTGAAGCAAAGACTTCGGCGGGCCCAACCAGACAAGACCCGAGCAGAAACGCCGCCGTGCGGCGGGACAACAACATTTTTCGGCTGGTCGCGGGAACCACCATTGCGCTAGGTCGCCGGCACCGCGCGGCTTCGCTTCGGAACACCGGCCAGGAACGGCTTTTCTATGAACTGATAGCACACCAGACCGGTCGCAAGGCCTGCCAGGATCGCAAGCGTGGCGCAGCTCAAATACACCAGCGGCTGGTGGACGTCGAACAGCCGCTTCGATATCGCCCAGATCGCGCCGACGGAAAACAAATGGAATAGATAAACCGAATAGGAGATGTCGCCGATATACTTCAACGCCTTGACGTGGGTCATTTCGCCGGTGGCTTCATGATTGAGCCCGAACAGGACAATGCTGAGCGCGGTCGACGACATCAGAACATGCTTCCATAAAGCTATCTCCTCGGCGCCGTTCCAATCGACCGCGTAAAACGCGATCAACAGAACGCCCGGCGCGACAATCGTCGCCCATCGCAGCCGCGCGCAAAAGCGCGTGAACAATCCATGGCGATAGGCCTGCGCCAGAATGGTTCCAAGGCTGAATCCGATCAGGCTTGGGCTGGTGTAGACCGCCTCGACATGACTGAGGCCGGGTACCAACTGACCAATGCCGACCAGCAAGGTGAATATCCCGAGCAGAACCAGCGTCCGCGCCTCGGATCTCAGGAAGAACAGGCTGGCGAACAGCACATAAAAGAACACTTCGAAATTCAGACTCCAGCCCAGCAGCAGCAGCGGCGCCTTTGGTTCAAGCGAAGGTATGAACAGCAACGATTTTATCAGACCCTCAATCGTGGGAATGGTGGTCCTGAACTGCGTCGGAATCACAACGGCGAGAATGGTGATCAGGAAAGTTGCCGCCCAATAGGCCGGCACGATCCGGAAGGCGCGGCGGACCAGAAACTGCTTCGGATTGATCCGGCCGTCACCGGCAATGGTGGTAATGATGAAACCGCTGATGACAAAGAACACCTCGACGCCCAGCCGGCCGGTTTTCAGCAGCACCATGTTCATGTCGGCAAGCGGCCACTGCAGCGCATGCGTGACCAGAACGCTCAGCGCGGCCAGGCCTCGCAAATACTGAATGGAAAGAAGCTGCGTCCGTGGCGTCCCGGAGTGAGCTAGCGACCGCGCAATCTGCGCCATAATGAGACACCCTTGGTGGTGAAGTTCGGCCCGTACGCCATTTTAGCAAGACCCGCGCCAGCGCTGGGGATCGCAGGTCTGGCGCCGCGCCGTTGTATCGGGGGCACGGGCGAGCCGGCGTTAACGATGAACGCGATGGCAGGAAACGGGTGAAAGCTCACGACGTCGGCGCGCGATCCGCCGCGGCTAATCTTCGAGGGTGCGGCCACCTCGGCCGTGCGTTCGGCCAGCGGCCCGATGGCACCAATAACGCTAAACCACCCGCACCACGCCGGGCTGGCCCAGCGCGCATTCCAGCGCATCGCGATCCCATTTGGCGGCGTTGGCGGCGGCCTCATAGGTGCTTTGCAGGAATTCGAGCAACGCCTGGTCCGGATCGGCCGCGGTGCGGACGGCGTCATAGGGCAGGATGAATTCGCCCAGCGTCTCGCTGAAAAAGGCCGCGTCGGGTCGCACCCGCGTGGACCGGAAGCCGGCCGGTTCGGGATAGGCATAGGAATAGAACGCGGGGTAATCGATCGCGCCGCTGCCGGGCCAGAAGCCGGCGCTGCTTTCCTCGTGGGAATAGGCCTCGCACGCCACGGCGTCGGATAGATGCGGCACGCCGCCCGGATGGCGCGGCGCGCGTCGGCCTGAAAAACGGGTCACGGCGAGATCGAAACTGCCCCAGAAGAAATGCACCGGGCTGGCCTTGCCGAGGAAGCCGGTGCGGAATTGCTTGAACACCCGGTCGGCACTCACAAGAATTTGCAAAAAGCGTTGCACGGCCTCCGGATCGTAGGACGCATGCTGGTCATCCTCCGAAAACCGGATCGGATCCGGCAATTCGTTCGGCATGTCGTCGATGGCGATGTGGATGCCGAGTTCGGCGAGCGCTGCCATGACCTCCGTGTAGAACCTCGCAACGGACAGTCCGGGCAGCGCCAGCCGCCGTGTTGCGCCGTCGCTGGTCGAAATTCGCAAGGTATGATCGATGAAGTCGAGGTTGATCTGAAATGTCCTGACGCCGTCGGGGATCGGCGAGGTGGTGAGGCCGCGCGCGGTGACGTACAGCGCCACGTGCCAGGAATGATTGAGCCAGGGTGAGCGTACCAGACGAATTTTGCCGATGATCTGGGTCCACAGATGCAGCGTCGCGTAGGTCTCGCGCCACGCCGCGGTCGGCAATTCCGGCCATGGGATTGTTGCGGTTCTGCTCATGCGTCACCGTTACAGGATGTCATTGGTATCCCGGTGCGTGAAAGCCGGGCGTTGTCTGGCCCGGCTTTCTTATCCTATTCCAATTTGCAGCGATTGTAGGACGGGGGGCGGCTCAGATTTTCTTCGCGCCCTTGGCGAAGGCAGCGTCCACTTCATCTTTCTTGATGCGGGCCGCAGGTGTGCCGGGCTGACCGAGATTCTGTTCCTCGGTGCCGTCTCCCATCATACCGGGATGCGGCGCGGCGGGTTTCTTGACTTCCTTGGGATCGGGCTTGCTGGTCATTTCGAAGTCTCCACGCGCGGATGCGCGTGACCCAACTTCACAAACGCCGTCTGGTTCCGCCGCGCAGGATTACCGCCGATCAAACGTCAGGCGACCCAAACGTCAGGGGTCACGAATTCGTGCATCCCGGGCACCGGCGTCGTCCGCGCGAAGCGCGGAACAGGCTGCGGCACCACCAGCGCCGCGCAACCGCATGCAGCGGATTGCGTGCGAGTTGGTAAATAAAGAACATTTCGATCATGGCGAAGCCTATCGTCCTCCCATGAAATAGGGCGGCATTCTCCGAAGAGAATGCCGCCTCTATCGCATCAGCCATGCAGTTTTTTGGCGGTCTCCGCGATCACGCGTCCCTGGTAGCGCGCGCCCGCGAGCTCGTTGGCGCTGGGCTGTCGGCTGCCGTCGCCGCCGGTGATCGTGGTCGCGCCGTAGGGCGAGCCGCCGGTGACCTCGTCGAGCTTCATCTGGCCCGCGAAACCGTAATTCAGGCCGACGATGGTCATGCCGAAATGCAGGAGATTGGTGACGATGGAAAACAGCGTGGTTTCCTGTCCGCCGTGCTGGGTCGCGGTCGCGGTGAAGGCGCCGCCTACCTTGCCGTGCAGCGCGCCCTTGGCCCACAGGCCGCCGGCCTGATCGAGGAAGTTCGCCATCTGCGACGCCATCCGGCCGAAGCGGGTGCCGGTGCCGACGATGATCGCGTCGTAATTGGCAAGGTCGTCGATTTTCGCCACCGGCGCCGTCTGATCGACCTTGTAATATGACGCCTTCGCGACCTCGGGCGGCACCAGTTCGGGCACGCGCTTGATATCAACGGTCGCACCGGCCTCGCGGGCGCCTTCGGCGACGGCGTTCGCCATCGTCTCGATGTGGCCGTAGGCGGAATAATAGAGAACGAGAACTTTCGTCATGGTTAGTCTCCGGGAGGTGAGGGTTTGGTTTGATTTATGGAGGAGGTGTCATTGCCGGGCTTGATCCGGCAATCCATCCTCTTCGAAGGAGTCTTGGGAAGAAGGATGGATGCCCGGGTCAAGCCCGGGCATGACGATCATTGTGGGCTGTTTCCGTGCAAACAAATTATGCCGCGTCGACCAGCACCAGTTCGGAATCTTCCAGCGCCGTGATCTTCAGCTGGGCCTCGTCGCGGATCGCAACACCGTCGCGCGCGTTGACGCGGACGCCGTTGATCTCGACCGAACCGGCCGCCGGCACCAGATAGAGGTTGCGCGTCTTGCCCGGCGCATATTGCGCGCTCTCGCCGGCCTTCAGCGTGGTGGCGAGCACCCGCGCGTCGGCACGGATCGGCAGCGCGTCCTTGTCATCGGCAAACCCGCTGGCGATAGTGACGAAATTGCCGGAGCGATCCGACTTCGGAAACGGCTTCGCGCCCCAGGTCGGCTGGCCGCCCTGCGCGGTCGGCTCGATCCAGATCTGGAAGATCTTGGTCTTGGTCGGCTCGAGATTGTATTCGGAGTGCCGCACGCCGGAGCCCGCGCTCATTACCTGGACGTCGCCGGCTTCGGTGCGGCCCTTGTTGCCGAGACTGTCCTGATGGGTAATCGCGCCCTCGCGTACATAGGTGATGATTTCCATGTTGGCGTGGGGATGGGCGGGAAATCCGGTGTTGGGTGCGATCTCGTCATCGTTCCACACCCGCAGGGCGCCGTGACCCATATTGCCGGCATCGTAGTGACTGCCGAAGGAGAAGTGGTGTTTGGCTTTGAGCCAGCCGTGGTCGGCGGCGCCAAGCTGGTTGAAGGGTCTGAGTTCGATCATGGGATGTTCCTCACATTCTGATGGGCTCTGGATATGTATTTCCGCTTGATGCATAAATAGAAACAATGGAAACATATTGTTTCCATTTACGTGCTTGTGAGGGGGTCTCGATGGCCAAGCTGCCCGATTTTGAAGGCCTCGCTATTTTCGCAAAAGTCGTGGAATTGCAGTCATTTGCGGCGGCCGCCGCCGAGCTGGCGCTGTCCAAGGCGACGGTCTCGAAAGCCGTCACCCGGCTCGAGCAGCGGCTCGGCGCCCGGTTGTTCAACCGCACCTCGCGGCGGCTGGCCTTGACCGATACCGGGCAGAAATTGTCCGCACGCGCCGCGCGCCTGCTATCGGACGGCGAGGCGGTGGAGAACGAGGCACTGGCGCAATCGGCGGCGCCGCGCGGGCTGGTCCGTCTCGCGGTGCCGATGACGTTCGGGGTCAGGGAAGTGGCGCCGATCCTGCCTGAGTTTCTGGAAAAATATCCCGATGTCGCGATCGACCTCCATTTGAGTGATGCCATGGTGGATCTGATCGGCGAGGGCTTCGATGCGGGCTTGCGGATCGCAAGCCTGCCGGATTCATCGCTGATCGCGCGGCGGCTATGCGCGATGCCGCGCTATACGGTGGCGTCGCCTGCCTATCTCAAGCGCCATGGCCGGCCGACGCATCCGATGCACCTCGCGGAGCACAAATGTTTCGGCTACGCGTATTTATCGACGCCCGAAGTCTGGCATTACACCAATGCGAAAGGTGAGCAGGCCAGCGTACGGCCGGGCGGGCCGCTGCGCGTCAACAACGGGGAAGCCGTGATGCCGGCGCTACTCGCGGGGCTCGGCATCGCCGATCTGCCCGACTTCCTCGTCGGCGACGCCATTGCGTCGGGCAAGGTCGAAGTGATCCTGGAAGGCTGGAAGCAGACCGAGGGCGCGGTGCATCTGGTGATGCCTCCCGGGGGCCCGCGCCCCGCGCGCGTCGAAGTACTGGCGGATTTCCTGACCAGGCATTTTGCGAAGGCCAGGAAATTGCCGCGGGGCTAGAGCATGATCCGGAAAAGTGGAAACCGGTTTTCCGAAAAGATCATGCTCAAACAAGAAAATGGATGATGAGCATGATTCAACCCGGTTGAATCATGCTCATAGGACGGGCATGGCGCCCAGTGGTGCCCTTGCCCATCCTGCGGTTCGCGCTAGTTTGCGAATCAAACCAACGAAAACCTCGAGGGAAAAACTGCCGATGGATCGACGTGACGTTCTCAAGGTCGCCGCAGCGCTGCCGCTGCTGGTTGCGCGCCCCAAATCCGTTGTCGCGCAAGCGGCGTGGCCGGCGCGCACCATCAGCATGATCGTGCCGTTTCCCGCCGGTGGCCAGGCCGATCTCGCGGCCCGGCCGGTGGCGCTGGCGCTGGAGCGGATTCTCGGCAAGTCCGTGATCGTCGACAACCGTGCCGGCGGCGCCGGCGGCGCGATCGGCAACGCCGCGGCGGCGCGCGCCGACGCCGATGGCTACACCTTGCTGATGACGCTGTCGTCGCTGGCGGTGCTGCCGGAAGCCGACCGCCTGTTCGATCGTCCCCCGGTCTACGAAGTCGCGCAATTCGCGCCGGTGGCGCGCGTGCTCGCCGATCCCACTCTGCTCGCGGTGCCGGCATCGGCGCCATGGAAGACGCTGCAGGATTTTGTCGACGACGCCAAACAGCGCCCCGGCCAGATTCCCTATGGCTCGTCGGGCCCCTACGGCACGCTGCATGTGGCGATGGAAATGTTCGCCGCCTCCGCCGGCATCAAATTGCTGCACATTCCGTTTCGCGGCGCCGGCCCCGCGCTCAACGCGATCCTGACCGGGACGGTACAGGCGCTGGCATCGGCGCCGGGCACGCTGAAGCAGCAGGTTGATGACGGCAAGATGCGCGTGCTGGCCAATTGGGGCGCGGAGCGGATCGCGAGCTTTCCCGACCTGCCGACCTTCAAGGAACTCGGCTACAAGGATGTCGAGTTCTACATCTGGGCGGGGCTGTTCGCGCAAGCCGCGCTGCCGGCGCCGATCATAACGCGGCTGCGCGAGGCGATGGCGCAGGCCGTGATCAGCCCGGAGGTGATCAAGACCTTCGAGACCGCGGGCAGCCCGGTCGCTTACATGGACGCGCCGGAATTCTCAAAATTCGTCGAAATCGACAGCGCGCGCCTGGTCGCGGCGGTGAAGAAAATCGGCAAGGTGGAGTAGGGATCGCGTTATTCTGGAAGGCCGATTTCACATTTTGTTGTTCGGCGCGAACCTTCCTTTGTCTCATTTATTTTGAACCCTGGGGCGGACCAGTTTGTCCCATTGACCAAGCACGCCCCCAGAATCCGAAAGATGAATCGGAAAAGAAGGATCGGACATGCGAGTGTATCGATTACCCCTGAGCCATCGAATTCTTTTCAGTCTTGCAATACCGATCGCGTTCGGCATCGCGGTTCAAACGCCGGCCTTTTCCGACGAATACCGGGGAACGCTGGAGCAGCAAATGGCCTGCACGCCGGATGTGTTCCGGCTGTGTGGCGCCGCGATGCCTGACGTCAATCGGATCGTGGCGTGCCTGCGACAAAATACCCCGCAGCTCTCGGGGGCGTGCCGCGCGGTATTCGATTCAAGCGCCAGCGCACCGCAGCAGATTGTGCCGGCTCCCCAGCAGCCCGTGCCCGGGCGACGCTACGACGATCAATAAACCACTTTACTGCTGCGAGCGTATTTCGCAGACGTCGACCCATTCGGCGGCGACCAGTTCGGCCATCCGCGATGGCGTGATCCGAACCGCGCTGTGGATCGAGCCCGCCGCCGGCACCACCTCGTCGAACGCCTTCAACGAGACGTCGCAGTAAACCGGCAGCGGTATCTTCAGTCCGAACGGGCAAACGCCACCGACCTCATGGCCGGTGATGTCGGCGACCTCGTCGACGCCGAGCATCTTCGGCTTGCCGCCGAACAACGCTTTTACCTTCTTGTTGTCCATTCGCGCGGTACCGCTGGTGACGAGCAGCACCACCCGATCGCCGATCCGCAAGCTCAGCGTCTTGGCAATCCGCGCCGGCTCGACGCCGAAGGCCTCGGCAGCCAGCGCCACCGTCGCCGAACTCATCGGGGATTCGATCACGGTGATGTCAGGCGCCTTTTCGGCGAAAAACGCGTGGACCGATTCAAGGCTCACGGGCGGCAACCAGATCGGGCAGTTCCGACAGCGCATGGATGCGATGGTCAGGTGTGACCCCTAATTCGTCCACCTGCGTCCGAAGCGCCTTGAACATCGTGAGCGGCGCGACGAGATCGCTCTTGACGCAAGCCAGCGCCATCGCATCGGGCGTCACCCGCTCGATCCAGGCGACGTTGAGGCCGAAGGCCTTGGCGCCGCAGGCGTCCCATGGATTCGACGATACGAACAGCACCTCCGCGGGCGCTATCCCAAGGCGGGCTTCGATCAGGGTGTAGGCATCCGGCGCGGGCTTGAAGATCTTTTTGCTGTCGATGCTGATGGTGGCATCCAGCACGCGGTCGAGGCCGCTATTGTGCACCAGCGCGTTGAGCATGTCGGTAGAGCCGTTGGAAAGTATCGCCAGTTTGCGGTCCTTCATTGCTATGAGCGTAGCCATCGCATCCGGATAGAGATCCAGATGCAGATATTTGTCCATGATGCGCTCGAAGGCGGCGGCGTCATGTTTCAGGCCGAGCACGTTGAGGGTATAGACCAGCGAATCCCGGGTGATGACGGAGAAATCCTCGTAACGCCGCATCAGCGAGCGCAGCCAGGTGTATTCGAGCTGCTTGATGCGCCATATCTGCGTGACGATCTCGCCATAGCCGGGAAAGGCCTCCTCGGTGACGGCCGCCACCGACTGAATGTCGTAGAGCGTGCCATAGGCATCGAACACAACGGCTTTGATGGTCACGGGGAACTCGCTGGATGGTGGAAGATGGCTGTGTGGCGGGAGGCTTGAATTTGCGGCGCCATGCTAGCGAATATGCGATCAGCACGCCATATCAAGCCTTCGGCATCAAGGGAGTCCCGCATGAAGGCATGGCAGTTGGATCGGCTCGGCGGCGAATTGCGGTTCAATGATGTGCGCACCCCGGAGCCGCGCTCCGGCAGTGTGTTGGTACGGATCGAGGCGTCGGCGTTGATGTCGTACCTCAAGGCCTATGTGGAAGGAAAACTGCCGGTCTATAATCCGCCTCCAGGTCCCTTCACGATCGGAACCAACGGCGTCGGCGTCATCGCGGCGGTGGGTCGGGACGTTTGGCATCTGAAGCCCGGCCAGCGCGTGGTGCTGTCGTCGCATTTTGTTGCGCCGGAGAATGTCGAAGACCCCGCGCAGGTCCTGATCGGACTGACGTCTAGCCCGGACGCGGCTGCGGTGCTCGCCGACTGGCCGGACGGCACGCTGGCCGAATACGCGCTGATGCCGGTCGCGGCGGTCACGCCGGCGGAAGGATTGGAGAAATTCAATGCCACCGAACTCGTCACCATCGGCCGCTGCATCATCCCGTTCGGCGGCCTGCTGCGAGGCCGGCTCGCGGCCGGCGAGACGCTGGTCGTCAACGGTGCCACCGGCGCCTACGGCACGGCGGCGGTGTTGCTTGGGGTCGCCATGGGTGCGGCTCGCGTGATCGCAGCCGGCCGCAATCGCAGCGCGCTGGAGGCGGTGGCGGATGCCGGCGGCCCGCGCGTTGTGCCGGTGACGCTGGCGGGCCAGGTGCAGAAAGATGCGCGTGCGCTTCGCGATGCATCCGGCGGTGGAGCGCATATGGCGTTCGACATGGTGGGGCAGGCGCGCGATCCGAACTCGACGCTTTCGGCTCTTCACAGCCTTCGCCGCGGCGGCAGGCTGGTGCTGATGGGAAGCATGACGACCGAGCTTCCGTTGCCCTACACCGCCGTGATGCTCAACAGCTGGGAGATACTCGGCCAGTTCATGTATCCGGTCAGCGCCTACCGGCGGCTGCTGGACCTGTTGCGCAGCGGGCTGCTCGACATCAGCGCGATTCGCCCGCACGTTTTCCCGCTCGCGGATTTGCGGCAGGCGATGGAAGCCGCGGCCACGGCCGGAAATCTCGAATGCATCGTGATGCAGCCGTAAAGCTGAACGGACGTCGCGCCGAATTTCGAGGCTTCAGATGCCGAGAATCTTGCGCGCGTTGGCCTTCAGCACCTTGGGCCGGATATCGTCGCGAATGTCGAGCTTGGCGAAATCCGCCAGCCAGCGATCCGGCGTGATCACCGGCCAGTCCGAACCGAACAGCATCTTGTCCTGCAGCATGGAGTTGATGTAGCGCACCAGGATCGGCGGAAAATATTTCGGCGACCAGCCGGAGAGGTCGATATAGACGTTCGGCTTGTGGGTCGCGACCGAGAGCGCCTCTTCCTGCCAGGGGAAGGACGGGTGTGCCAGAATGATCTTCAGGTCGGGGAAATCCGCGGCCACATCGTCCATGTACATCGGATTGGAATATTTCAGTCGCATCCCCATGCCGCCGGGCAAGCCGGAGCCGACGCCGGTCTGTCCGGTGTGAAACAGTGCGATGGCGCCGCCGTCGTTGATGGCCTCGTACAGCGGATAGGCCATGCGGTCGTTCGGATAGAAGCCCTGCATGGTCGGATGGAACTTGAAGCCCCTGACGCCGTATTCCTCGATCAGCTTCTTCGCCTCGCGAACGCCGAGCTTGCCCTTATGCGGATCGATGCTGGCGAACGGGATCAGCACGTCCAAATGATCGGCGGCGACTTCCAGCATTTCGTAATTGTTGTAGCGGCGAAATCCGGTCTCGCGCTCGGCATCGACCGGGAAGATCACGGCCGCGATCTTTTTGGCGCGGTAATAGGCCGCAGTTTCCGGCACTGTCGGCGGATGTTTGTTCGGTGACTTGAAATACTCGGCCATCTGCGCCTGGAAGTCGTCATAGCCGTCGTCGCCATGCATGCCGCAGGGCTCTTCGGCGTGGGTGTGGATGTCGATCGCGATGACGTCTTCGATATTGGGCAACTTCAGCTTGGACATTGTATCTTCCCGGAACTTCGCCTTGATTTTTCAGCGTGGCAAATTGATTATACCATATAACAAATTCCGCAAGACGGAACAAACAAGACGACCGAGCGGGGAGGATGGCATGGCACAGGCGGAGGCCTTCGAGACCGATTTCTGGAAAGACGCCAATCTGCGAAAACTGTGGGACGACATCGTTCCCGGTGAGCCGCGCAAGACCATCCCCTATACCCTGACGCGCGAGGCCATCGCGCTCTACTGCAAATCAGTCGGTGAGGATCATCCGATTTATTTTGACGAGGCCTATGCCCGGACCACGCGCTATGGCGGGCTGATCGCGCCGCCGTCGATCCACATCCTGCTGATGTTCTCCTGCACGCCGGCGGATGACTGGATGCGCAGCCCCGGCACCGTCAATGCCGGCCAATCATGGAGCTACCATGTTCCGGCGCGCCCCGGCGATCGCATCACGCTGCAGGCCCGCGCGCTCGACAAGTTCATCAAGCGCGAACGGTTGTTCGTCGTGCACGACAATGTCTTCTTCAACCAGCATGGCGAGGTGATCTGCTCGGGCCGTGGCTGGACCATCCGGCCGCAGTGAGGGGTGAACATCATGACAACCAGCTTCGATAACCTTGCCGCCGGCGACACCATCGACGGACCGAAATTCGCGGTCAGCCGCGAATCGATCCGCCTGTTCTGCGATGCCTCGCTCGACTACAACCCGCTGCATCTCGACGACGATTACATGAAGGGCAATTTCGGCAAGACCAATTTCGGCGGCATCATCATGCACGGCATGAACAATTTCGGGCTGATCTCGCGGATGATTACCGACTGGGCCTATCCTGCCGGCGCCATTTACCGCCGCCTCGAAACAAGATGGGTCAAGCCGGTCAGGCCGGGCGACACCATCCAGCCGACCGGTATCGTGAAGTCCAAACAGGCCACGGCGAACTCGCGCTGGGTCCTGATCGACGTCATGGTCCGCAACCAGAACGACGAGAAAGTCGCCACCGGCGAGGCTATGGTCGAGTTCCCCCTGCACTAGACTTCCCTTGGCACTGGATTTGTGTGCAATTTCAATCGGGACGGCTGGGCCGAGGTTGCCCCCCGATGGCTTGGCCAAGGCTGCGAAAACGGCCTTGAACACCCCGTCTGGATTGACATTCGACCACCCGATGGCTTAGAAACCGCGCGTCCTGGGCGGCGCAGCCGCCGGCGGGATAAATCAGATTTTGCCACTTTCGGCCTGTCCCACGGCCTTTCAACGCATCAGGATTGTCCCATGAAGGTCCGTAACTCGCTGAAATCGTTGCGTGGTCGCCATCGCAACAACCGTCTGGTCCGCCGCAAGGGCCGGGTTTATGTGATCAACAAGGTTCAGCGCCGTTTCAAGGCGCGCCAGGGTTGATTCAGGGTTGATTACGGCCTGAATCCGGCAGTCCTGGCCGGCACGCGGTCCACAGTCATCACGGCTCTTTGACGCTTTTGCTGCTTTGCAGCGCGGTTTACTGCGTCTAGACTTTGCCCATGGCATTGAGATTCCCTGCTGCGCGCAGCTGCCGGATAGCGATCTTGCTCACCGCGATCACCGCCGTGATGCCGCTTCCGGTGCTGGCGCAGGATCCAGGAACCACGCCGTCGAAGCAGCAGAAGAAATTGCCGGAAGCCCCGGCCAAGCTGCCGAAGACCGGCGCCGATCGCACGCGAGGCCTGGACTTTCTGTTCGGGGCACTGAAGGCAGCCCCCGATGAGGCCAGCGCCAAGCATGTCGAGGCCCGGATCTGGGCGCTGTGGATGCAGACCCCGAGCGACACCACCGCCCTTCTGATGATGCGCGCCAAGGCCGCGATGGACGCCCAGCAGATGGACGTTGCGCTCAAGCTGCTCGATGCCGTGGTCAAGCTGCGTCCCGATTATGTCGAGGGCTGGAACCGGCGCGCGACGCTGTATTATCTGCAGAACGATTACGCCCATTCGCTGCAGGACATCGAGCAGGTATTGGTGCGCGAGCCGCGCCATTTCGGCGCGCTGGCGGGCCTCGGCATGATCATGCAGGATCTCGGCGACGAAAAGCGCGCGCTCGACGCCTTCCGCAAGGCGCTCGCGCTCAATCCGCATCTCGAGAAGGTGCCGGAACTGGTCAAGACCCTGACCGAGAAGGTCGAAGGCCGCGACATCTGATCGCGCGAGGCTATTCTGACCTAATGCAGAACGTTGCCGCCGGATCCTGCCAGCCCGCCATGTGCCACCACCGCATGGAGCTGCTGAAGTTCCGCTTCCAGCTGCTCGTTGACCAGCAGCAGTGCTCTTAGCGCGCCGCGAATATCTCCATCGCAGCTGGCGACAATTTCGTCGATGGCGGCTTCGTTTGGTGTGGAAGTCATCGAAAATCCTCCAATTACCGGTGAGATAATGCTTTGGCGCCCCGCGCGTTGCTGTGGATTGTGTGGATAAGCCAGGTTGCGGAAATTTCGACGGGCACGCTAATCAGACCGCAAAACTATTGCCAAGGGTTATAGAAAGCTGCCGATGACGGTTGTATGAAGACCGGCGTCGTGTCAGCGCCGTACGGTGGAAAACCCGCATGGCGAAGTTGAAACGCCCCGGTCCGGCGAAACCGGACCGCCGTCAAACCGTAACTCATGTGTGCTCAAACCCATCCGGACCCTCGCAATGATAGCGGTCGTTTTCGTGGCGGCGCTGGTGATCCTGGCGCTGATCACACAGGCCGGCGTCGTTGTGCTGCAGCGCAGCTATCCCGCGCAGGGCGAGATGGTCGAGGTGACCGGCGCGACCCTCAACGTCGTCGATATCGGGCCGCGCGACGCGGCCGGTCCGCCGATTGTGCTGATCCATGGCGCCAGCTCGAATCTGAAGGCCATGCAGCAACCGCTCGGTGATCTGCTCGCCGGCAGGCATCGGGTCATTCTGATCGACCGTCCCGGCCATGGCTGGAGCGCGCGCGCGCGCGAGGCTGATTCGACGCCAGCCATCCAGGGCCAAA
>Ga0187847_10001800_pt1 | contig 18415 bp, 14 predicted proteins | sample June2016WEW_4_10_FD_132458 | JGI IMG/M metagenome (GOLD analysis project Ga0187847, IMG submission 132458) | Peatland microbial communities from SPRUCE experiment site at the Marcell Experimental Forest, Minnesota, USA - June2016WEW_4_10 | ecosystem: Environmental > Terrestrial > Soil >...
AAAGAGTGGTTTTGATGAACACACGCGCACAAATCGAAGCCACCCTAGCCGCACTCAAGGCACGCCAACTGGAAGCCGATGGCATTCTGGCCGAAGCCCGCGAGGATGCCGCTAACTGGTGCCAGATGGTTTCCGAGGCGTGCCAGCGCGAGAAGAGTTTCCTCGACACCCAAGGAGACATAGCCGACGGCGATTTAGATGTCACGTGGAAGTTGCTTCAGGAATCCGTCCAGCGTCTACGGAGTACGCAGGGCGCACTGAAGCGGATCGCGAGCGAGATTGAGGATATGGTCGCCGATCTTGCCGACGATGAAGATTCAGCCGCTTCTGGAAAGCCGGTAAGACCGAGGAGGAATGGAACGTCACTGTGTTCGCGGTTCCTCTGGAATGCGTTCTTACTGCCGAACGGATTCATGACTAGCATGTCGTCGCAGAGATGCCCGACCTGCGACGGTATCGGCTGGCTCCGCCGTCAAGTTCCCCATCCCGGCACGGTCGAGCACAAGCCGGTCACCGTAACCCGCATCTGCCCTGAGTGCAACGGAACAGGGAAAGCCACACATCCGCAGTTATTCCACAAGGAGAGAAAATGATCACCACAGAGTTAGTAACCATCAAGCCTGCTCCGCCACTCTCGCAATCGCGCATCAAGTTACTCGCCTGCGAGCACAGCTACAAAGCCATCGAGATTGACCGGATGAAGCCTCCGCCATCAGGACCGAGCGACCGCGGCGAAGAGGTACACGAGGTTCACGCCACTTATACCAATTACTGCGTCAATCGCCAGGTCTCGGCCGACTGGGCAGCATTCGACCATATCGCGCGCTCGGTCGGCGTCGAGGCATACAAGATCCTCGAAGGCGTGCGCGATAACTACCAGGTTGACTTTGAGCACGTGGCCGGCACGGAGATATGGTTCTGCCTCAATGCCGACTTTAAGCCAATCCGCGTTCCGGAGGAATCGAAAGAGTGGAGCCGGGAAGAAAAGCAGGCCTGGGCTGTTGCGCACAGCGTAGCCTACGAGGGCACCATCGACTTGGGCTTACTTCTCAGCGAGACTGAAGGCCAGATCGACGATTGGAAAAGCCACATGCGCCCATTCGATGCGCCCGACGAGCAGAGTGACGAGTACTCTTTGGCATGGTTTCAGCTCAATCCCCAGTTGCAGTCGGTTCTGTTCCGCTTCCGGTTCGTCCGGTACGCGCACTGCGAGCGTATCGCAGAATATACCCGCGAGGACCTGCCGCGGCTGATGGCGACCTTGGAGCACTACCGCGCGAAGCAGCTCGCCATTCACGCGAATCCGGAGAGCGCACAGGCCATCCCGTCAAAGCAATGCCTCTATTGCCCGCTGCTCAATAACGGATGCCCGATTGACCCGATGGTGAATCCGTGGGTGCAGGGAAGCGCAGGCGACTGGATCAAGCGGGCTGTGTATCTGTCGTATGCCGGCGCACAGAACAATGAGCGGCTGAAAGAATGGGTCCAGGCTAGCGGGCAGTCTGTGCGGTACGTGGACGGGATAGGAAATGCCTACGAGTTCGGGCCGAAAGAAACGCATAGCCAGGAGTTTCCCTTGTTGCCGACCATGGAGGCCCTGCTTGAGCACAAGAACATGACGCCAGGAGACACCGACTGGTTTGCCAATCTGCGCGTGTCGGCGACGAAGTTGAAGCAGTACCTGAAGGCAAAGAAGCGCGCGCCGCTTCACCAGTCCATCATGGACACCGTAGCGACCAAGGTCAGCCGGGTCCAGACCGGGCTGCACAAGCCAGTGGACGACAGGGACAATGAAGAATATTTTCAGGGACAATGAAGCCTCGCACAGGAGGCATACCGTAAAGCGGCCACAAGGTATTTTGGAGATTTTTCACGAACTAACTGAAGGGGGAGTATGGGAAAACAAGCAAGAAAGTTAAGCGATTTCTTTGGAGCACGTCGTCGCAAATGCACACTGCTGCGCGGCGAGCTTCTGCGCTCAAAGGGCAAAGAACGGCGGATGAAGCTTTCCGTCACGATGCCCCTGAGCAATACCGAACTCACTGAATGCCCCACGCCGTTTTTCGATCAGTTCTCCGTCATGGAGAAGCAGGACTCCGCATCCAACCGCGCGACAATCGATGTCGAGTTTGATTCGATGAGCGTCCGGCTGTTCTCTGCCGATGTAACTGTCGAGCCATCCGTATCGATACAGGGCGCGCTGCTCCATAAGTTCGCCATGATCGGCGAGGGAACTGGAGAGAAGAGGCTCGTCTCTCTTGACTTCCTGATATATCTTCCGGCGACCGAGGCTCTTCGGCTGTGGGAGTGGGAGCACATCCACAGCGATTTCTTCCTCGAATCCGTAAAGGCGCAGGGCTCACTCAACCTGAGTGGCGAGGCCGACGAGGAGGACGACGACGAAAACGACGAGGAGGCCAGCAACCCACTCGACACAGCCAAAGGGCGCTCCGGCGCGGTCGTCACCATTCCGCCCGTCAAGAGCGGGCTAAAAGAACTGGCGGCATTCCATGCGGCAGAGACCGAGCAGCCGTCCGCAGGTGGACGGCGCAAACCTGGGCAGAGACTAAACTGAAGAGAGGCACTCCATGATCCACGAATACGCTGAGGCGGTCCCGGATGACTACAAAGTAAGCGTGCCAGCCGTTCACGCTTACGTGCGTTATCCGGTCTGCCCGAAGTGCGGCGGAACTCTCGGCGCTGGGCTGTTCATCGTCCGGCGCCTGCTGCTCGCATTCGGTCGATGCGCTCAGCAGTACGCATGGTGCCGGGGCGATCAGAACAGCCAGGTCCAGATGCCCACGATAGACATCGTAACCGGCCAGCTTGGAACGGTGCCCATGTCGATACCCTGCTTTGGCGTTTACAAAGAGCACATCCACTGCACATGCGGGCGATGTGGGTTTATGTGGCTCATGGACTGCAAAGGAGGCGAGTAGACATGCCTTGCGAGTGGCTCAAAATGGACGATGGAACCATAGTCCACATCAACCGCGGAAGGAGTGGAGGTAAGGCGAAAATTTGCCCGTTTTGCAAGCGCGGCAAGGTAGCTAAGCTTTGCGACTACCCACTTACAGAGGACGGAAAAAAGACTTGCGATGCCGAGATGTGTGAAAGCTGCTCGCGGACATTGGGCAGTGGGCAGGTTCGGATTAGCGAGCATCTTATTCGTCTCAATGACACCATCGACGTTTGCCCCATCCATCGCGGAAACGCTGTGATCGTCGATGGAAAGATACTGCCATACGATTAACTGATTTCCAGCATCACGAACCAAACGGAGGAATGACCGCAATGCGAATCACGCAAGCCCATCTCACGAACATAGGCAGCCACAAAGACACGACCATCGACTTTGAGCGGCTGACCACGGTATCGGCTCTCAATCATGCCGGGAAATCAACCCTCGCGAACTCCATCGAGTTCGCCTTCACCAGCCGCTGCGACGTGACCGATGGAGCCAAGGAGCGCAAACAAACCGACCTGCTCCGCTTCGGCCAGGAGCTTGGCGCAATCGAGCTACTCCTCGACCTTGACGGCGTGCCGGTCGAGCACAGGGCGTCACTCTCCATGCGCTCGGGCCTGAATGTCACCCGGCGCAACCCGCAAGACAAAGGCTGGAACCCGGTGCCGCTCGCCGACGACATGAAGGCCGACAGGGACGTGCTCTCCTGCCTCTGTAATAACCGCTATTTCATCGACTCCGATCCCGCCGACCAGAAGAGCCTGCTCGCGTCGATCATCCTGCCAGCTACCTACGAATGGCCAGAGAACATCAAGTCGGACCTGCACAGCCTACGCATGACTCCCGATTGGAGCGCGACCCCCTTCCGCATCATCGAAGCCTGCTACGACAAGGCGTTCAAAACGCGCACAGATGTCAACCGCGACATCAAGGCGTGGCGGCCTCCGTCTGATGGCACCAAGTACGACGGTCCACCCATCGAGGAGGTGCGGTCCACGCTGGCGACTCGACAGAGCGAAAGGACACAGATCGCCGTCCGCCAACAGGAGCTATCGGGCGCAATCGCCCAGGCTCATCAACAGAAAGCCAACCATGAGCGCCGAGCGGCTGACGCGCAAGCCAAGATCGCGAATGAGCAAAAGGAGCGCGAGGCCATCGCCGCTGGCGCTCTGACGAAAGCCGCTATCAAGAAACTGGAGACCGAGGCCGCGGGAGCAAAGCAGGCGGCAGACCTTGAGGCGGCAGTCTCGGCGCGGAACTCGTCCATTGAATCCTTTGACCGGCAGATCAAAGCCGTCGCCAGCCTTGAGGGAACCCCGAAGTGCCCGACCTGCTTCCAATCCATCACCGACGATGTGATCGAGGCTCTAGGCGCTCCGCTTATCGCCGCTCGTGATTCTCTCTTGAAGTTGAACCGTGCAGACCGCGATGCCAGGAAAGCCTGGGGCGACCCCGCCGGCGCACAAAAGAAGCTGGACGCGGCTCTCACCGTCGAGCAGGATTTCGCGCGGATCGACAAGCGCATCGCGTCACTTGAGCGCGAAGTGAAGAGCGCAACCGAGGAGGCCGAGAAGATCAATCCCGATGCGCTGCCGAAGCCGGACTCACTCCTCGAGAAGTTGGCCGAACTGGACACCCGCATCCAGCTCGGTACCGGCTTCCTCGAAGCAGCCAGCCGGGCCGATGCTCTCAAGGGTGACCACGACAAGGCCATGAAGCGTAAAGCCGAACTAGATGCACAGTTGGCTACGCTCGAACGCCTGCTGGCCTATTTCGGGCCGAAGGGCATCAAGGCTACCCTGATAGCCGAGCACATCGGATCGTTTGAACAGCGGGTCAATGTGAGCCTTGCACGCTGGGGCTACGAATGCTCTCTATCAATCGAGCCATGGTCGTTCACGGTGCGGCGCGCGGGCAGCCGGTACGCCTGCCAGTTGCACATGCTGAGCCGGTCGGAGAAACTGAGGTTCGCCAATGCCTTCTCTGTGGCGCTGGCTGTGGTATCCGGCTGGGGATTCGTCATCCTCGACGACTCCGAGACCATTGTCGGCGACCAGGACTCTGTGGCGCTGCTCAAGTTGCTCTACGAATCGGAACTGGATCAGGCGATAGTTCTGCTGGCGACTACCCAGGAGCGCACGGCGAACCGGCCCGGTACGGCGTTCATCGCTCTGGATGAAAGTATCGAGGACGAAATCAGCACGACTCACGTCAGGGAACTGGCGAGAACGGGGAGGTAAGGCGGTGAAAGAACGTCCGATTTTGATGAGCGGGCCGATGGTCTGCGCAATCCTCGAAGGCCGCAAGACGATGACGCGGCGTGTGGTGCAATATAGTCCCTCGCCAAGGCTCATATTCCCGCTTCTCGGAAGAAATAACCAGCCAACAGGCGAATGGGTCTTCACTGATCCCGTTTATGAATATGTCGGACACTCCAGACACTATTGCCCTCACGGCCAACCCGGCGACCGACTCTGGGTGAAGGAAACATGGCAGCCTGAAGGATACGGGCGCACCGCAGACGTGGGAATCAAGTACAAGGCCGACAGCGGCTATCGAGTATTTCCAGTCGCGAAGATCCCTGACTCCTGGGCCTATCCGAAGGCATCCACGCATGGCAATGTCTCTCCGCTCTTCATGCCGCGCTGGGCCAGCCGCATCACGCTCGAACTGACAGACGTGCGCGTGGAGCGGTTGCAGGATATTTCCGAAGCGGATGCGAGAGCTGAGGGAGTCGAGCCGAATTGGTGTGGCGATCTGAAAGGCTGGAACCCGGAAGAGCACGGTTGGATCGATTACTTACAGACATGCGAAGACAGTGACGGGTGTGGGACCGCGAAAGATAGCTTTGAGTCGCTCTGGCAATCCATCAACGCCAAACGCGGCTACGGCTGGGACAAGAACCCGTGGGTGTGGGTGCTGAGTTTTAAGAGGGTAGATTGATGGGCAACAACACAAGCCGCTCGACGCAGTGGAGCGAGGAGCCATCCAAGCCCAAGGGTCCGCTGTGCGGCCAGACGCTGCCCCAGGCCAAAGGGCGACGCATCTGCGCCGACTGCGCCAAGCCGATCAGGCGTCACGACAAGTGGCACATCGGCTCTGACGGGAAACTGCACCACAACGACTGCGGCCAGCCGGAAAACTACCGCGCCACAGGCCAGACCGAGACTCTAGAGGTGATCGCATGAATGAAACAATCACTTACGAAGACTTTTTACGCGCGAAGGTTCTCTCCATGCCCGATATGGGTATCGTGGTCCATGAGAATGAGATCAATCCCATCTTGAAGCCTCACCAGAGGGCTATTGTACGCTGGGCGCTGAAGCGGGGGCGAGCGGCCATCTTCGCATCTTTCGGCCTTGGTAAGACAGTTTGCCAGTTGGAGATTCTGCGCCTGCTTATCAAGCATCTTGGCGGCCGTGGGCTCATTGTAGCTCCGCTAGGCGTGCGCCAGGAGTTTATGCGCGACGCGATGATGTTGGGAATTACTCTTACCTTCGTCCACTCGGTGGATGAATGCGCGGAGACAGGAATTTATATCACCAACTATGAGACGGTGCGCGACGGCAAGATGAACCCGCGCGAGTTTTTGGCTGTCTCGCTCGACGAAGCGGCCTGCCTGCGCGGATTTGGTGGAACTAAGACCTTTCGCACGATGATGGGATTCTTTGAGGGCAGCGGCATTTATCGCTTTGTGGCGACGGCGACACCATCCCCCAACGACTTTATCGAGTTGCTGGCCTATTCAGCGTTTCTTGATGTGATGGATATATCGAACGCGAAAACGAAGTTCTTCAAGCGTAACTCCGAGCATGCCGACGAACTTACGCTGATGCCGAGCCGCGAGCAGGACTTTTGGCTGTGGTGTTCGACGTGGGGAGTCTTTCTGCAATCGCCCTCAGATATCGGATTTGACGCCACCGGCTACGAGATGCCGGATATGGAAGTGCTATGGCATGAGGTCGAAAGCGATCATGCGAACGCCGGAATAGAGCCAAGAGGACAGGGGCGTCTACTGCGTAACTCGGCCATTGGATTGAGCGCGGCGGCATCGGAAAAGCGCAACAGCCTGGGAAGAAGAATCGAGAAGTTGGGAGCCATCATCGAAGCCTCTGAGAGCGGCCAATTCATCGTGTGGTGCGATTTGAACGATGAGCAGAAGGCTGTCGATAAGCTGCTCGAAGAGTCGGAGATCAGCTACTCATCTTTATATGGGAGCCAGGATATCGACGAGCGAGAAACTCTCATGGCTCAGTGGCGCGGCGGCAGTTCGGATGCTTTTGTTTCCAAACCCATCATGTACGGCGCGGGGGTCAACCTGCAGCAATGTCATCACGCGATCTTTCTTGGAGTGGGTTATAAATTCTTTGACTTCATCCAGGCAATCCACCGCATCCATCGCTTTCTGCAAAAACATCCGGTGCGCATCGACATTATCTATACCGAGGCGGAACGCGAGATCAAGCGCGCCCTTGAAGAGAAGTGGGAAAAACACCGCGAGTTGGTCGCTAACATGACGGCGATCATCCGCAAGTATGGCTTGGGAGCTAACGCGCTGGCCGATCAAGCGAACCGCAAGATGGAAGTGGAGCGAATCGAGAAGAGCGGCGCAAGCTGGAAGATGGTCAATAACGACTGCGTTCCCGAATGTCGATCCATGCCTTACAACAGCGTGGACTTGATAGTGACTTCTATTCCTTTCAGCACGCAGTACGAGTACTCGCCAAGCTTTCGTGACTTTGGACATACGGAATCGAACGCGCATTTCTGGGCGCAGATGGACTATCTAATCCCAGAACTCCTCAAAGTGCTCCGGCCCGGCCGCGTAGCCGCTATACACGTCAAAGACCGGATCACTCCCAGCGGATTGACAGGCATGGGATTCCAAACCGTATACCCATTCTCGGACGACTGTGTGCGCCACTTTATTCAGGGAGGATTCGGTTTTCTAGCACGCAAAACCATCGTTACCGACGTAGTTCGAGAGAACAATCAGACCTATCGCCTGGGATGGACCGAGCAGTGCAAGGATGGCAGCCGCATGGGTGCGGGAATGCCGGAATACCTTCTGCTCTTTCGCAAGCCGCCGACCGATACCAGCAATGGCTACGCCGATGTGCCCGTAGTGAAAGAGAAAGCCAATTACACGCGCTCGCGCTGGCAGATTGACGCGCACGGGTTCATGCGCTCGAATGGCAACCGCTGTTTAGCCGCAGAGGACCTAGTCGGGGTTCCGCATGAGCGGATCTTCAAATTGTTCCGTCAGGACTCCATGCGTCAGGTCTACGACTTTGAGCGGCATGTTGGTTTGAGTGAGAGCTTGGAGCGGTGCCAGGAATGCGGACACGTTCATACCGGAGACCGCAAGTGCGCTGAATGTACCTGCAAGATCGCCGGTAGCCGCCTGCCGGCAACCTTCATGCTGTTGCAGCCTCAGAGTTGGCATGAGGACGTGTGGACCGACATTGCCCGAATGCGGACGCTCAACCTTAACCAGTCTAACTCAAACAGAGAGATGCACGTATGTCCGATGCAGTTTGATATTGTGGACCGGACGATCAACCAGTTCTCGATGCCGGGAGAGATTGTCTTTGACCCGTTTGCCGGGATAGGAACGGTGCCGATGCGCGCGGTTAAACTAGGCAGAATTGGGCATGGAGTTGAGCTTGCTACGAACTACTGGACGGATGCCTACCACTACGCAGAAGAAGCCGAGCGATCCATTGCAGTTCCAACACTCTTCGATTTGATGGAGGAAGAATCCATCGACGCGGATGAGGTTCGCGCATGACGCTGCCTAACCTAGCGTTCGACACCGGCCTGCCTTGCAATGTTGATGCAGAGAAGACAATTCTCGGTAGTATTTTGCTCGATAACGCCGCGTTCACCGAGGCCGCCGAAAAGCTCGACTCGGAAGACTTCAGCCTAGACAGTCATCGCCGTATCTTCCTACGCATGTCGGAACTGATGGCCGCGCATCGCGCCGTGGACATTGTTACCCTGTCGAATGAGTTATCGCGTTACAAGGAGATCGAGCAGATTGGAGGAGTGGCCTATTTAGCTTCGCTCACCGAGGGGCTGCCGCGTCGCCCGGTCATCTGCGAATACATACTGATCGTCAAGGATAAGAGCCTGCTCCGCAAGCTCATGCTGATCTGTTCGGCATCGATCGCGCGCGCCGCCGACCAGGGGGAGACGGCTCTCGACGTACTGGGCGCGGCCGAATCGCAGCTTCAGCAGATCGGGGAGCAGGGCATCTCGTCGCCGCTCCAGACCTTCGGCGACTTCGTAGGAAAAGAGTACCCGTCCGTTGATTCGGTATTCCGGCACAGCGCGCGCGACCTCGGCCTGCCATCGGGCCTGAAAGAACTGGATGCACTCACCTGCGGCTTTCAGCGGAAAGAGTTGATTGTCGTGGGCGCCAGACCGGCAATGGGAAAAACCGCTCTAGGGCTCTGCCTGTGCGCGCACGCTGCTATCGACCTCAATCAGACAGCCGCGATGTTCTCGATGGAGATGCGCAAAGAGGCCATCCTGCACCGGCTGGTTTCGATGCGCAGCACAATCAGCCTGCAGGACATCCGCGAGGGACGGTGGAGCGACACCAATAAGCGATACGCCATGGAGGCCATGAATGAGATCGTAGGCGCTCCGCTCTACATCGATGACCAGAGTAACCAGTCAGTCCAGAGGATCAAAGCAAAGGCGTCGAGACTGAAGGCGCAGACCGGCCATCTGGACCTGATCGTGATTGACCAGTTGAACTACATCCAGTTGCCGAAAGAGTCGAAGCGGTACGGCAACCGCGACCAGGATCTAGGCTTCATCACACGCGGGCTGAAAGCTATGGCTGTCGAGTTGGATGCTCCGGTTGTTGTACTGCATCAGTTGAGCCGGGCCAATGAGAAGCGAGATGATCGGGAGCCCAGGTTGAGCGACCTCAGAGATTCAGGCAACATCGAGCAGGATGCCGACTTAGTGATTTTTCCCCACCGTCCAAGTTACTATGATTCAAAGGCCGACGATACGGAGAGGTTGAAAGCCGTGCTGATCTTGGCAAAACAGAGAATGGGCCCGACCGGTCGGGCGAACTGCGAGTACGTGGCCGAGCAGACGTTATTCCGAAACGTGGAGCAGAGAGGCGGGTTCTGGTCATGAGACCACGCAAGAAAATCCTTTACGCGAGCGCCAGCGAGACCGACATGAGCATCATGCGGTACATGCTGGAAATCAAAGGCTACCGGGTTATCGGAGCCACCACCGCGGCAGAGGCCATCGGCGTCTTTTCCGCTAACTCAGTTGACTTAGCGCTGATTGACTTCGCCATGCCGGACATGAACGGGATCGAATTAGTTGGTCGGCTCAAGCAGATCGCGCCGCATATCCCGATGGTCATCCTGGGAGACTTGAAGAAAGTAGTTGGAGAGATGCACGCCGCCGATGCCTTTCTCGACAAGAAGAGCATCACGTCTGCCGAGCTATTGGAGCGTATCAGGATAATAGCGCAGCGCAAGCGCGGGCCGCGCAAAGGATGGAAGCAGATTGCATCACCAGAGATCGCGAGGAGGTTACTGTATGGCGAAGTGGAAACGCAGAATTGTAACAGCGTGGAAGGTCTTGACCGGCAAGCAATGCCTGCTGGTTGATGCCAAGACGAAGACACATTATGTCTACTATGCGATGAAGCGCACCCGTGTAGCTGAATTCGTCTACCGCCTCACGGCATGGCGTCAATTTTCGTATCCACAGCCGTTTGTCACGTTTGAGCGCGAGGTGAGTATCGATGAGGCGCGGAGACTTTTCCCCGGTGGCCTATTGGACGCTCAACGGGCAAAATACAGTGCCATCGATTTAAGTAAGCGGACATCCGTTGTGAACGTGTACGCGCCCCTTGAAGTGGTGGTTGACCCTACTCTGCCGGCACCCACGTCTGGATTTTGATCATGAGCGTTCTGATCTCCCGCTCGCGTTTCGCGTCCACGATGCCCCGGCCCTCGTCGCGCAGCGAGGCTATCAGCAGGTTGGCCAGCCTGGATTTCAGCAGGGCCAGCGGGTACGCTCTGGCTGGGATGTGGAGCACTTCGGGATGGGCGGGCTGGTCAGAGGCAGGCGGAGGCGTAGCGGGCGCGTCCTGGGCGATACAGGCGGCGCGCAGTAGCAGGATGGACAGCAGCAGGCGTCTCATGCTGGAATTGTGGCATGGGACGAATCAGGGAACTGTAAAGATGGAGGAATACAGTGAGCGACGGCTTCTACCACATGAAGCTGACCGGCCCAGGCAGTCCGAAGCGCGGCGATCTAATGCAAGAACGCAACGTTACATGCGCCGTCCCACCCGGCCTCGACCCATCCGCGCTGGCTCGTCCGGTTCCCGAGCTTTCTGAGAATACTTAGCTCGGTAAATGTTCAGCGAGTGGCTGTCCAAGCCCTGATCCTGCAATGCGCGCAGCTTCTCTTCGGCCTCAACCTCTTTCGGCTTTTTGCTAGGCTCTAACTTGGAGCGAAGACCATACCGGCAGGCGTCGGCCGTGTCCTGTTCGATCTTCGCCGCCGAGAGGTCGGTTTTCAAGACATCGCTGAGGTTATCAGGGTTTCGCATGAGCAACGGGAGAGAGCTAATCAACGCTGGGCACTCGGCGGAAATCAACACGACCTGCTCGCCAAGTTGACCTTTCCGCTTTGTTGCGCGGAACAGACGGGACATCAGCGACCATCCGCCTATGCGGTCGGTATCCGCCTGCCGCGGCCAGGGCATCCCGTATTCGTTGAGAACCTCTCCCTCGGTCTGAGCGATGGTGTTGTGTTTGCTCTTTTTGCCGAAGGCGTCTGGCGATAGGAAGAAGTCTGTCAGAGCTTCGCGCTCGCTATCCGGAGTCCGTTCGGCTATCTTGCGGGCAATCTCGTCCTCATCTAGTTCCTTGCCGCTGCCAAACTTGACCTTGGCCTCTTCACCGCCAGCGACATATTCGCGGTAGATGACAATCACCTTCAGCGTGTTCCTTATTTCCCAGCCGAGTAACTTCTTCACTTCGCTCGGCGACATCTCGCCACTGGCAAACCAATACGTCGGGCAGTAATGGCCGCGAGCCCAGTCCTGCGCCAGCCACTTTTCCCACCACGGCTTGATCATCTCGGCGACGGTCTCGGGATCTTGCACCGTTGTGTCTCTGTCGAATGACCGCGCAAAGAAGGCGCCCTCAAGGCAATCCCACGAGCCATAGAAATCACGCTTAACTAGCGCCTCATCTTGGCTCATCAGATCGCGTCCGTACTGCGACCGTGTTGCGCAATACTGGATGCGCCGCTCTTCGGGCCACGAGTAATAGTCTTCAGCCGTTAGCCCATCAGCTTCAAGCGCCGGCCGAGACCACTCCACGTTGTCGTAGGGAAAGAAGTGAACGAACTTGAAATCCTTCGGGTCTTCCTGCGCATTGAATTCGAGATCGTGGAACTTTTTACGAAAGAAGTCAATCCCGACTCCGCCCATATTGAAAAACAGCCATAGCTTGCAGGTTCCGATTGGCTGCCCAGGCCAGCGCACGGCCTGCTTGATTTCGCGCAGCTCCTCTTCAGTGAACTGCTCGGCCTGATCGATGGCGATGTCGAAGAAGTTTGCAGAGCGAAACCGGCGGATAACATCTTTCAAAGTCTCTGCGTAGGTGAACTGAATAATCGACGGTGGCCCGCTCTCGAAAGGGAGTTCGATCGTTCGCTCGCCTTTGTGGTAGACGCCTTCCAATTGCGGCCAGGTTCGGATCATCGGCTTCTCGTGGTAGTTGAGAACCTGGTCCGAGTTGCGCATCATGATCGCGCCGATGGTGCCAGGGAAGAGGAGACGCCTGGAGAGCATGACCCGATGGATGCAGCCAGACTTCGCCCCACCTCGACCGCCTCCGCCGCCGACCCAGGTAGATGTCCCATCGACGATGTAATCGAAGATTTCGCCCTGTTTAGGCTGGAGTTCTATGTAGGGATTGATCATTGGAGAGATTGCCGTAGTCAGCACAGGCTATTCTCCCTTGTCTGTATTTGGCGGTTTCTGGCCAATTCTAACTAGCTGAAAGGCGAGGGGAGCACCGCCTGCTCCAGTAGCTTCTACCTTATCTTTAAGCATCCCGAATCGCCGATAGCCGACCTCGATCATGCGGACTTTCGCATTGACTGGAGTGCTCGCACTTTCGAGTATCTTCACGGTCTCCGAGTCGAGATGGTCCTGAGTTAGGACGCGGGCGAGCGCCCGTAACTCGGCCGTCTTCTCATCGATCAAGTCCTCTTGAGCTTTTATGTAATCGCGGATAGACTGCTGCTTTAGATATGCGTTGAGCTCGCTCATTTCCATTCCGGCCTGCTGTGCCGCCTTCGAGTAACTCCTTGGCTCGGTGTCAAGATAGCGCTGGATTACCAGCCGGAGTTTTGCCGGGAAGATAGCTGGATCTGGCGTTTTGATTTGCGGCACATGCACAGGTACCCGTATATCGTCTGGCGACGTGGGATGCTTCGGCGTTCTCGGCGCGCGCGGCACCCCGGCCGCCCTCTCTCCTGGTTTACGTCTGAATGGCATTTCGATCCTCCGGTCTTACGCAATCGGCTTTCCTGGTTGGAATTTCGGTTTGGGATTCAGTGCGTCATGGTACGCCTTCTTCAGCGTGTCCCGCTGGTGCGCGTCCTCGATCTTACCTAATTCACGTCCCTTCATCTCAATCAGCGGACGCAATTCCTTTTGCTCGGCAGGCGTGCCGGCCACGTAAACGTTGAGCGCCTGCTCCGGACTAAGAGATCGCACCGCCGGAATCAGCGGGCTAGTGCGCGCATAGAGCCGTGCGCGTACCAGGTCGGCCTCATTGAGAATGCCGTCCTTCTTGTACTCGGCAATCACCTGCTGGTCCACCTTGTGAGCGCGGTACATGTCCTCGACGACGTGCATGGCCTGAGTGCGCGCCGCCTGCTCTTTAGTCCGCGTGCCAGCCGGTCGGTTGGCCTGCCCGTACTCGCGCGCCATGTTGACGGCCTTTGAGTTCTGAATGAATGCCGGCGCAGGCGTAAAGCCCAACTGCCCAGCCAGAACATCGGTCGGATGCTTTGCAGCTTCTTCTAACATTGAGCCGAGCGTCGGCTGTGCGCCCTTGTGCTCAAGCAACTTACCGGCAGAGGAGAAAGAGAACGGAATCGCCTGCTTGGCCGCCCACTTGGCCACGTCGCCAACCTGAGACACGAGCGGATCGTCTTTGTGCCTAATCTCAACGCCATAGAAATCTTTGTTGTGGAGCATCTCGACCGAGGCTTCCCATAGCGGGCCCAGTTTGTTTTCAACCGTTCCAACCGGATCATGCGCAAACGAGAAGACGTCTTTCATGTAGCCGGGGATGTTGAGATAGGTGCCGTCAGCGCTCTTCAGATAGAAGTAGTCTTTGAGTGTTTCGGGAGCCTTCCCGGTTCGCATGTAGTTGAACGATCCGCCTATAAGCGCAGTGGTCATAGGCAAAGCCAGCGCAAAGGCAAGCGCCGGCGTCAGTCGAGGCTTCTTGCCGGTCAGTACGCTCCCTGCTATTCTCACGGCTCCCGTGACCGCGCCGAACGCCTCTGCGAAGCTGCCATAGTTCCAGCCGACCGACCTGGTGCCCAACTGCACCATGTCCCGCACGGCTTTGTTCCAGAAGAGATTCTCATAGACCATCTGGCCTGCCCGGTTGTCAACCGAGTTCCACGCCTCGTCGAGCCGTCCGCGCACCTTTTCGGGATCGAGTTTACCTTTGCCTGCTTCGTCCAGGATGTCGTGGGCCAGGCCGTAGAAGATGCCGAGCTTCATCCGCGGCACGTAATACTCCATCACAAGAGCCGTGGCCGACTGGAGCACGGCGCCAGGGACCGCGGAGAGGCCCTGCAGGATGGCGCCGTTCCTGAAAGCGTTGATGGCTTTATTGAGCGGCTTTATCTCAATCACGTTCTGCTTGATCCTGCCGCCCGCAATGGCGACTCCCGCGGCCTCCTTGCTCATCTTCGAGTAGCTTCCAGGGTTCAAGTATTCGCGCATGAGCTTCGATCCATTGCGCGCGGTGTTGAAGATTGACGGCACGACCATTGCCCAGCGCGCGAGAGACGCGCCAAACTGGACCGGCTTGCCCTCGGTCAATTGCTGGATGCCAAGAGCCAGGTCTGATGCCTGTCCGACGACAGAGATAGTCGTAGCGTGGAACGCGCTGATACCCAACTGCAATGCGTTCAGGTTGTCATTCATCCAGCGCAGCGTGTCGTAGACAGCCCAGCGCCTGGCGATGCCCTTCGATACGAAGTTGTTGAATACCTTGGCCGCATCGGCTGGCGCATAGTAGTGGCCGACCAAAGCAATCTCGCCGTGGGTAGCCTCTTCGATGTCTTCAGAGAATGCGCCGGGTATCTTGCGCGTGCCGCCGGGGTAGGTCAGCGGTTGGGTCACGTCTTCGAGCTTGTCTTCGTCGAGCGCCATCACGCGCCGGTAGACGGTGCCGATACGGTCGTCAAGCTGTATCCAGCCGTCGGGAGCCTTCTTGCTGATCCGTACGTACTTGGCAGTTCCGGAGTTCTTCATCACTTCGAGCGTCTGATGCGCCATGAGGAACTGCGCCATCTCTGCGTACTTCATGAGGAAAGACTCAACCGGATTCCACGTCTTCGGCTCGAATCCGAGGTCGAGACCATCCTGCATGGTTGGAATGGTGCGCTGCTTCAAAAAGCCTGCTTTGCCGGCGAATGGCCGCTTGCCGGTTAGCAGGCCCTTGAGCACAGAGGATACGTGCGACGGACGCTCCCAGATGTGCGGGAAGTAGTTCTCGATATAGTTTTGCAGAATCTCCGGCTTGAGCGCCTGAAGCTGCGTCCGCATCGAGTCGAATGCCGCCTTGAAGACATCGGCCAGGTCGCGGTCCCGGTTGGAGCCGAGGCGGGACAGGTCGCCAGATTCAACAGCGTTCCAGAAACGTTTCGATTCGTCGCGGCTGCGGGTCGTCCAGTATTTCGCCGCATCCCGGAGCTTGAACATCGCTATCGCAACGCGCCGATCCATCTGGCCGCGCGTCTCGCGCATCATCTCTTTTTGGAGCTTCTCTGTCGTGGGCTCATCGGTCACCCAGTCGGCAATACGGGATGCGATGTCGGGGAATAGGCGGTTAAACAACTCTGGATTAGCGAAGCCGAATGCGCCGAAGGTTGCACCGAGGTCGGACTTGGGCTGTGTCGCAGACTTTTCTTGCTTCAACTGCTCTTCTGCATTGGCCTCCGTCTTGATCGGTGCTGGTTTTTCCGCAACTTCCACAGGCTTTTCAACAGGGGCAGAGACAGCCGGACTTTCCTTCGGAATCTCCTTTCCCTCTATCGACTTGGCATAATCGTACTCCGTCTTTGAGACGATCCATTCCGTTCCATCCGCGCCAGTTACGCGGTACGACGGAACCTTGATGCCAGCCTTCTGTTGGGCGCGCAACTCGTTGTACTTGATGGTTGTCGGATGGCTCTGGTTTCCGGTCGGCACCCCGGCGCGGCGCATCGCGCCCAGTTCGCGGTCCAGCTTGCGCGTGGCCGCGTCGTCTTCGACCTGCTTGACCGATGTGGTGCCACCGCCCGCCATGCGCTCGTCGATGATCGCGCGCCGGGTCGAAAGCTGGCCTGATTCCCTGCGAACCTGGGTGTCGAGATACTTGTCGGACTTGGCCTTCTGGGCGCGCTTGAAGCGCTCGGCGGCGGTCTCGACAGGCTTTGGAGTTGGAGTTACTGTCGAAGATTCATTGGACTTAGATTCACTCTCAACCGTCGGCTTGTAGAAAGACGGCTTGGCCTTTACTTCTTCTTTGCCTTCCCCACCGCCCGGCTGACCCAGTGGCTTTTCTTGACCGCTCCCTTGGCCACTCTCTCCGGGAGTTCCGCGTCCTGCGTGCTCGCGTTCCACTCGTTCACTTCCGACGGGCCGCCCAGCGCCTTCTTCCCCGCCGGGCTGTTTCCCCACCGCTGCTGCGCTCTGCTCTTGAATGGCATGACGTTGCTCCCTCCCACGATCTTCTGTTTTTGCAGCGGCGCTTTGCTGGCCGCTGATCCCAGGTTCATTGGCATTGGTTTGCTCTCCCTCTCCAAGATGGATTACTCTGGCTGGCACCTTCTCGCCGTTCATCAGCGCAGCCGCAACTCGATGATGCCCGTTGGTTATGAGGTACTTTTCGCCCTTCTCGAACATAACAACCGGTTCGTGCTTGCCGTGGGCGTCGGCGTATTTCCGCACAATGTCCTGATTGATGTTCTCCTGGCCGACGCTGAATACCTTGCTCGGGTCGACCATCTCGACGGGGCCGACCGGCAAGTTCTCGCTGAAATCCTCATTCTTCGGGTCTTTGTCCTTGAACTCCGGATGCGCCTCCAGCCACTTCAGACGGCTGGCCTTGATGTTGGATGCCTCGTCTTTGGCCATGACCGGCACGGGGCTTGCAATCGTGCCTTTCTTGTCCGGATTGAAATACTTCTCCGCAATCTCCTTGTCTTTGTCGGTGATCGGCTTTTTGGCGTTCGCTCCCTTGTCGGTGTAGGCCAATGTCTTATCGATGTCTACGCCTAGCCATCTGCCAGATGGAATCTCTGGAATGTCCATCGGTTCGTTGGCGTTCGGCTTGACCCCGGCGTGATCGTCGAGAATCGCGCCGTTGCTGTCATCCTTCGCGTTGGTGATTGGAAGAGACTTGCCGAGATGCTGGCGCACCCATGCGTCGACGATTGCGCGAGCCTGCCCCTCTGGATCGAGAGCCACGCGAGCGGTGAAGATGCGGACATCTGTTCCTTTGGCAATCTCAGCCTTGATCTGCGCAACACGAACAGGAATCGGAGGCCCAATAGGATCCAGGTCTACGTGTCCGCTGGGCGGAGGCGGCGCGGTATTCGCGGCCGGTCCGACGATCTGCGGCTGGACTGATTGTGATGCCTGCTCTCCTCCTTGGCCCACTTGACCCGCAACTGGCTGATTTTGACCGGATGCCCCCTGGCCTACTTCCGGCGCTTCTGGCCTCAACTTGTCCATCGGCACCACGGGGAATGCGCGGCCGTCGTCCCGCTTGATCCCCACCATGCGCCGCTTGGCGTCAACATGCGTCACGGTCGCTGGCCTACCGTCTCCCAGGAGAACCCTGTCTCCCTTCTTTGGTGAGAACGGCGCGGCGTTGGGAGCGACTTCCTGCGCACTAGGCGCACCAGGCGTACCAGCAGGTTGCGCACTGCCCCCTCCGCCACCGCCCTGCTGTTTTGCTTCGTCGAGTTTCTGCGCAATCTGCGCGCCAATGCGATCTGCGGTCGCTTTCTCTTTTGCCGCATCTTCTGGCTGGTTCCGGTCAAAGGCTGTCTGCATCCGCGCCAGAGCGCCCTTCTGCTGCTCATAAAGGCTATCCGTCGCCTTCATCGCATCGGCAACGGCTGGACTGGGCACAACCTGTAATTCTGAGA
>Ga0187847_10001801_pt1 | contig 18412 bp, 16 predicted proteins | sample June2016WEW_4_10_FD_132458 | JGI IMG/M metagenome (GOLD analysis project Ga0187847, IMG submission 132458) | Peatland microbial communities from SPRUCE experiment site at the Marcell Experimental Forest, Minnesota, USA - June2016WEW_4_10 | ecosystem: Environmental > Terrestrial > Soil >...
AGAACCAAGGAAGCACTGGAAATAGCCATCGCCGAAGCAATCCGGATGATCACTCCAGACAACGCAAAGGCATGGTTCCATCACTGCATTAACAGTCTACAGTAATTCCTAAAATGCTCTAGGCGCGCATGGATTTGAATCCGGCAGCGAGTTAGCCCCCGCTACCGGGGTTAGCGAGTTAGAAGGTTAGCGGCGCCAAATGGATTCAGATGCCTGTTGGCGGGGCTTCGTCGGGTGGGTTGATTTGTGAAGACTTGTGGGTGGGATTGTGCCGGGGCTAGTTCTTCGCTTGCCGCGGCATCAGCGTGTCACGATAAAGCTTGACGCGCCTTCCGGCTGCCAGCACCGCAATCCGCGCCTGCCGGATCTCAAGGAACACTTCTGGCGCGCGCGCCTCCAAAGTTGCAGATCGCAGGAAGCTTCTCGCCAGCGCAGACAGGTTATCAATAGGTGACGGTGGCGGTAATCGTATCGGTGTAAGAACCGGGTGTCGGGTGCTGCGCCGCAGGAATCTGGCCATAGACGGTGAGCGCCTGGGCAACCCCGGAGCCGGTCCCGGACACCCAGTTAGTGGCGGCGGTATTGCCCCAGTTGGTGGTCATCCCGGAGTTCGAGTACAGCGCATAGCTCAGCAAGTTCGCGCCATCCTGCATCTTGCGGGTGGTCACGGTGGCGCCGGTCGCCAGCCCCGCGCTGAGGCCCACCGTGTACGTCGTGGTGTTGGTGCAGGTGACGGTTATGGCGGAGGTGGAGTTGTTAACCGCGCCCGTGTAGTTTCCGAATACCATATTTGTGGCTGAGACCGCACAGTCTTTGACAACCGTCGCGGTGACTTTGAACGTGGTGGTTTTGGTGGTGAAAGTGGCGCCTGATACCGTAACGGTGATGGTATCGGTGTAAGCGCCCGGCGCGACATACTGCGCCGCCGCCAGCTCGCCATAGACAGTGAGCACCTGGTTAGCCCCAGTACCCGTCCCGGTCACCCAGGTGGGGTTGGTGTTGCCCCAGTTAGTACCCGCATAGCTGCCGCTGGTCAGCGCATAATTCAACGGGGCCGTGCCATTCACCATGGTGCGTGCGGTCACGCTCCCGCTATCCCCTCCGCTGAGACCAACATCATAGGCCGCGCCGTTGGTGCAATGGACCGTCACCGTGCCGGTGATTTCTACGAGGGCGCCGGTGTAGGTGCCGAATGCAACATTGGTGGCGCTCACCGTGCAGGTTGCTGCCGCTGCGGGCAGCGCGCCGCAGGCGAGCAGGAACAGTACCAGTGGCAGTCTTCGTATCATGGTTTTTTCTCCTGGCAGCGCAGCGGCCCGATCGAGGGGATTTCTCCGGGCATGGGCTTATAGTCGAAGGCGACAGCGCAGCGATGCCCATTCGGCCACTCGACGGTGAGTTCGTTGTGGGGACCGAGGTCCTCAACATAGACGTCGCCGTCAAATCCGACCGGGGCAACGGCGCCGGTGGCGCGAAGGGTAGCGGTGCTGCCCATCGGCATCGAAACTCCGGCCTCATCGACCAGTTGCAGCAACGCGGCATGGCTGAATTTAATCGGGAATTTGATCACCACGCCGGAGAGATCCCTTGGGCGAAACGCGCGCGTGGCGACGTTAATCGTGGCGTCCGGCGGAATATCCGTGGGGTCAATGCCGACGTGATTCAGATCGAACGAGCGCATATCCGGCACCAGCAGCCGCCCCGAGGAGTTGGTGCTGCCCACGTCGCGGTTCTCCTGCAGGACGTGTACGCGCGGAATGGGGTTGGTGTCCACAATGGCGAAGCTGTCGTAAACCCAGTTGGACGGGAAGATGCTCCTATCGATGAACGAGAGAGCCCCCTGGGATTCCAGGCGAAACGTTGTTTGCCCGCCGGACTGGTCGATGCCGGCTGTAAAAAGGCCGACAGGCGACTTGTATTGCACCTGGCCGAACTCGTGAAAGGAATCGCCGGCGGAGACAAAGGCATCATAACCCCAATCTCCGACCTGTGGGGCCGACTTCTCCGCTTGCACCTGGCCAGTGCCGTCCGAGGCGGCGCTGACGGTAACCGAGCTTCGCCTGCCGAAGGGGATGGTGATGCCAACCTGCAACCCGCTGTTGCCGCCGGTGCTGGCAAAGTCCCGATACTCGTTGGCATAGATCGACATGTGGTGAACCTGAATAGAGTAGTTGGCGGAAAAGACCTTGGAGTGCTGGGCCGTCGTGCTGCCCGGCGGGATCGGATTGGGAGAGTTGTCCTGGTCGAGCCCAGCATAGGCAACGCCCACTGAGCCAAATCGCTTAGTGAACAGGCTGGCGTTGCCGTTCAGCTGTTTGCGCGGAACAGCGGCGCCGTTCATTGCCGCGATGTCCCGGTAGTTCCGACCGGCGATGGTTGCGGAGGCTCCGACGCTGAAGACCCTGCCGATGCGCTGGGCGCCGGCGGAGAACTGCGCGCTGGCGGTCCCCTGGCCGGAGCTCGCCGCAGCCGCGAAATTGACCACGCCAAGATTGCCGACCTGGTAGACGCCGCCCGCCCCCTCCATCGCCGCGCCGGGAGTGTCTTCAACGCTGCCCTCGACCGTGAACTTCCGGGTCAGGCCGCGGCGGTAGATGGCGCTGCCCGCCATCTTCCCATAGACATTGCTGTATGCGCCCCAGAAGCGCCGCGCCAGGCCCGCATCCACGGCGAAGGTCTGCAATCCCGGAGCCAGCAGCGAGGAGCTGGCGTAAAACGGCTGCGTCACGCTCACTTGCTGGCCCAGCGCGTTGGTGACCGTCATCGTAATCGTGCCCGCGCCCGAGATCACCGGGAGCTGAGGAACCTCGAAGGGACCGGCGTCAACCTGCCGAGTCATCACCATGTTGCCGTTGGTCAGCACCGAGACCGTTGAGGGAACCTCGGCCGAGCTGTTGATCAAGGGCAAGGGAAAGGTGACAAGATCGGGGCGGGTGCTGAAATCCGATAGGATCTGCGCGCCCTCGATGTGAACCGGACGGGTCCAGGAGAGGCCGCTGGTGATGAAGTCTCCCAGGCTATAGCGGCGCAGGGCATTGGCGTCGCCATAGGTGTAGGCGGAATCGAGGCGCACCGCCGTGTTTCGACCGGAGGCGCTCGAAGCCGCGCCCGCAAAGGCGAGCCAATTCGAACTTACGATGCCCCAGGGCGAGAAGGCGCGCAGTTCCAGCGCCCCGGTGGCGCCGTTCTGGCCGCCGGCGAATGTGCCCGCGAGATCGTAGTTGAGCGTCACGCCGGCGCCGCTCTCGATCGTTCGATGGCTTCCGAGCTCTTCTCTTCCATAGAGTTGCAACACCGTCGGCACCAACGCGCTATCGCTGGCTGTCACGCGCAGCACCTGATTCTCCTGATCGATGCTATAGGCAACCCCCGGCAGGTCGGACAAGGCGATCGGATCGCCGGTTTCAGAGGCGCGAGACAAGGGAACCCGGAAACCGAGCGCGCGCAGTTCGTCCGCCCGGGCCATCAACTTGCCGCGGCGCAGGATGAATTCGCCGATCTTATGGATGGAATGACCATTGACATAAACTTCCAGGAGTCGTGTCTCGGAAGCCGCCGCGGCAGCCCCCGTGGCTGAGCCTGGGTCTGTGGCAGGGTCTGCATTAGGGTCTGCGATTGGGGCGGCGCCGGGGGTTGCAGTGGCGGCCGCGCTGGTGGCTGCGCTTGGGGTCGCGCTGGAGCTTGCGCCCACTCGCGGCACAATGGCCAGCGCCAGGAAGAAGATTCCCGCGCGGCGGAGCCAATTGGCCGCTATGCATGGAGGATCATTGCGCCGGAACAAAGCGAACCTGCTCTTCGATGGCGCCGGCGTTCGCATGGGCAGTCAATTGCAGGGTTTCGCCTGAAAGCGGCAGGGAATCCTGCGCCGCAATGTGCCAACGCCGGGTAGCGCCGGCGAGAATGTAGGGCGTTGTGTTGGAGTCCTCCTTCAGCTTGCGGCCATCGCTGGCAGTCAGCACGATATCCCGGATCGATTCATGGAGATTGCCGGCATTGAACCCCACCAGATAGATCTGCCCAGCGTTGCGCTCAAGATGAAACTGAACATCGGCAAAGGAGCGGACCGCCGGCTGGGCAAAGATCGGAATGGACATGCGCAGCACGATATGCACGACCCCCGGCTCGGCCGGAGGCGGAATCTGGTCGAGCAGAATGCGGTAGGTGGCTTCTCGATCTTTCGGCGACTGGCGCAGAATGAGGCGCACGACCTGGCTGGCTCCCGGCGCCATGGTGGCCAGCGGCGGACTCGCCACCACCTCGCTGGAGGCCGCGAGATGGTCGTCGCCATCCTTCTGATTCCAAGCGTAGGCGCGAATCTGAATGGCGGTCTCGCTCTTCCCCTGGTTGGTCACCGTCAGGCTCGCCGCCCTCTGTCCGGGCGAAAAGAAGATGTTGACGGGCAGAACCGACAGCGACTGCCCTCCGGCCGTCAGACCGGCCAGAAGGATAAAGAAAACGGCGGCGAGCGCTTTGCCTGCCGCCGTAAGTCGACCTGCACTCCGAGAGAGCATCGGGACCCCAGTTGGAACGTGGCTGACGGTTAGTAAGTGACGGTGGCGGTAACCGTATCGCTGTAGTTGCCCGGTACGACAGCCTGCCCCGCCGGAATCGAGCCATAGATGACGAAGGGCGTCTGGGCGCTCCCGGTGCCCGTCGAGGCCACTGTATTGGTGCCGATGGTGCTGCCCCAGGCCGTGGTATCGCCGGAGTTACTGAACAACTGGTAGCTCACTTTTTGCGTGCCGCTCGCGATCTTCATGTAGAGGGTGCCTCCGGCAGTTCCGCCGTTGATTCCCCCATCGAGGCCGATGTTGTACGGCGTGCCGTTGGTGCAGGTGACTGTCAGGCCGGTCGAGGATCCGGTCAGCGCCGCACCGTTGTAGGGTGCGAATGCCAAGGTGTCGCCAGAGACCGTGCAACTGGTTGTGACCGTCACGGTGACGTTGACGGTGTTCGTAGCAGTGTTTGCAAAGGCAGGTGTGGAGGCGAGGCCGAGCGCCAGGAATCCCAGAGCGGCGGCCGACAGTGAAGACGTAACAAAGTTTGAACACTTCATAGAACTTACCCCTCGAGAAACGAGATTTGGGAGAGCATGAAAACATTAGTACGCTCTAAATTTTTCTTTGGCAAGAGCGAATTGTGTTTCTGCATCGGTCAAAGTTCCATCCTAAGTAACTCATGAGATTACCTGACATTGTTACGCAAGATTGCAGAGAGACTCAATCCAGAGCCGCCGCATATATTGCTGACGGCGCACGCCGGAACGCGGATCTGTTGAGAAGACGGCCGTCATGCTCGAGGCTTTCTCTGGTGCGGCGCCCGCCGGTCAATACGTAACGGTGGCCGTAATCGTATCGGTATACGAACCGGGCGTCACATACTGCCCTGCAGGAATCTGGCCGTAGACGGTGAGCGCCTGAGCAGCCCCGTTGCCGGTTCCGCTCACCCAGGTTGGGGCGATGTTGCTGTTGCCCCAGTAAGTTGTCCATGTGGCGTTCGTGAACAGCCCATAATTCAGCAAGGCCGCGCCATTTTGCATCTGCCGGGTGGTTACGGTGGCGCCGGTCGCCAGTCCCGCGCTGAGGCCGACCGTGTAGGTCGTGGTGTTGGTGCAGGTGACCGTGACGGTGGATGTCGCGCTGTTAACCGCACCCGTGTAGTTTCCGAAGGCCAGGGCGGTGGCCGAGACAATGCAGTCCTTGAGCACTGTCGCGGAGACGCCAAAGCTGGCGGTTGCCGGGTCGGCTTGCCCAACGGCTGGTGTGGAAGCGAGGCTCAGCGCCAGGATTCCCAAAACGGCGGCGGATAGCGCGGACTTCAGAACATTTGAATGCATCATCGACGTGGCTCCTGGAAAGACGTGATTTGAAGTTGTTAAGAAACTATCGCGCTTGAATCATGATTGCAATAGTAAACGGCGTTTTTCAGCCGGATCAAGCTCCACCTCTAGTAACTCATGAGATTACCTGCAATCATTACGCAAGATTCTCTCTGGGGTTGCAGAAGATTGAAGAGGTGCTTCACAGGGCTTCCGGGCGCATCGCGACAGCGTTTGCAGGGGGAGGATAAGTGGAGCAGGCGGCTGCGATGCCGAGGCCCTTTCCTATGGAACTATCGGATGCCGCCGGTCAATAGGTAATGGTGACGAAGACCGTATCGGCATCTGCGCCGGAGGCGAATGGCTCCGGCTCCTCGATCTGGCCATAGACAGAGCGCAGTTTGGCCGAGCTGGTTCCAGCCACCGTATCCATGCCGGCCACCCAACTGCGGTTGATGGTATGCGCGGGGTCCGGCGGCATCGCATCGCCAGGCAGCGCCGATCCAGGGCCAGTCGTCATCCGGGTAATCGTGGCGACATCGGGCGCAACACCTGCGCTGAGTCCGACCTCGTACGCTGTGGGGCGGTCGCAGGCAACTGAAACGGAAGATGTTGGGTTGGCTGCCGTGATCGTGTAGGTTGCAGGCGTTATGGCTCCGGCGGAGACCTGACAACTGGACTGAACCGTTACTGTAATAGCGATTGAAGCGGTCGAAGTTGCCGCAAGAGCTGGTCTCGCAGCTAGAGTGAATGTCTGGAAGCCCAACGCGAACAGGGAAAATGTCGATTTCATGGTCATGGCTCTTCGCCTTTCCCCTGAAATCTTCCACTGGGAATTTGATATTACACCTTTGGCACATTTTGAGATTACCTTTCAATGTAATAGAAGGTTACTTCCGAGTGAGAGCTGCAAGATCAAAGAAGATTACCCGATGGCTCTGACAAAAATCGCGTCTGCGTGTGCTGAAAGGCAAGTGAATGGGGAATACTGCGGTGATTTTGGAGGCATTCCAAAGCGTGGCGCCGCCGGATGCCAGGCTCAATAAGTAATGGTGACGAAAACCGTATCGGCATCTGTGCCGGTGGTGGGCGGCTCCGGCTCCGCAATCCGGCCGTAGACGGAGCGCAGTTGGGCGGAGCTCATTCCAGCCACCGTATCCATGCCGGCCACGTAACCGCGGTTGATGGTATGCGCGGGGTCCGGCAGCATCGCTTCGCCAAGCCACGCCGAGCCAGGGCCGGTCGTCATCCGGGTCATTGTGGAGGCATCGGGCGCAACTCCTGCGCCGAGTCCGACATTGTACGCCGTGGGGCGGTCGCAGGTAACTGAAACGGAAGATGTTGGGTTGGCCGCCGCGATCGTGTTGGTTGCAGGCGTCAGGTCGGCGGCAGAGACCCGGCAACTGGACTGGACCGTCACCGTAACGGCGATTGAGGCGCTGGCAGTTGCCGCAAGCGCCGGTCTTGAAGCTGGACTGAGCGCCGAGAAGCCCAAAGCGAGCAGGGAGAATGTGGATTTCATGGACATGGCTCATCGCCCTTCCACTGAAAATCTTCTTGCAGGCTTCTATCGGCGATTCTTTAAGAATCCTTAGGGGTGAGCGAGAATCGTTTTGATCGGAAACTCCATTGCGCACGGAGATTGAGAAGAAATCAGGATGGCCGATTTCTTCATTCCTTATGAGGCGGCGAGTACTTTTGCTGCCGCCATCGGTCGACATGGGTTCCGTGCAATCGAGATGACCACGCCCGCGCTTTCCTGTTGCTCGGGCGGGAACGAATCGCGGATTCCGGCTACGGTCATGGCCAGCTCTGCCAGCCGATCTCCTCGCGCATCTTTCCCGGTGTGTTGCTCAGTTTCTCTCCCAAGGCGGCGGAACCTTGACATACGCCATGCCAGCGGCGGTTGCCGCCTCAATGCCCAGGTCAGTGTCTTCAAAGACCAGGCAATCGGCGGGCGCAACGCCCAGCCGCTCGGCCGCAATGAGAAATGCATCCGGGGCCGGCTTGCCGCGGGCATAGTCGTCCGCTCCGACGATGGTGTCGAATTTGTCGAGCAGACCCACGGTACTGAGCGAACGGGTGACTGAGCTGCGCCTGCCGCCGGAAACCACAGCGAAGGGAATCCGGCCATGCTCGGCCTCGATGATCTCGACAACCTCCGGGATCGGCTTGAGGGTGTCGAGCAGCTCGAAGTACAGCTCTTCCTTGTGCTGGGCGACGGTCTCGACCGGCATGTGCAGCCCGTTCATCTCATTCAGCGTCGCGACAATGACGTTGGTGGGCGTGCCGCCCCAGGAGTAAAAGAGTTTCTCGTCGAAGTCGCAGCCCCATTCCCCCAGCGCCGTCTTCCAGGCGATGTAATGCAACGGCATCGAATCGACGATGGTGCCGTCGCAGTCGAAGAGATAGGCGCGGAAGGGGCCGGCGGGCAATTCAAGTTTCATGCGGTAAGGGATCTCCTTAAGGGTTGGTCCAGGCTTTGTTTGTGGGGTGATCGATGTACCGGCAAAACGGATCGGCTGGCCGATGCAGCGGAATCTTCTTGAACGTCTGCATCGGAAGAGAGGATCGAATTCATCGCGCCGCTGCGGTTTCAACCGCCTGCGCCGCGCAGCCGCCCTCGCCGGGTTTCGTCGGCTCCATCCGTAGCGCGTTGTTGAAGCGGTTGAAGTAGTTGAAGAGGCCGATGGCGCAGAGCAGCTCGACAATCTCGCCTTCGTTGTAAAAGCCGCGCAGCTCGGCAAATTGCTCGTCCGAAACTGAGTTGGCATCGCGGGTGACGGTCTCGGCCAGCCGTAGAGCGGCCTTTTCGGCGGGCGTGAAATCCTCGCGGCTGGGCCAATCGGCCAGGTGCGCGAGCTGCTCGCCGGTCCAGCCCAGGTTTTTGGCAAGAATCGTGTGGCTGGCCAGACAGTAGGGCGTCTCATTCACCTGGCTGGTGCGGACGATGATCAACTCCTTGAGCCGGGTCGAGACTGTTCCGGTGGAGAGGACCGCGGCAAAATGCGCCTGCATGGTCGAGAAGATCTCCGGCCGGTGCGCCATGACGCGGAACATGTTGGGGACATTGCCGCGAAGGGCAAAGGCTTTGTCGTAGAGCGCCGCGATTTCAGGGGCCACTTGGCCGCGGTCCAGACGGGAAATCCGGGACATGGGTTCTCCTCGCTTCGGCGCCTTACCCCGCGACGAAGAGCTATTGCCAGGGGCCCCGATTTTGCGCAGGGCAGACTTTGGCTTCTTCTATCGTATCGCCACCCCCCGGCCCCGCCGCCTCTCCAGACGGCGAGTTGGCTGCCGTGTACTCCCCGGCGCGTGTAAACCGGAACGGAAAGCAGGACTGATCGGGCGAATGGGCAGGTTTTTTTTGACGTGCTGGGCGCTCTCTGCTACCTTGGTAGAGGACAATTTGCGCACGACACTCCTCAGTAGCTCAATGGCAGAGCATTCGGCTGTTAACCGAAGGGTTGTAGGTTCGAGTCCTACCTGAGGAGCCAAAACATCAACAACCCACGGAGTTTTCCTTAGTTTCCAATCCCGCAGAACCCCACAGGCTTTCAACTTGCAATGGCCTTATTTTTGGCCAGAGGCCGTTATGCCGTTATGCGGCGATGAAGGCAAATTGCCTTTCTACAAGCATTTTGGCAAGTTGCTCATCCACATCCCTTCGTTACTGAAGGCTGAGGGCATAATACGACCTGCTGCTTGAAATGTGTCACACCTGAAACAACTATTTAACTCTACTTGTGATTCGTCAAAATAGAGATATGCGTTCAAATCAAACAGATGGAATCTGTGTCCATTGTGGTCTCCCTCTGTGTAAAACTAGCCTCATTCTACGTCTGATGAGGCTTCTGTCCATCTTTCCCTTCCACATTTTTCGCCCTCGTTGCGGCCTGCTGTTGGAAAATCTGGCTCTCCGGCAGCAACTCGCCGTCTTGAAACTGAAACATCCCTAACCAAGGCTTCCCGCTCCGGACAAATTGTTCTGGGTGATCTTGAGGCGGCTCTGGCCGGAATGGAAGCAGTCATTGGTCCTCGTCCAACCAGAGACCGTCGTTCGCTGGCATCGGGCTGGCTTCAATTCGGCATCCAGCCCAAGCGGACCAGCTTCCGCAGTCTGTGGAAAAACGGCGTTGCCGAACGATGGGCCGGCGACTGCCGCCGCGATCTGCTCGACCATGTGATCGTTCTCAATGAACGGCATTTGAAGCGCCCGATGAACGATTACATCCGCTACTATCACGATGACCGGATGCATCTCGCGCTGGCGAAGGGAACGCCCGCCGGTCGTGCGGCAGCAAAGAATCCCGGTGCCAGTAGCAAGGTCATATCCATGCCCCGGCTCGGCGGTCTGCATCATTGTTACGATCTGGCCGCCTGAGCTGCTGTCTCGGCAAACGTCTTGCTCGAAAATGAAAAAGAACTTCCTGAGAGCTGTGTCCGCCGACAAATCACTGCCCGCTCGGCGGCGTCTTCGAGGCGATTTCTGGTCGCCGAGCACTTCGCCCTCAATCGAAAATAGCCCACAAACTATCTCCAACTCCAGAAATCTCGTGCTCAATGCGCCGGATGGAATTTTGTCGAACCACAGTACTGTGACTATTGTTACGAACAAGCGCTTCGGTAGTTATTACCGAAGTAAGTACCTTAATGCTTGTTACCGAATTGTACGGGACTAGCACTAGATTGCAATTGACTTCACAGAAGCAATGGATCACGATGTCATTGCTGCAGTTGAGCAGCGTTCATCGACTCAGAGAGGAGTTACCCAATGATGATCTGTGCGAATGAAAACAAATCGGAAAAGACTTTGATCCAGTTAGGCATCGGAATGATCACATTCCTGGTTGCTTTCGTTATGCTTGCTTTGGTTCCATCGCCTATCTCAGCACAGCAGAAGCCAACAATTGCCGGAGACTACGCAGGAACCCTCGGTCCGCTCCACGTAAAGTTGCATCTAAAGGTAAACGGCGCGGGCAAAGTGACAGCCACCCTCGACAGCCCCGATCGCGGCGCAATGGGCATTCAGTGCGCCAACTTCTATGTTGATGGACAGTCGGTCACTTTCACTGTTCCCGCCGTACAGGGAGAGTGGAGGGGGAGCCTCGCTGCAGACGGAACCCTCACTGGAACCTGGGATCAAGGCCATTCCCTGCCTCTCAACTTCTCCCGTGACAACGCGCTCCGAGCGGAGAAAACCTTAAGGGCTTCGAGGTAGCGACATGAAGACTCAAGTGCTGGCTGTCCCTCGCCAAGATTACCTTCGTGGGCGGAGAGAGTCTGGTTCTTGAGTTATAGGAGAATCAAGATTCTGTTTTAGAGAGAGGTCGAACTAAAAAGACCTCCGCAGATTGATCCCTGCCCGACTTTTTGCAGGATCAGACTCGCCGGCAGGCCGATTGGGGCGAAGGCTGAATTCTTTATTTCGCGGATTGCATCGTCTCAGACGCGGGCAGAGAGGCACTCATATCTGCCAGTAAATTACTGAATCTAATATAGATATATTTCAACTTCAATCAAATACCCCAAATATACCCGCCGCAGAGCAGTCTTTCGGTACTACAGTTGTAGATAGAATGAAGGCGGCGGCGATCTGCGCTTTCGATAGTGGCAGCACATGACCCGGAATTGATGTCGTCTTCGCCACTCGGACCAATGTCACAGGGGTTCAAGACCGTGCTAGGCTGCATCAGAGCGATATGATTCGCTCAAATCAGCAGAAATGGGATTTTGGCTAGACTACCATGAGTTTTCTGTTGCGCCCGAAGGGTCAGAGGGGATCCGCGATCGTTCTGATGGCTGCGGAGTTGGTGCGAGCTTCCATCCGAGGCAGTTGCGTCTGCATGAGGGGATGGTGGACACTACAAACATGGTGCGATCCATTCTCCAGATTGCGTGCATCGGGCTCTTTGTCCTGTTCTGTTTCCCGTCCTCTTCCACAGGGCAAGGCCCGAAGAAACCGGGAATTTTAAAGAATCTCACCACTCAGCCGTATTTCGTACATTTCGCGCGCCTTCCCAGCCAGACAGCACCCTCAAACGATTTGCGCTCCCTTCTGGATCGCCAGGCCCGGTGGGACGATGCCGCGTTGCGCAACTCGGAGGGATCGGGATTGCGTCTGCGCTTCGAGAAGATCGACGAGCAGGCAACACAGGGGGGGCGGATAGCGACGCGTTATCGTGTCTATGCCGAGGGTGCTCCGCAGGACAAGGTCTTTTCTTTTCAAACATGGCTGATCGACGATACGTTTTCGGTCGATCCTCGCGATATCTATGTGAATGGACAAGGTTTGCTGATGACACGCAAGCCCAAGCCTGAAGAGGAGATGGTCCTGAAGGCGGAGGATGACGAGCTTCATATCGTATCCGTGACTCAAGACGCCGAGCCTTTACGATTTCAGCTGACCAGGAGAGATGGGCAGGAGATGATCTTTGGTTCTCTCGTTGCTCATCCTGTGGTGTCGTTCGATCAGGGATGCGTGCTTGAGGTGAAGATCGCACAGCCGGGCGCAACAACGGTGTTGATCGATGCCGACGGTTTCCCTGCCAAGGCCAAGATTCCATTGGTGCTGAAGTCTGAGGGCGAGGATGTCAGCGACATCTTGGATACCAACCAGGATGGTCATGCTGTGATGGCCGTAATGACGGCTATTCCCGGCAAGACACAGGGAATGCTCAAGGCAAGTGCGGAGGGCCGCAACTGCCTCCCCTCCGTCGTTCTGCCGTGGAGCGCGGGGGCGAATGCGCCGGAGAAGACTGTGAGGCATTGAAGGCCGAATCGGCCGCCGAAATGCCTGACGAGGTTTGTGGTTCTCCGGGGGCTAAAACCCGGCCTCATTTTTTGGTCATCTGCGGCACGACTCGCGACTGAAGTCGTGCCCTGGCACAAAGTTACGAAAAACAAACGCAGGTTCTTCGACTCGGCTGCGCTTCGCTCCCAATGAACGGACGTAGAAAGGGCGAAGAGCGAACAAAGCTGGGGCGAAGATTGGCAAGTTGTGAGCCGGCTGTGCGGTCTGTCCTTGATAGCCAGCGTCACGCATCCTGGAACAATTAATTGTCATTTGCACGGTTGATAAACAGTTGACCTTTCGAGGTTTGACAGCAGAGCGGCACTGATGAGTTACTTTCGTTTTAGATTATGAATGACGAAAGATTTGCTTTCGTTCGATTACAATGGTACTATTCTCCGCAGTTCGCCAGGTACTAAAGTTTGCAGTCGGTGGGGACTCTTTGCCTTCAGGAAGCCCCACGAAAGGGGTTTTTATGTCATTTGCGCGTAGATTGCTCTGGGTTCTTGTTCTCCTCTGTTCAACCACCGTCCTGAACGCTCAGTTCGATAGCGGCACCATCGTCGGAACCGTCCAAGACTTAAACAAAGGAGTTGTGGCGGGAGTCCCAATTGTACTTGAGAGCCTCGGCACCGGCATCTCAAAAACAACCCTCAGTAACGGTGTGGGGGACTATACATTCTCGAGCGTTCCCGCTGGAGATTATATCGTCAGGGCGAGTCACGTTGGCTTCAAGGACGCTGCCACCTCCGTCTTCACCGTGACCGTGGGCGCGCGCCAGAGAGTCGATGTGGTTCTCCATCCCGCCAGCGGCTCCCAGACGTTGACCGTTACGGCGGTGGAAGCTCTGCTTGAAACCGACAGCAGCGATCGCAGCATGGTCATCAACCCGACCGAGGTCGTCAATCTGCCTCTGAACGGCAGAGATCCGGCTGACCTTGCGCTGGTCGTACCCGGCGTGAACAAATCCTTCATTGAAATCGAAGGCGCCACCAGCCGCGAGGCCTCATACAACGTCAACGGTCTGCGCAGCCAGGTTAACTCCTACCTTCTCGACGGCTTGGATAACAACAGCTGGAGCTTGAACGATCTGGACTTCTCCAACAAGGAGACTCAGCTCAGTCCCGATGCACTATCCGAGTTCCGTTTTACCACCGACAATCAGAACGCCGAGTTTGGCGAAGCCGCCGGTGGCATTTCCAATGAGGTCTCGCGCCGCGGCACAAATAATTATCATGGCGCTTCATGGGACTACCTGCGCAACACGGTTCTCGATGCCAACGGGCCGATTCCTCCGGCGAACGGCGAGAAGTCGGTTCTAATTCAGAACCAGTTTGGCGCTGACGTCGGCGGTCCTGTTATCCCTGGGAAAGTCTTTTTTTTCGGTGACTACGAAGGCTTCCGCCGTATCCTGCGCGCCGCCCAGGTAGCCACCCTGCCCACCGGCTTGCAAGCTTCCGGACAATTCGTCGACTCCCTGGGCAATCCCATTCCTATCACCAATCCGTATACGAAGGCCGTTTACGCGAACGGCATCATTCCTATCGCCGCTCTTGAGGCGACGATGCTGCCAGGAACTACAACCCCTCAGATCAGCCCCCTGGATATGACTGTCCTGGGCCTCCTGCCGACCGGTTCTCTGGCCTCGCAGACCTCCGGCGTTGGCAACAACTACGTTTCGTTCCCGTTGGGAACGGAGGACTCCGATAAGGGCGATGCGCGCATGGATGTCTTTATCGGCCGGAGAATGACCACCTTCGCCCGCTACAGCCAGCGCAGGTTCAACGCGCTCGATCCGGCGCCCATTCCGGCTCCTATCTACTCAACCGCAAAGGGCAACATCAACCAGGACAATAAACAGCTTGCAGCGGGATTTGTCTTTCAGTTGACCACTAACGATGCGCTTGATCTTCGTGTTGGCTTCAGTTGGAACGCCGGCGCACAGAACCCCACCTCGATCGGGCAGACCAACCTCCTGGTTGCCGCTGGAGAGCCCAATGTGCCCTCCGATCCGTCCTTCGCTAGCGGCCTGAACACAGTCACCGTGACTGGCTTTACGCAGTTCGGACGCAACACGCAACTGCCCACCGTGGTCAATCCGTTCGTCGTTGATCCGAAGGTCAACTACTCCTGGCTCAAAGGCCATCACAGCTTCAAGTTCGGCTATGAATACATCCGTGAATCACAAGTGGTGAGCAACTTCAAGCCGATCTTCGGCGCCGACACTTACGGCGGGAAGTTCTCTGAAGGCACGTACAAACCTACGACCGCCCAGTCCGCCGATCCCAGCTATGCCGAGGCCTGGAACCTGGCCGACTTCATCTTCGGCGCGCGCAGCAAGTACGAGCTAAGCGCTCACCACGTGGTGGAATACAACCAACGGATGCATTTCTTCTATGCGCAGGACGACTGGCGCATCGCGAACAGACTTACGCTAAACATGGGCATGCGTTACGAATTGGCAACGCCGCCTTTCGAGACCAACAATCAGCTCTCCAACTTCAATCCCGTCACTAGCCCCACCGGTGGTCTGGTCCTGGCCAGCAGCGGTTCCATCTTCAATCGCGCCCTCATCAACCGCAATCCCCTGAACTTCGCTCCCCGCTTCGGCTTGGCTTACAGCCTTGGATCAAAAATGGTGGTGCGCGCGGCTTACGGCATCAGCTATCAGCAGTTCCTTCGTGCCGCAGTGGTCAATGAACTGGCGCAGAATGCCCCTTACAGCATCGACAACGTGATCACTCAGTACGCGCCGTCTTCGAAGACCTCGCCAGAGGCTGTCTGCGCCTCGTCGAATGTAGCTCCGCTCAGTTGCTTCCAGCCCGTTCAGCTTGGCTACGTGAACAAGTTTCTTTCCTTGTCAAACTACTCAGCCTTGTCCACGACCACCACCTACGATCCCGCCAAGACCCCAACCACCTATGTGCAAAGCTATCATCTCTCCGTGCAACGGCAGTTGACCAGGAGCACCTATCTGGATGTGGGCTATGTCGGCAATTATGGCGTTCACGAGCAAATTGTGCAGGACTACAATGAGGCGGCGCCTAACGCGGCTGGCGGCACGCTCAGCTTGCAGGCACGACGCCCCATATCTACTTACGGTACTATCCAGGAATCCTTCAATGAAGGCCGCTCGCGCTACAACGCCCTGGAAGCAAAGCTGGAAAAGCGTTACGCTAACGGGATCTACATTGCAAACTCCTTCACTTGGTCGCACGCGCAAGACGTGGCCGCCGCGAATCAGGAACTTGATAACAACGACAGTCCTGTCGTGGACCGCTACGACATGATGGGGTCTTACACGCGCTCCGCATATGACCGTCCCCTGAACGATTCGCTCGCCGTCGTCGCCGATCTTCCCTTCGGCAGGGACAAGCGCTTCGGCTCGCACGTCGCCGCACCTCTGCAATTTGTTATCGCCGACTGGCAGTTGACAGCCCTCAACTACCTGATCAGCGGATTGCCTATTAATATCAGCTACTCCGAATCCACGGCTCAGCAGTTGAGTACCGAAACCAGCTTTCTCTACCGTCCGAATCTGGTCGGAACGCCGGTTCTGAGCTCGGGTAAGCGCACCCCCATCGCAGGCCAACCGGGCCAGTATCAGTATCTCGACCCGACAGCCATTACCATACCCACCGCGGCCAACACGCCCTACGGCAACTGTCCGCGCAACGTCGCCCGTGCCCCCGGCTACGCCGACCTTGATCTCGGCTTGCACAAGCGCTTTCCGTTGGGCTTTGAGAAGGCCGGCCTGGAGTTCCGCGCCGAGGCCTTCGATGTCTTGAATCATTCCAATGCACAAGCTCCCGATAGCGTCGCAACCGACGCGGGTTACGGCATCGTCAATTCCTACTTTCCCAGCAGGGAACTGCAGTTGGCTCTGAAGCTGGTCTTTTGAGGTTGCATGTGGCTTTGGCGGGTGTAGTTGAATCTGGTAATCTGACGTCCCGGGTTTCGAATCAGAATCCCGGGACGCAGAATGTTAGTCTTATGGAGGGCTTGGTGTCCCGAATTGGTGTCTGTCCTCACATATCAAGATGATTGTCACGCAGAAGGTCCACCGGGACGGTGTACCGTTGCGGCATCCGGAATGCAGTGAACGGCTAAGGAACGCCGATGACGTAAACGAGGATTGAACCGGTCTTGGTGAGGGGAGGCGATGATGGGGTCGGAATTCAACGGCCCATGTGCCCCATTAAAAAAAGGCGCGATCAGGAAGCGAAATTCTCTGGCGGGAAGGAACAAGCAAGATGAAGGGGAAATGCAGGGGCTGGGTCAGCGCCGCCGCCTTGACGGGAATCATGACAATTCCCAATTCGAGCAACTCTGCTAGCGCGCAGCAGGAGACGAGCGCCTTTGCTGCTGCTGCGAATTTTAGTCTCACAACTGGTATCGCCACCGATAGCACAGGCAACGTCTATGTAGCAAACTGGCACAACACCATCCTCAAGATAACGCATGCTGGGGTAGTAATGACATTCGCGGGCAGGCCGGATGCGAGAGGGAACGCCGACGGCATTGGTACTGCGGCAAGTTTCGTATACCCCGTTGGCATTGCCACCGATAGTGCAGGCAATGTCTATGTGGCGGACAAGGTCAGCAACACGATCCGCAAGATCACGCCGGCAGGGGTTGTAACGACCTTGGCGGGCACTGCAGGCGTTACAGGCCATTCAGATGGAACAGGCGGGGATGCGAGTTTCTTTGGTCCTACCGGCGTTGCCACCGACAGTAGAGGCAATGTCTATGTGGCGGACTCTGGCAACAACATAATCCGTAAGGTTGCCCCTGCTGGTGTGGTGACGACAGTTGCTGGTCTGGCAGGTGAACGTGGTGAAAACGATGGCATTGGCGGTGCGGCAAGGTTCACTGCCCCTTACAGCATAGCAGCCGACGGCGCAGGAAACCTGATCGTGGATGAGATGTCCCGCCATACTCTCCGCAAGATAACATCGGAAGGGGTAGTGACGACTTTGGCTGGCAGGGCTGGCGAGACCGGCCATGCAGATGGAATCGGCACGAACGCGACATTCTATTTTCCTCACGGCGTTGCCACAGATCAGGCAGGCAACGTCTATGTGGCGGACTCAAGCAACAACACCATCCGCAAGGTTACCCCGGCCGGTGTAGTGACGACGATCGCTGGCATTGCAAGCCCAGGCGAAGATAGTAATGAATTTGACGGCATTGGCGCGGCGGCTACTTTCTCTGACCCCATGGCTGTTGCCACGGACAGTGCCGGCAATGTGTTCGTGCTGGAAGCAGACAACATTCGCGAGGTTACTCCAACAGGTGTAGTGACCACATTTGTTGGTTCGGTGTTCGGGCCATGGCATTTGCAGGATCAATTCTGCGAATGGGACGTTCCACCCGCAAAGGGCGGCGCCGCGAGATCAGGGACAAGAAGATGCTCTCTAAAGGCTGGAACGGCATACTGTTCGTCATCAATTGAAGTTACCAGTGCCAACCCAAGAGGCACTAGTCCAAAGCTGAGTCTGGTTTACGATGGGGGGAATAGTGTTACCGCAGTCGATACGAAATTCAAACTCGATCGTGCCGAAAAAGAAAAAGTTATCACTAAAGACGATCCGCCAATCGGAGATTTGGGCGCTTCCTGGCTGCATTATGTAGTTAGAATTACGGTATCATCCGATGGTTCATGTAAGTAGCCGGGAGGGCAAGTCGGCAAGCGATGGGCGGCGTTTCTCAGCAACCATCGCGAATCCATCGCCGCAATGGATTTCTTCACCGTGCCGACGCTGACCTTCGGCGTACTCTACTGCTTCTTCGTGATTTCG
>Ga0187847_10001802_pt1 | contig 18405 bp, 12 predicted proteins | sample June2016WEW_4_10_FD_132458 | JGI IMG/M metagenome (GOLD analysis project Ga0187847, IMG submission 132458) | Peatland microbial communities from SPRUCE experiment site at the Marcell Experimental Forest, Minnesota, USA - June2016WEW_4_10 | ecosystem: Environmental > Terrestrial > Soil >...
AGGATTTGCATTCTTGGTCGTATCGTCTTGCGGAGTAAGCAGACGGCCAGCAGCAGGCGTGAGACCGAGCATCTGAAAGTAGTTGCCGGTCACGACTTCCGCGTCCTGGTTCTCAGCCTGGTTATGCCATGAGACACCAACCTGGGCTTTGTCAGCCGCTAGCATGCCGCTGAAGATCTGATTCTGATCACGCAGGTCTTTGTACATGGGATAAGAGAAGTAGTTGTGATGGTTTTCTGAGTCGCCGCCAAAGCTGCTCATCGATCCCGAGAAGGCTCCGTTCCATTCGAAGCGCACCAGCTCTTTCGGCCGCTCTACGGGCAACATGCGCAGCAATGCCTGGTCGAAGAGCGTAAACACGGCGGTATTGGCACCGATGCCAAGAGCGAGCGTGACGATCACGGTAAGCGTGAAGGCCGGTGACTTGCGCAATTGGCGAAGCGCGTAGCGAATGTTTTGAAACAGCGTGTTCATAAGTCTTTTCTTCTCCGGGGAAGGACTATTCGGTGCGCAAGGCCTGCATGGGGTTAACGGAAGCGGCACGGCAAGCGGGCAGCCACGCGGCGACAGTGACGGCAATGGATAGAACGCTAAGCGCGGCGGTCAGCGAGAGAGCATCGAGCGGATGCACGCCGAAAAGCGCTGAGGCTTCAAGACGGGCTGCGGCCATGGCAAGCACAAGTCCAAGCCCCAGGCCGATGGCAGCCATGCGGGCGGTATCGCGGACAACCAGCCAGGCCGTTGCTTCGCGAGATGCGCCCAATGCCATCCGAATTCCGATTTCTCTCCTGCGCTGGGTGACGCGGAAGGCGAGGAATCCGTAGAGTCCGACGACCGTGAGAGCGAGTCCAATGAAACCGAGCGCGGCGACAAGCTCGGCCATCATCTGATAATTCCCCGCCGAGTAACGAATAAGCTCAGGCAGCGACGTCAGCATCATCGGATCGAGAAGTGGATTGGTGTGGATGAGGACCTGGCGTATATCTTTGGCCATCGACATTGCGTTTTGGTGGGTCTCAAGCACGAATGTGATCTCTCCCATATTCGACATATGGGCAAGATATTGGTCGAATGGCACGTACATATATGATTCGGGAAGCTCACCTATCTGGGCGATGGGAGCGTTTTCGGTGACGCCCACTACGCGGGCTTCGATCTTGGAACTCGCCAGGTGCACGACCTGATCGAGGGGGTTTTGCCCAGGCCAGTATCTTTCAGCCATGGATTGATTGATGAGCACAACGGGTGACCCACTCGCATTATCAGCGGCTGAGAAACCGCGGCCACGCATAATGCGGGTTCCCGTCACATCGAGGAAATCCGGACTTACTGCGTTGAACTTGATCGAAACCGGATCATGTAACTCGGGATGGCTAGGTAGCAGGACATTTGTCGCGATTCCGGCCTCGGAAAGGCTGAGCGGCGCACGAATGCCGAATGAGACACGGCCGATCCCAGGCAGCGCCTTCATGCGTTCAACGACATCGTCGCGCATGCCTGGATCTGGTTCCTGAGTCCAGGCCAGCAACACCTGGTTGCGTGTCAAACCGATGGATTGAGTGCGAGTGTTGAGGAAGCTACGCACCAGGGCGCCGGTGGAGACGAGCAAGGCGAAAGAGACGCCGATCTGGAGCCAAACGGCGGCCCGGCGCAATACCGATGTCCTGCCAGTGACGCGTGCGGCCGATCCGGCCTGGATGATCGAGGAGAGTTGGGGTCGAGAAACCTGGCCGAGAGGAACGAGCGCGAGAAGCAGCATGGTAATCATCGCGAGCGAAGACGCGAAGAGGAAGACGCGTGAGTCCAGATGGAAGCTGGTTTCCGACGAGCCTACAGCAGCCAGCATGGCGGGCTCGGATACTAGCAATCGCGGTAGCACCGCCGCGATTCCGGCAGCCAACCCAAGTCCGGCAATCAATCCCAGAATCCCAAGCAGGAGGTTCTCAACCATCAACTGCCGTGCAACCACCCATCTTCGCGCACCGAGCGAGAGACGCAAAGCAACCTCCGGACCACGTGCGAGTCCACGTGCAATCATCAGATGCGCGACGTTGACCGTGGCCAGCAGAACAACACCGGCAACAATTGCAAACAGAAGCAAGCCGCTGGTACCAGCGTTTGTCATGCGATAACTGAAATCGCTGACAGCTCTCGCGCTACGGCCTTTGTTGTTCGCCGGATCGGCGGTTTCCATGGCGGCGGCGATAGCGGAGACCTGTCCGTTCACTTGTGCTACCGTGGCTCCGGGCGCAAGGCGACCAAGCACATTGAACCAGCGGAACCCATGCGAAGTGAGTTCCCCGGGGTCGGCGACCGCAGCCCAAGTCTCGGCGGGCATCCACAGATCGCGATCACCTCCGTTGTCCGTCTCGCGGAATTCGGACGGAAGCACTCCCCACACATCCACCTGGTTGCGCTTTTGTCCACCGCGCATCAGGGGAATCTGTTTGCCGACAATTTTGGGATCGCCGGCGAATTCGCGCTGCCAGAAAGCGTAACCAAGCAAAACCCCGGGGTGCGTGCGCAGTTGTGCCGCGTCCTTCTCCCCAAAAGAACGTCCCAGGATCGGGCGTACTCCGAGCGACTCAAAGAAATTGCTTGAAACCACATCAACGAGCAAGAGCGCTGTTGTGCCATCGGACCGCGGCATCAGGCTGCCTCGGCGGCCTATAGCGGCAACCGTCTTGAGTGCGGTGGTTCGTTGGGCGAGTTCGATATATTCCGGATAAGTAAAAAGACCCTCGGGGTCCGCGCTGGTTGTCGAGAAGATCCGTACCAATTCGCCGGGATGAGGCACTCGCATCGGATGCAACCAGAGGCCATCCATCAGGCAAAAAATGGCGGAACTTGCGCCGATGCCCAGCGCCAAGGTGAGCACGGCAGTGACCGTGAAGCCCGGTGCGCGTCGCAACTGACGAAACGCGTGACGAACATTCTGAAGCAGCGCATTCATATTCGTTCTCCCAATGGTGCGTTACTCGGTGCGCAGAGCCTTCATGGGTTCAATGGAAGCGGCGCGGCGAGCGGGAATGAAACCAGCCGCCGCGGCGCACAAGACGAGGATCAAAGGCGCACCCGTCAGGGCCCATAGATCGTAACTGCCCACTCCATAGAGCAGGCTGTTCATGAGGTAGCCAGCATAGAGTGCTGCGGGAATGCCGAGGATCAGGCCGATGAGGATCTGCCAGAGCACGCCGCGCATGACCAGGACCACTACACTCTGACGAGTCGCACCGAGGGCCATGCGGATGCCGATTTCACTGGTGCGCCTGGCCACGAAATACGACATGACACCGTAGAGCCCCACAGATGCCAGAATGAGCGACAAGATGCCGAAGAGGCTCGACAATTGCGCAATCAATCGTTCCTGATTGAAGTTGCCGGCCACTTGCGCATCAAGTGAGCGCAGATCCATGACGGTCAGATTGGGATCGACGCCGGCCAGTGTTTGACGGATCATTGATTCGGCATTCTGCTCGGGCCGATTGAAGTTGAGCACCATCGCGTTCATGAACATGGACTGAGTTTCAGTAGAGATCATCATCGGTTCTTTGTAGCCGGAATATGGCTGCGTCAGCGGGCGCAGGAAGACAGGACGCACTTCTTCGCGCGGATTGTTCAGCTTGAAGTTCGCAAAGACCCCGACGATCTCCCAACTGCCCGAGTACTGCGGGAGGTCGATGCCGAAATGCTGACCGATGGGGTCCTGGTTGGGAAAGAAACGCTTCACGAAAGCCTGATTGACGATGACGACCTGCGGGGATGTCGCCGTGTCCTGCTCCGTGAATCCGCGACCGCGAACCATGGGCACACCAATGGAATCGAGGAAATGGGTGCTGACGCGGTCCCAGCTTGATCCGCACTTGTCGCCAGGGCGGGGTGCGGGATGCCCCTGCTGGATGACGCATTCACCCCAGTTGTCGCCCTCAAGCGGGCTATACATTGCAAGGCCAACACCGGCCATGCCTGGGAGCGATGAGAAACGATCCTCGATCTCGCGATTCAGAGCTGGGAGACGGTCGACCGTGTAGCCGGCGCCGGCCGGGTCGAAGTGGAGCACGTAGCGATTAGACGTAGCGATGCCGAAGTTCTGATGTTCCAGGTTGTTCAGTGACTTGGTCATCAGAATTGCGCCCGCCAGCAGAACAAGCGACAGTGCGGCCTGAAAAATTACTAGCGTGCGTTGTGGAATCGAAGAGCGGTCACGAGTGGAGCGGTTGGCGCCGCGCATCGCCTCGGCCGGTTGCGCTCGGGATGAAAGCCACGCAGGGGCGGTGCCAAATAAAATACCGGTGATCAGCGAAATCAGAAACGCAAAACCGAGCACGGGCAGCGATGGACTCGCATCCAGGGGCATGTTGCGGGCATCGGGAAATGCGAGGGCAAGAATGGTGTGCGTTCCCGCGTAGGCGACCGCCAGTCCGGCAATACCACCGAGGCAGCTCAAAAGTATGCTCTCGGTTAGAATCTGCCGTATGACTCGGCTGCGGCCCGCACCAAGTGCCATGCGAAGGGCGATGTCAGAACGCTGCGCGGTGCTGCGCGCCAGAAGCAGGTTGGCGATGTTGGCGCATGCGATGAGCAGAACGACCGAAGAGAGAATCATCAGCATCTTCAGGCCGGTGCCCGTCTCCTGCTGCAGGCTTTGAATCCCCCCGCCTCCGGGGGAAAGAACCACGTGCATTTTAGGAACATTAGTCGAACCGCCATTGGCAAGAAGCACCGGACGTGTGTAAATCCATTGGCGCAGCGTCACAGATAATTTCGATTGCAATGCGGCAATGTTGGTTCCAGGCCGTACTCTGCCCAGCAGGTAGAGCCAATGTGATTCCTGATGATGGAGGATGGAACTGGCTCCGCGGACGTAGGGTTCGGTCTGGATGGGCATCCAGAAGTCAGGAGGATTGTCCGTCACACGATCGCCGAAAAAGCCCGGTGGAGCGATGCCAACGACGGTAAAGGGGCGGGCTTGAATAAAGATCGTGGAACCAACGATCGAAGGATCCGCGGAGAACTCACCCTGCCACGTCTTGTAGCTGATTACCGTTGCAGGCGCGGCGCCGGGCGTATCGTCATTATCGGAGAAGACGCGCCCGGTATAAGAACCAATGCCAAGCGTAGAGAAGTAATTGCCGGAGACGAACTCGCCGTGGAGAGATTTGGATAACGCGTTGCCGCGGCGCACGCTCCAGGCCCACTCGCCGGCCTGCACGGCGGCAAGCTGCTCAAACTCCGGCGTGGAGTTCCGGAGATGCTGAAAGAGATCGGTAGAGAAGATGGTAAAGTCGCCAGTATCGCTGGCATCGCCAGGGAAGCCGCCTTCTACGCAGCAGTCGCCGTTGTCACCTATGCGGTAGAGTTGGGCAGGGTTGGTGACGGGCAGCGATCGCAGCAGGATTCCCTGGACCAACGTGAAGATTGCGGTGTTGGCGCCAATGCCAAGCGCCAGAGTGATGACCGCGGTTAGCGTGAAGCCGGGCGATTTGCGCAACTGGCGCAAGGTGTAGCGAATATCCTGAAGCAACTGACTCATTGCGTTCGTTCTCCCTTGGCGGACTTGGCTATGTCAGCTACTCGCTTCTCAGTGCCTGCATGGGCTCAGTAGATGCGGCGCGGACAGCCGGAATAAGTGCCGCAACCAGGCCCGCGACCACCAGCAGCAACGCCAGCAACAGGAAGCCTCCTGCCTCTTTTTGCGTTTCGAAGTAAATGACCATGCCGATTAGCCTGCGCGCAACGACGGTAAGAACAAGGCCAACAACGGTGCCGGCGGCAAGCATCCACGTGACACGCGAGAGCACCATGCCCAGAATTCGGTTTCGGCTCGCACCAAGGGCCATGCGGACGCCGATGTCACGCGTAGCCTGCTCGACCTCATGACTGACGAGGCCATAGAGTCCGACCATCGCCAACACCAAGGCAAGCGAAGCAAAGATACCGAAAAGCCAGCTTTCCATGCGCTCGAAAACCAGCGTTTCTGAGACGACCTCGGTCATCGTGCGCGGTTCATCGAAAGGCACCGTTGGATCAATTTCATGAACGACAGAGCGGGCAGCAGAGATCACCTGTTTCGGATCGCCCGTAGTGCGCACCAGTAACGCCATGTTGGCAAGGTTATCCGGCTGATCTTTTGCCGGAATCTCGTCCATGAGCCAATCGCGTTCCGCCAGGGTTGGTTCGTAGAGAGTCTGGCGAATGTTGCTCGTAACGCCGACGATGCGCGTCCACTCTTCTTCCTTCGCGCTGTCGTCAGACCGCTGCAATGTGGGATCAAGTCCGGCGGGAATGAACTTGCTGACGAACGCATCGTTGACCAAGACGGTGCCGGCCTTGTTCTCCGCAGGGTCCAGCGCTGGCGAAAGCCTCCGTCCGCGGTGCAGCGCGATACCCATCACGTCAAGATATCCAGGACTGATAAAGCGGGTTTCAGCCAACATTTCCTTGTTCTTCGGATACGGGGGCTGGCCGGCAATGTGCACGTCGCTGTTGTTTCCCCAGCTCTCGATGGGCAATATGCTGATGAACCCGGCTGCCTGCACACCGGGCAGGTGGGCGATGCGCTCTTCCACGGGCCGGTAAAACTCAAAGACCATATTGCGGCCCTGATACCGTGCTGGGGAAAGACCGATCTTGACCGACAGGATGTGGGCCGGATCGAAACCCAGGTTCGTGTTGAAATAGCGTGTGACAACGCGCATCAGCAGACCGGAAACAACCAGCAGAACGAGGGTCAGAGCCACCTGCGTAACCACGAAGCCGGAGCGAAGACGCGCTTGACCTCGTCCGGTGCCAGCATTGCCGCCTGCCTTGAGGGCACGGTTAGGATCGATGCCGGAGAGACGTAGGGCGGGATAGAGCGATGCGGCGAGGCTGGCGACCACTGCAACGGCAATGGCCGCAGCTAGCACGATCCAGTTCATCTGAATGTCGGAGCCGCGGGCCAGTGCCTTGATGAGAAAAGCGCGCATGAGCTGCAGCAGAATCGAGGACAGCAGCACGCCACCCGCAGCGCCAAACAACGCGAGAAACAGCCCCTCGTTGAACATCTGGCCAAGCAAACGCGCTCGGCCAGCGCCGATAGCCACGCGCATGGCCATTTCGCGCTCGCGCTGGACGCCACGCGCCAGCAGCAATCCGGCGATGTTCACGCAGCCGATCGCCAAGACAGCCAAGACCGCGCCCAGCAGCGTCCAGAGCGGCCCCTTGGTTTTGCCTGCGACGCTTTCAGCGAGCGGCACCGCTTTCACGACGCGACCACCGTCGGTATCCGGATAGGCCTTCCCAATATCGCTGAAGACATGCTTCAGATCAGCCTGGGCTTGATCGACCGTCACGCCATCCTTCACACGTCCCACCGTGCGCAACCAATGCGCGCCTCGGTTGTTCATCCAACTCTGGTCAAGCACGCGTGGAATGTAAACGCCGCCGTGCTGGTTGAGCGGATAGCGAAATCCGGGGGGCATAACGCCGACAACGGTGAACGCCCTGCCATCGAGCTTGACCGGCTTGCCCAGAACAGAACGGTCGCCATTGAAGTAGCGCTGCCAGGCGTCATAACTGAGAACAACGATCTCGTTCTTTCCATCCAGTTGTTCACCGGGTAGATAGGTGCGCCCCAACAGGGGTTCCACGCCGAAAACCTGGAAGAAATTGTCGGTGGAGCGCACGCAATCGATGGCCGTGGGTCCCTCGGCAGGGGCGTCGATTGTGATCTTTCTGTAGTCGCTGTAGCCGGCAATAGTTGCGAAGGCGCGCACCTGCGCGCGCATGTCGAGGTAGCTTGCCCAGGAGGACGGCTGGTTGTACCCGGCGCCAGCAGTCGCCTGAATCGAGACGATCTTATCTGGGTTCACAAAAGGAAGTGGGCGCAGAATTACCGCATCAATTACGCAGAAGACGGCCGTGGCCACGCCCACACTCAGAGCGAGCGTAACGACGACGGTGAGGGCGAATCCTGGGGAGCGCCGCAACTGCCGCAGTGCATAGCGCATGTCCTGAAGCAAGTTGCGGAGCAGCATGATTAGGCCTCCACTTCTTCGGTGAGCTTTTTGAGCTCGTCTTCCGAGACCACCTTCCCGTCAAACAGGTGCACTTCGCGCTGCGCGTGCTTGGCGAAACGTGGATCGTGGGTAACCATGCAGATGGTCGAGCCTTCGCGATGAAGGTCTGCGAGCAGATGCATCACGGCCTCACCGTTTTTCGAATCCAGGTTGCCAGTGGGCTCATCGGCCAGCAGGACGGAGGGTGAGCCAGCCAGCGCACGCGCAACTGCCACGCGCTGCTGCTGACCGCCGGATAGCTGGGCCGGATAGTGCTTCATGCGATGGGCCATGTTGACACGCTCGAGAGCGTCCTTCACACGCTTCTTGCGCTCCGGAGAAGGCATACCGGCGCGATAGGTAAGCGGTAGCTCAACGTTCTCTTCGACGGTGAGATCGCCGATGAGATTGAAGCTCTGGAAGATGAAGCCGATTTCCTGATTGCGGATTCGCGAACGATCGCCGAAGCTGAGACTCTCGACCGGCTTGTTATTGAGCAAATATTTGCCGCCGGTCGGCGTATCGAGCAAACCCAAAATGGAAAGCAGCGTGGATTTGCCGCAGCCCGAAGGGCCGGACATGGCTACATACTCGCCGCGCGAGATGGTGAGGTGAACTCCAGAGAGCGCATGCGTCTCCACTTCGTCGGTGTAGAAAACCTTGGTGAGGTCTTCAATTTCAATGAGGTTATCGTTAGATGCCATCCTGTCCCCCTCTTGTCAGTTATCAGTTGTCAGTTATCTGTCATCAGAACCGAGGGACCGGTTCCCTCTCGTCTGGCACCAGATTCTTCTTGGCTGCGGAGTTACCGTTTACAACACTTGCACTCAGTGTGCGACTACCCCAGGATCCAAACGAATGCGGTCCACGGTGTCTTCTCTCGACATATCCGAGAGAATCACCGTGTCACCCTCCTTCAATCCTTCCAACACCACAATGCTGTTGACCGAAGCGCGGCCGACCTTGACCGGGACGCGCACGGCACCCTTGCCGTCTGGATCCACCTTGAAAAGACTCAAAGTCGAATTCTCATTGCCGAGCGCCGGTCGGCCGACGTAGAGCACATCATTCAGGTGTTCCAGGTCAATGGTGCCATCCACGCTCAAGTTTGGAACCGCACCCGGAGGTAAAGGCCCATCAAGATCTACGTCAACGGTGCGCGTTCCGTTCACTACGGAAGGATCAATTCTGGTGACATGGCCCGAGATAATGCCGTTGTGGGTATCAATCGAGGCGGGCTGGCCAATTTGGATGTCACGAGCCTGGGTTTCGGCGATTTGCAGAGCGGCCTTGAGCTTATCAAGCTGAGTGACCTCGGCTACCGAGGTTCCCGCTGTGACATGCTGACCCACCTGGACCGGGGTGGCAAGTGGAGAAAGCACACCGGAGATTCCGGCGCGCACATGCAGAGCATCCGATTGCTTTTGATAAAGATCGAGCAGCGCTTTGGCCTGGTCGATCTTGGTCTGCTGGGAAGCTAGCTGGACTTCGATTGCCTTCTGGTTCACGTCGAGTTGCTGTTCGGAGAGTTTTTTCTGCACGGTCAACTGATCAGCTGTAGTCTTCGACGCGTGCGAGACGATTCCTGAAACCACTCCCAGCTTGAACAGTGCCTCGTCTGTCTGCGCCTGCAATTGGTCCTGGGTATAGGAAGCGTTGACCTGCGCAGCAGCAGTCTTCTTGTCCATCATCGTGCTTTCGAGCGTTGCCTGAAGGCTTTTGTAGTCGGCCTGTGCCTGCTTCAGGCCGAGTTGCGCCGTGAGAAGCAATTGCTGAAGCTGAGGATCATCCAAGTCCATCAGTACGGTATCCGGAGTGACCTTGGTTCCAGGCAATACGCGAATGCGCACGACCGTCGCGTCAGTTTGCGCCGGAATAAGCTCGATGGAGTCTTCGCGCGGCACAAGGCTGCCAGTCGAACCGCGCACCTGACGGATGATGTTCCCTCGCTTGACCGTATCTGGCCACACAGTTGAACCGTCTACGGTGGGCGCCGCTGGTTTGAGCCTCGAAACCGCAACCGCAAGGGCCGTTAGAACCAACACTCCGACGACACCCCATACCACGAGCTGCCGTTTCTTCTTCTGCTTCAAATCTGGGCGGGCGATATCCATCACGCCTGGTATTAGCATTTGCTATGCCAAAGAAGTGCTCTTGCTACTCTTTGAAAGCAAAGTACTTCCAGATGAATATTGGGACGATCTGCCGATCGAAGTGACCGGTTGCGGAGAGAAGGTGTTCGATTCCGGACAGTGTGAGGAGGGGGAAAATGGCTTGAAAAGGTAAGTCGCTTCGTGTTCAGAGGCGCTCAACGGCAAGGGCCACCGCGTTGCCCCCGCCGAGGCATAAGGCAGCAATCCCCTTACTCTTGCCACGCCGCTCCAAAGCGTAGAGCAGGGTGACGAGAATGCGTGCTCCGCTGGCGCCGATCGGGTGACCGATGGCGATCGCACCGCCATGAACGTTGACTTTAGCGGGGTCCAGAGCCAAATCGCGATTGACGGCCAGAGCCTGGACACTGAACGCTTCATTCAGTTCGAAGAGATCCACATCTGCGAGCGACCAGTCGACTTTCGCAGCAACCTTTCGGACAGCTTCGATGGGTGCAAGACCGAACCACTCCGGCTCGCCGCCACTGGTTGCTTGGCCGCGGATGACGGCCAGCGGCTTCAGGCCCAGTTGGCGTGCACGGTCCGCGCTGGTAACGACGAGAGCCGCCGCGCCATCGCTCACTCCGGGAGAATTGCCGGCAGTGATTGTACCGCCCTCCTGAAAAGCCGGCTTGAGACGCGAAAGAATCCCGACTGTCGTTTCTGGACGAACGGACTCGTCCGCGTCGAAGCTGCGAGGTTTCTCACCCTTTCTTGCTGCGGGAATCTCAATGGGGAGAATCTCGTCGCGGAAGAATCCCATCGCCGTTGCCGCCGCAGCGCGCCTGTGCGACTCGACCGCGAATGCATCCTGCTCTTCGCGCGTGATGCCGTACTTGGCAGCTATCATCTCTGCGCCCACGCCCATGTGAAAACCTCTGTAAGCCTCCCATAGGCCGTCGTAGATCATCGAATCCACCAGCGCGCCGTTGCCCATGCGGTAGCCGGAGCGGGCTTGGGGAAGCAGGTAGGGTGCGTTAGTCATCGACTCCAGACCACCAGCGATCAGGATCTCCGCATTCCTGGTCTGAACGGCCTGCGCAGCAAGAGCTACGGCTTTCAGGCCGGATCCGCAAACCTGGTTGACAGTGAATGCGCCCGACTTTGGCGAGAGGCCGCCGTAAATGGCCGCCTGACGCGCAGGGTTCTGGCCGAGGCCGGCCTGAAGGACACAACCCATGATGCATTCGTCAATCTGCTGAGCCTCAACTCCGGCGCGACGAACTGCTTCGCGCACTGTGAGGGCGCCCAATTGCGGCCCGGAGAAAGATTGGAGCGAATCCTGAAATTTGCCGACCGGGGTGCGGACGGCGGAAACGATAACGACCTCTCTCATGACGCTCCAAAGGGGTGGAATGAAACTGACTTTGCTTTGTTTAGATGCGCCCTGCGGCGCGCAGGTCGCGGATCTCCGCGTCGTCAAAGATGCGGGAGCGGATGAGAAAGCGAACACCCTCGCCATTGTCGAGCGAGAACATGCCACCCCGGCCAGCAACCACATCGAGAGTCAGTTGCGTATGCTTCCAATACTCGAACTGGCTGCGGCTCATGTAGAAGGGCTCACCGTCCACTTCGCCCAACTGCACGTCCGAGTCGCCAGTCATGAACTCGCCGCGCGGGAAACACATCGGGGAGCTGCCGTCGCAGCAGCCCCCCGACTGGTGGAACATGAGCGGCCCATGCTTCTGGCGCAGGACGCGAATCAGGTGAATGGCCAAGTCGGTGGCCAACACCTGCGGTGGTAACTCCGCCATAACTCCGACCTCGTTTAGAAGAATCCGAGCTTCTTGGGGCTGTAACTCACCAGCAGGTTCTTGGTCTGCTGATAGTGGTCGAGCATCATGCTGTGCGTTTCGCGGCCAATGCCGGATTGCTTGTAGCCGCCGAAGGCCGCGTGAGCCGGATAGGCATGGTAGCAGTTGATCCATACGCGGCCCGCTTGAATCCCGCGTCCGAGCCGGTGGCAGCGATTGACGTCACGGGTCCAGAGACCTGCACCGAGGCCGTAGAGCGTGTCGTTCGCAATCTCCAACGCATCTTCCTCGTTCTTGAAAGTGGTTACGGAGACCACCGGTCCAAAGATCTCTTCTTGGAAGATCCTCATTCGGTTGTGGCCGCGGAAAACGGTAGGCTGGACGTAATATCCGCCTTCGAGTTCGCCCCCGAGGTGAGCGCGGCTACCTCCCGCCAGTAACTCAGCGCCTTCCTTGTGGCCTATGTCGATGTAGCTCAGGATCTTCTCCAATTGCTCGCTCGAAGCCTGCGCGCCGATCATAGTGTCTCTCCAACGGGCTTGCCTGCTTGATGACCGCAACCCGCTTGAGGGCACGCTCCATAAAGCGGTCGTAGATACTCTCCTGGATTAGCGCACGGCTGGGACAGGTGCAGACTTCACCTTGGTTCAGAGCGAACATGACGAAACCTTCGATGGCCTTATCGAAGAAATCGTCGTCTTCCTGCAGAACGTCGGCAAAGAAAATGTTCGGAGACTTGCCACCCAGTTCCAGCGTGACAGGGATCAGGTTCTGGCTGGCGTATTGCATAATCAGGCGCCCGGTCGTGGTTTCGCCGGTGAAGGCGATCTTGGCCACGCGCGAACTGGAGGCCAGCGGTTTGCCTGCTTCCAGACCGAAGCCGTTCACGATATTCAGCACACCCGGCGGAAGCAGGTCGCCCACCAGCTCCGCCCAGACCAGGATGCTGGCGGGTGTCTGCTCTGCCGGCTTCAGAACCACGCAGTTGCCAGCCGCGATGGCCGGGGCGAGTTTCCAGGTAGCCATCAGCAGCGGAAAATTCCAGGGAATGATCTGTCCGACGACACCTAACGGCTCGTGATAGTGGTAAGCCATCGTGTCGCTGTCGATCTCGGAGATGGTACCTTCCTGCGCGCGAATGCAGCCAGCGAAATAGCGCCAGTGATCGATGGCCAGTGGAAGATCGGCCGCCATCGTTTCGCGGATGGGCTTGCCATTGTCCCAGGTTTCAGCCAACGCCAGAATGTCCAGATTGTCTTCCATGCGCTGGGCAATCTGGATCATGAGGTTGGCGCGATGGGTTGGGCTGGTATGCCCCCAGGCGACGCGTGCGGCGTGCGCTGCGTCCAGGGCCAGTTCGATGTCCTTCCCGTCAGAGCGCGGAATCTCACAGAATGTCTTTCCGGTGACCGGGGTGACGTTCTCAAAGTACTGGCCGGAAGCAGGCTCAACCCACTTGCCGCCAATGTAATTGCCGTAACGCGGGCGAAAGCTCACTTGATCGCTGAGCTTGCCCGGATGCACTGCTGTGGCTGTCGCCATCGAAGTGTCCTCCAGGAGGGAAATACCGCGCAAGTGCTGGCACAGGGGACGCGGCGGAAGAATCATACACGCACGAATGGACGAATGGGCAGTCCTGGCCACGAAACCGATCCCACGAAACGGCAACGCATTGAAACGACTAGGCCACCTCCAATAGCCCCTCCTGCCAGACGAATCGATATCGAATCTAGGCATCTCAAGGGAACCCAGCGGAGCACCGGTCCCAGACACGAAACGCGTTAGAGGGCAGCCGGAGTCTAAAAGGGCCACATCTTGCCCCAAAAGTGTGATTGATCCCGAGACGTGGTTACTTTAGGTTACTTATGTACGTGATGACATGAGTACCAGCGATGGCAAGGGCAGTCCCCGAGATCCGGTTGCGGTTTCGGTGACGGATGAATGCCTGCTGTTGTTTGGCGTTAGGAGAATTGATGCTAGTCCCCCTGTTCGAATTCGCCGCAATCGCATTCGTGGCAACCTATCTCGGACGTATGAAAACCGCTGCATGCCGCCGCGGCACGCAGTCGTGGGAATCTCTTGTGGCTAGACTACGCTCCGACTGGAGCGCTCGCGAGCTAACCGAGAACTTCCTTTGGAGGGAAGGGCTGGACACAACTCCAGATGAGGCTTGGGGGCGCGTTCATGGTCCTTACGGTCTCTGCGCCATGTATCAGAACGCCGGGGTCATGGTGGAGATGGCCGACTTTGCCGCCAGGAATTGCGACTCCGTCGATCGCGAACTTCTTGAGACTCTGCGCACCGACGCCATGCACATCCGCATTTGCGTTTTAACGGCTCTTGCGCGATACGCCTTCAGTCAAGTAAACGACGCCATCAGCGTGAATGCTTACCGCGCCGCGTCCATGTATACGGGGATGGCAGCAAGGATGACGCAACTGCTCCAGGCAAACGCTGCCGAAGTTCTTCCGGATTTTGTTGCCGCGATGTAGTGAGGGAAACTGCTTCATTTTGAAACCCCGGCTCACGCCGGGGTTTTTTGCGTGCTAATACGGCAGCCGACATCCGTTCTCACGGTGCGACGGGATTGATAACCCTCGCCAATCGCCGCTACACTCTCGTCACTTCCCGAGATAACCCTCGGGGCGCCAGCGATTGCTGCTTTCATTCTCATCCTAAAGTTCGGGATGCGAGCCAACCTTTAGTCCATTGTGCGTGTCCATCCAGCTCGCCGAATATGGCTGAAGCGTTGAGACGGGGACGATTCGCGCGAGCGTATCTCTGTCTCTCGCCAAGCGTCGATCATCTTTCGAATCATCGACGCTGATAGTGCCGAGTCTTCATCGGAAGCCACCACCTTACGTAGCGTCGCAATCGTCGTATGTAGATACCTCAGGCAATGATGGGGATGCCGATTTGAGCATACGTTCAGTCCAGAATTCCGCCTTCCGGACTACTATGACCGGACAAAAGGACTCGCCCGCTTGGCCGCTCTTCTTGCTATTCGTCGGAAGTTTGTCCCTTGGACTGCGGGGCATCTCACAAGGGCAAGAAGCTCCCATTGCACGCTCTTCCAGATCGCCGATGCAGCAACATTACGACGCAGCGTTTCGATTTCAGAGTGACGGTAATCTATCCCGCGCGGATTCGGAATACAAGCTCTTTCTCGCCATGGCCCTGCACCGGGTTGCCAATGGCAAAGCAACTTTGGGGAACTATGGTCATGCAGTGCCTATATACGAGGAGGCTCTCCGGCTGCAGCCTCACGATCGCGGCCTGCAGGTTGACTATGCCGGTGCCGCTTTGGATGCTTCGGATTGGAGAAAGGCGAAGGCCCTGGCTGCTGCGGTGTTGGCCTCGCTCAAAAACGATGCCCAGCCCCCTGACGGACGAGCTGTTTCCACGCTGGCGCAAGCTCAGTTGGAACTGGGAGAGCATCAGGAAGCTCTGGAGGAATTCAGAATCGCCGCTAAACTGCGCTCGGGTTTCGACACATCCTCTCAATTGGCAGCGGCTTACCTTGTTCTGGGGAAAAGGTCGGATGCCAAACATATCCTCGATGAGATGCCGAAAAGATTCGGGGATACGGCCGATCTTCATTTGCGGCTAGGCATTGTTTACGGTAGGACCAAGTTTTTCGATGAAGCTATCGAAGAATTCAGAAAGGCGATCGCGAAGGACAGCCGGTTGAAAGGCGCACACTACTCACTAGGCGCCAGCTACATGATGCAGTCGGGCCAGCCCGGCTTCGACAAGGCGGAGGCGGAGTTTCGCAAGGAAATCGCGATCGATCCAAATAACCCGCTACCGTTTGCGCCTCTCGCCCGCATTGCTTTGGCCCGACACCTATATACAGAAGCCGAAGCGTATATGAAGCGCGCTCTTGAGCTAAATGGAAAGAGCGCAGAAAACTATCTCATGCTTGGCCAGCTTTACAGAGATACCGGAAGACCTTCGGAAGCTGAGAAAGCTTTTCGCGAGGCTTTAGCCCTCACGATCGACCCCTCAATGAATGATTATGAGATAGAGCAAGCCCATTTCTGGCTAGGCAGGCTTCTGATTCAAAGTGGGGATTCATCGGAAGGGCGCAGGGAACTGGAAGTGGCTCAGAATCTGCTCTACCTGAAGGAGCAACAGCTTCAGTCTAGATTGTCGGGGAACACCATTCCCCACGCGCCGCTCGATAGGACGCACGAAGCCAGACCGGAGGACTTAGCCGCGCAAAAGACGTTGGAGAAGCAGGCTGGACCGCTGATCGCCAGTAGTTACTGCAACCTCGGGGTCAACGCTGCAAACGCAGGCAAATACGCGGATGCGTCAAGCGACTTTGAACAAACGGCGAGCTGGAACCCTACGCTCGAGGGTGTGAATGAGAACTGGAGCCGCGCGGCCTTTGCCGCGAAGGAATATGCGCGGGCGGTAGTGCCGCTGAGCCACATGCTCGCCTTGCACCCAGAGAACGCCGATGTGCGGTCGATGCTCGGGTTCAGCTTTTACATGATTCACGATTACGCTCAAGCCCTGCAGGTACTCCAACCTATCGAAGCGAAGATGGAAACGAACCCTGCGCTGAGATTGGCATACGCCGGATCAATGGCACTGGCTGGAGACTACACCCAGGGAATGGTTCGACTAGAAACTCTTGAGCGAGCTAGTCCAGACACGGCGATCGTCCATTATTTACTTGGTCAAGCTTACGCGAAAAAGGGTTACTATGGTCAATCGATCGAAGAGTTGCGAGTTGCGCTGAAGCTCGACCCATCGAGTGCGGACACCAAGGGTGCGTTGGCAACAGCTGATCTGGCACTCGGCAAGAAAGAAGAAGCGCTGTCGCTCCTCTCAGATTTGGCGAAGTCCAGCCCAGAAGATGCGGATGCCTCCTATCGGCTTGCACGATTGCAGATTGAACTCGGGTTGTGCGAAGCCGCGGTGGGCAACTTGGAAACCGCAATCCGGCTCAACCCAATGAACGCCGGCTACCATCGGGAGTTGGCAGAAGCTTATCAAAAGAATGCACAACCGGATGAGGCCGAGCGAGAAGCCCGGCAATCAGAGACGTTACAAACACAGATAGACTCCAACATACAACCTCGAGGCGGCAATTCAGAAAGCACCAATCGCTTTCTCGAGGCTTCAAAGACACAAAGGAATTAGAGCTTGTTTCACAGCCTTATTGTGTTCATTCGATGCGGGTGAACCTAATGAGCAGAATTGCGCGAGATTCATATGACATTCGGAGTCGTAGATCAAACGCTTCAGTCCTGTATTGGCAAATGCCTCAATTCAGCTCATCGGCTTTCTCATGAACTTCCTCAAAGTATCTATTCTGGAGTTCGGGAGATTGTCCCAGTTGCCGTAGCACTCTATTGACGGCAATTTCGAGACGCGAAGTTCTGTTTGTGGGATTTCAATTTCACGACGAAGCGCATTGGCGCCGCGAATGGAGAGCCGCAGGCGGGTCCGGCTTCAGCTGTGGGAACAGCGATTTCGGCGTATCTTGGGGACCGCGAAAGTCGTGGAATCCTGATTGTTCTCGTACCACCAATTGCTTTGCGGCAATGCGGCAGACGGATCCGTCGCAGCCGCATTCCCGACGAAATTTGGAACACCCTCCGAGAGATTGATTGTGATCCGATCGGATGCCGGCGGCGCAGGCTGTGCGTTCGCTTCGGCCGAACCCATCAGCGCGACTATGAGCGGGAGCGTCAGAGGGACTGTCCATGGTCCGCTGACCCGCTGCGACTTGCCGCACTTGCATCTGGTTCCAAAGGGTTGAGAATCGAGTTGGAGGCTGGCAGGCTTGAGACTCCGGAGACAAATTGTGCTCTGAATGCGGATGTATGGGGGGTACATGACGCTCCTCTTGACCAACGGCCCGCCTTGCGGCGCCCGCAGGATCTAGCCAATCCGGGAGTGACACTCATGGGTTCAGGGCTCGTTTGGCAAGTGATTTGAGGTTCATTCACCGATAATCGTGGTGACGAGGGGTGAAGAGTACAAGCCTATCAGCGATACAAACTATGCGGTCGTCATAAGTCCCAGGGACAAATCGATTTTTATGGGACGCATTATTTAGGGTGAGCGTAACCAAACTCAACCTTCGATTTGAGCGTTAAGAGAGTTGTTAACGCGTTAATGCTGCCGCGGGATCGAACCAAGTTTCGCTGAATCGGCTAGAGCGCTCGTCGTCTGCCCCCTCCAGAGAAGGCTGTGCTTCGTGAAAGTGTCATCTGGTGCGAGAATCCACCTGGCTGGAACCGCGACCGCCGAGATTAAATTGCGAACTTCTCCCAACCAACCAGAGCCGCGGTCGTATTACCGTCATTTCATCTCCTCCCGCTTTTCCAGTTGTGAGGGTTGGCTGACAGTCCGCCCGGAAACGGTTGCGATCTCATTCCCGTACCTCGAAGAATAAGCTTCAGTTTGGCTGGTTATGATTGAGTACCAACCTGGCCTGAGCAT
>Ga0187847_10001805_pt1 | contig 18387 bp, 7 predicted proteins | sample June2016WEW_4_10_FD_132458 | JGI IMG/M metagenome (GOLD analysis project Ga0187847, IMG submission 132458) | Peatland microbial communities from SPRUCE experiment site at the Marcell Experimental Forest, Minnesota, USA - June2016WEW_4_10 | ecosystem: Environmental > Terrestrial > Soil > Wetlands...
CAGTAGAATTCATCGTCCCGATGAACGCCCTCACCGTTTTGAAAGCCTATGTAGATAGGACACTCCTCGATCGGATATGGACTGCCATCCGGCCGCGTGTGGTGTTCCAACGCATGCATGTTCTTCCCAAGCAATTCCGATGTATCGTCATATCCAAGCAGGCGCACTGCGGCGGGATTACAGAAAAGGCAGGTGCCCTCGGAGTCGCAACCAAAGATCCCTTCAGCGGTGGACTCGAGTATGAGGCGGACTTGCTCCTCGCTTTTGTGCAGCGCCTCCTCGGCACCTTTTCGCTGCGTGATGTCTTCCGAAAGCGCCATGATGAATCGCTGCATAGTCTCGGTGCCGGGAACCAGAGAGACGTTGTTGTGCACCCAGATCAGACTGCCATCTTTGCGTCGATACCGTTTCTCGATTTGAAACTGTTGCCGCTTTCCGTCCAGCAGTTCCGAAGCCAGCGTCCGGTTGGCTTCGCGGTAGTCCTCATGGGTGATATCGAGAAAAGAAAGCGCCTGGAGTTCCTCTTCGTTGTAGCCAACCATTTGCTGGAAGACTGGATTGGTGGTCAGGAATCTGCCATTGAGGTCGGTGAGGGCAACACCGATGGCGGAATTTTCAAAGACGGATCGCCACCGTTCTTCGCTCGCCGCAGACTGCACGTGTGCCTCACGCAGAGCCCTTTCGCTCCGCCTGTAGTCGGTGACGTCGCGTGAAACGGCGACGAGTTGTTCCGGTTTGCCTTCCGCATCGGGCAGAGAGCTTACCATGACGTCCCACCAGCGGGGCTGCTTCGTAATCGTCGTGGCGAAGTAACCGATGAAGCGGCCAATACCACCCTTCGCGGCGGTCTCCACGGCAGCTTGCGCGGCCCTACGGTCCTCGCCTTCCCAAAACTGAATCCAGGAACTGTTGACGAATGGTCCCAGGTCGCAGATCTCGAGCGCCTGCATGCCGCCCTCGTTCATCCACAACAGATTGCCGTCCAGGTCAAGCATCTTAATGCAGTCCTGGCTGCCGGCGATGAGCCGGCTGGTGAAATCCTCGGCTTCCCGTGCCTGTTCCGTTGTTCTTCGTTCTCTGGTTTCCTCGAAAAGCATCATGACTCGATCCGCCACATTTTAGACATTGCAGGCCGATTCCCCCGAATATGCTTACCGACGCCCGGCCAGGCGCCGTCGGCAGAGTTGTTCACTTATCTGCGAGGTGCAGTCGTCGATATGCAGCTGAGCGACAGCCCTGCTACAAATCAAGCAACATCGGTACGCCCAGATATCGCGCTGCGGCCGCGCGATTCCAACTCGTGGCGTGTCGTCTAAGCCCTCAAGGAGATTGAGAATCGTATGGTCTCCCTTGTTGGATTTGGCCAGGCTGTCGATTCCCCACGAGCACTTGCCGACGTTAAGTTTGATGTGGCGCGCCCGGACTGGTCAATGCACGCGAAGTGAAGGGCGGATCATATGAGGGTGACACGGTACCCAATTGATTCAATTAGGTTTGTCGGTCGAAGTGATACGCGCCGCGTCTGCTTTCGGCTTGCGAAACTGCCGCGAAGGGAGCGGCCTGGACCTTTCGGCTACAATGAAATTCGGAAGCATGCAATCTTTCAACGGCAATGGGACAAGCGGGATCATCGCCACGTCTGATTCGGTTTGGGACTTTCGAGCTTGATTTACAGTCGGGCGAACTCCGGAAGCAGGGCAGAAAGATCCGGCTCGAAGGGCAGCCGGTACAGGTCTTGGTCTGTCTCCTCGAAAACCCCGGTGAGTTAGTCACTCGCGAAGCCCTTCACGGGAAACTCTGGCGCGCCGACACTTTTGTCAACTTTGAACATGGTCTGAACGTAGCCGTCAAGAGGCTTCGGCAGGCTCTCAGCGACTCGGCGGTCAACCCTCGATTTGTGGAGACGCTGCCGCGGCGGGGCTATCGTTTTATCGCTCCGATCCAGGCCGTCGACGTTAGCGGAGACCTGTCCGACGTCCATGGTGCCAGCGCTGCCGCGGATGCACAGGCAACCCTGGACCTGCCCGAAGCGATAGATCGTAACCAGATTGACCCTTTTGAAACCACGGTATTGGCACATCGGCGCGGGCCGCGTGTTTGGCGCTGGTTCGGTTACGCTCTGCTCGCAGTGCTCGCAATCTGGGGGGCCTGGCTCGTTCGCACTGAGAGCCATCCGCAACCCGTAATTCGATCCCTCGCGGTGCTTCCGTTGGAAAACCTGTCCGGCGATGCGTCGCAGGATTACTTTTCCGATGGGATGACCGACGAGTTGATTACGGAACTGGGTCAGATCCGCGAACTGCGGGTGATCTCCCGCACCTCGGCAATGACTTATAAGGGCGGGCACAAGTCGTTGCCGGAAATCGCACGGGATTTGAACGTAGACGCGGTGATTGAAGGCGCCGTGCTGCGATCCGGGACGCAGGTCAGAATCACGGCGCAGTTAATCCTCGCGGCCGCGGACAAGCACTTGTGGGCCAGAAGCTATGAAGGCGACTTGAACGATACGTTCGCACTTCAGAAACAGGTCGCCCGCTCGATTGCCGAGGAGATCCGAATGGATTTGACTCCACACGAACAGGCTTTCCTGAAGAGGGTAACGAGCGTCAACCCGGAAGCCTACGAAGCCTATCTTAAGGGACGATATTTCTGGAATAAGCGAACCCCGGATGGCCTGAAGGAGGCTATTCATTATTTCAACCAGGCAATCGAAGAGGATACCGACTACGCCCCGTCCTACGCGGGGCTGGCCGACTCCTATGCCTTGGCGGGGGACTGGAAGTACGGGGTTCTGGCTCCCACGGAAGCCTACGCCAGGGCCAAGGCGGCGGCTACCAAAGCGCTGGCTCTGGACGGCGGTCTTGGCGAAGCCCACATATCCCTTGCGTTTTGCCTCGATGCCTTCGACTGGAATTGGGAGTCGGCGCAGAGAGAATTCACGCGAGGAATCGAGCTGAGCCCTGGCTACGCCACCGGTCACGACTGGTACGCGTGGCATCTGGCGGCGCTGGGGCGAAACCGAGAAGCTGTCGCGGAAGCGGAGAAGGCGGCGAGCTTGGATCCGCTCTCCCTTATCGTCGGCGCCGATCTGGCGGAAGAACTGCTCGTCGCACATCGCTATGACGACGCAGTAAAACAAGGCCGAAAGACGATGAACTTGGACCCATTCTTTGCCCCCGCGCATTTTGTGCTGGGCGAGGTATTTACCCAGAAGCACATGAACAAAGAAGCCGTTGCGGAACTTCAGAAAGCGATAGAATTGTCCCCCGGCAGCACGGCATTTACAGCCAATCTTGCCTACGCTTACGCCGCATCGGGCATGCGAAGTGAAGCGGTACAAGTATTGAACGAGCTGAAGAATAGAAAGCAGACTGGCTTCTCGAATGCACCCGAGATCGCTTTGGTTTACGTAGGTCTGGACGAGAAGGATCAGGCGATGTTCTGGCTGGAAAAAGCCTACGCTGAGCACTTTAGCCCGTGGGTCCTCATGCGGCCGGCTTTTGACCCTCTGCTCCCTGACCCGAGATTTGAGGGCCTGCTGCGCCGCCTCGGCCTCCGGCGATAGATTGATCAATCGTCGCTAACGTGCTTGTCGCTGCCACCTGCGCAGCCTTCAAGAACAAACTGTAGCCCCGCTTGGACGCCGATCCGGACGGTTTCCGTATGCGATACCGCTTCATTGGAGCTACCGGCGCCAGACACATGAAAACTGGAGTCTACGGCATTCCGGTAAGAATGAAGTTACGCCCGAGGCTTGCCACCGGTGGCGCCGTGGATTAGACCGCGGCAGGCAAGAATTCCCGGACTTTTTTTCTCTTCCCCGGAATAAACCACTGGTCTGGGCGTAGATATCCATGAATCACCCGGTAGTTCTGAGCGGCATGAGCCAGCTGACTAATTCGCGTGTCGTCGCCCGGTGAGGAAAGGAAACGATGATGAACGAAACGCGCTGGATCAGGCGCTCAATTCTGACCGGGGGCCTCATTATCGGGGCGGGGGCTCTGCTCGCTCAAGAGGCGGGCCACCCCTCAAGCTACGCCCCAGTCGATCTGCACGAAGCATTTGCTACCGTGATGGCCCGAATGTCGGACGCCAAACCGGAAATCGAACAACGTCAAAAGGCACTTCTCGAGGAACGTTACGACATGAGCGACCGCCCGGTTCCCGGCGTTACTATGTCGCGCAACAAACCCATTCAGCAGGGGGTGCGAGTCAAACTTCCGGCGGGGGTTACCTGGGATGAGCTTGCGAAGCTTACTCCCGATCAGATCAAGGCGCGGAACCTTTTCCCCGCCGGCTTCCTCCCGCTTCCCCACCCCAACCACCCCGAGGGCGGAATGCTCTTTCCAAAGTCCGAAATCGAGGAAATGAAAAAGCAGGAAAACCGCGACCTCACGCGCTTCGATCTCGATTTCGACATTCCCGACCACTTCCTTCCGGAATTCCCGCCGCCGATGTATCTCACCACCCGTCCGGACCTCGGCGACGTCTCCAAAGGCAAGCTTGTCACTCTTGACAACTACTACGAGCTATTCAACGGCATCCTCAACCCGAAGCAGATCGAGGGCCTCCGCCTGCTGCTGACTGTCTTTCCGCAACAGCAATACAACCAGACCGAGGACCGCCGCACTGAACACGCCAGCCGTGGGGTAGCCTGCCTTGACTGCCATGCCAATGGTCACACGAACCGTGCCACTCACCTGGTCGGCGACATCCGGCCCCAGGAATTCCGGCACCGCATCAATACACCCTCTCTTCGCGGTGTAAACATAGAGCGCCTGTTCGGTTCCCAGCGCGCGCTGAAAACCGTGGAGGACTTTACCGAGTTTGAACAGCGTGCCGCCTACTTCGACGGCGACCCCGTGATCGCGATGAAAAAAGGCGTGAACATTCTCGACCGCGGGAGCCAGGTTCACGCAATGGCCGAGTTTGAAGAATTACTGGATTTTCCTCCCGCCCCAAAGTTGAACGTAGAAGGCAAGCTCGACCCGACGAAGGCGACCGCCAGCGAGCTCCGCGGCCAGGAGGTTTTCGATGGCAAAGGCCATTGCTCCAGTTGCCATCAGGCACCTTATTTTACGGACAACAGCATGCACAACCTGCAGGCTGAGCGGTTCTACACTCCCCGGATGGTGAACGGTATGATGGCTTCTGCCGACGGCCCCATCAAGACCTTCCCACTTCGCGGAGTCAAGGACACTCCCCCGTACCTTCACGATGGCAGGCTGCTGACGATCGGGGATACTGTGGAGTATTTCAATATGATTCTCGAGACTAAGCTGTCCACACAGGAGAAGGCGGACCTGGTCGCATTCCTCCGAACGCTGTAGCAACGACGCACACGAGGGAACAACAGTTAAGAGGACGAGTGCGGCATCGTCACTACTGTCAACATGGCTGCGGACCCGCCTCTCTTCCTGAGGGGGTCCGCATCTGCGCGAATCACATGGACGGAGAGATCTGCCCCGGCTCGAAAACTGAACTCTCAGTTTGCGGCGCCGACGGGCGGCCTGGTGGATTGAGGCCGGAACAAGCGGATAAGTCTCCGGCACCTTAAACTGTTTCCTGATGGGTCGGGAATAACCTCGGTACGATTTGACAACGATTCACGCGGCAGCGCTCGGACGCTCTGGTCCTGGTCCTCGAATTATTCGTCTAATGTGCCAGTATCTTTCTCAATGTCAGCGAAATAATGTGCGAACTCGGGATCGTTGTCGGCCGTTGGCCCTGCCGCGGCAGGCGAAAGGTTACCGCTCCGCAGTCGACGCAAAACCATCCAGAGGACACCTGCCCCCAGCGCCAGAGAGAAGTAGGGCACGGTCCAGAAATAAGAGCTCGGATCGCTCAACGGTGTAAATTCGGCGCTCTTCACAAATGACGCGATGATGTCGTCGTCTTTTACTTGAAAATGCGTGTCCGCGCCGGCTTACAGGTGGGGCATTGCCCGCTCGACATATATCGCAGTTCAGACTGTCGTTACAGCCACAGCTGCACTTCAGGTGCGCGCCGACGCGTTTCACCTCGTCGCTTTCAATTTGCGACGGAGTCTGGGCGAATGCGCCCCCGGCGAGAACAAGAGAGAGCAGAACGCTACGGCATCTCAGATGACCAGCTCGATTGCGTACGAGGCCCGGTGAGTGGGCGGGTCGACCGGCCGGTAACGCTGGCGCGTGGGACTGTACGCTTCGCTTCAATCGCTGCATTTTCCTCCATACCAACGGCTTCCTGCGCCGATGCGCGCGCCGCCTGGCCCGGAATGTAGCTAGGACTGTTACGACTCACAGCCTCTAGTACGCCGGCCAGCGGCCGTTTATTCAGTCGGAAAGCGAATAAGAACCTGCACGGCGAGAGGGAAATACGAACACTCGCATGCCGGCGTTGTTCGGCGTCATTTTTTGACCCCATGCACTCACGTGGATCGATCAATCTGACGATCGGGATTCACAGGGCCGCTCTGGAGCGTGATTCAGGGAAGAAGGTGCGGGAAAAGAGATGCATCTTGAACTGCGGCGTCGGTGAACCCGGTGAGCGGTGCCCGGCGTGTGAAGCGGTTTCGTGTCTTGGCGCAGGGGGCCCGGCATTTTCGATTGCTTTAGCCGGGCCTCAGAGTTTTTCATGACGTTTCCCGAGGTGCACAGAACCGCGCCGCGCATGGAGCGGGCTCGGAAGTCAACTCGGCGGTCACTTCTCCGACAATGCGGTTTCGTCCTGGTTGCTCGCCGTATTTTAAACGCCGTTAGTGAGCGGCAATGGTGAGGTAGGCATTGGGCTGCGTCCCAAAATTGCCCGAAAGCCCGACCACCAGCACATCCTGACCGAGCGTCACGCCAGCGGGCACCACGAGGTTGAACTGATACAATCCCGGCCCCACGAGGCCCGCATACGTAACGTCGGCTGCTATTCCGTCGATCACGATCGTGGGAGTCACCTCGATTGCTTCGCCTGAGGCGCCCGCCGGCCCGAAACCAGTGGCGTACAGCACGATGGTTTCGCCAGGTTCTGCGGGCGTAGCGGTCGTGATCGTAGTCGCGGGCCCGATCAGCGTCCCGTCAGCGTGTTCGGCGGCGACGTAGATATTGCCGTTGGTTGCATTGGTTGCCAGCGTGAAGAGCGCCGGAGCCAGAAGGTCCACATCCACAGACACAGTGGCGCTCGTCAGGCCATTGCTGGTGGTTTGGATCCGCGCGGTGGCGGGAGACACGGTGGAAGGTACCAGGAAGTTCACCTGGGTATTGCTGACGAAACTCACGGGAACCGGCGTGCCGTTGACCGTGACACCAACGCCGTTAACCGTGGTAGGCAGCGTGTTGCCGGCAGGCTGCCAGGAGCCTGTGGTCGGGGACAGTCCATTACCCTTGATCGTGGTCCATGTATTGGGAGCGATCGGCCCAACGACGAAGCTCGCGCCGTTTTGAATTCCCGATATCGCGAATGAGGGCGCGGCCTGAATGCTCGCGAACAGTCCGTGCGACTCCACTGGATCGTTGTTGGGCCCACCCCCGATGCCCGCGGTGATGTAGAGCGTGCCGGGATCTTCGCTGTCGGCGCCGCCGCCGAAATCGAGCGACCATAATCCCGGAATCGTGATCGAATTGCCATTGAGGTCGGCAAGCGTGCCGAGTAACACCCCAGTGGACGGGCTGAACGCATTGATTTTGCCATCGGCAAAATTTCCGACCAGCAGTGCTCCCGCGAACGCGCCGTAGCCGGCAGGCGCTATCGCCATCCCCCACGGCGAATTGAGCGGTCCCTGGCTTACGAGATTGGCTATGAGGCCGCCGGACACGTTGAACGTGGCGACATATCCATTGCCGACGCCGGGGAGACTATCGCGCTTCGCGGAGTTCTGCAGCGCATAGCTCACAAACAGCGTGCCACCGATATTCTGCACGTTAAAAGGAGCAAATCCCGCGGGAACGGCCGGATTCGAGAACGACAAGGATGCAGCATAAGGAAGCGGCTGGGCATTCTGGCTATAGGGCTCCGGATTAAGATTGAGACTGAGGTCGTACACGTCCACCGTTCCCGCGTTGAAGTTGGCGGCGAAAAGATACGGCGCCGCGGCCGTTCCACCGATTGCGCATCCCGTATACACAGCGCCGGACGCGGAGTTATCGAAGAGGATGGACGCTTTGGTTCCGCTTACGGTCTGATTCCATCCGGAGATGACACCGTCCTCCGAGCAGAAAATGAAGAGTGCGGGCTTGCCCGGCTGGACATCAAACGCGTTCGCGTTCGAAGTGAACGGGTTAAAGACGACCCCGGTCACCGGGGCGGCAGTGCCCGCGTTTCCTACCTCGGGTATGGTGACCGCTAGAGGCCTCGCGGCGGGAATCGCGGCGCCGGTACCGTCATACAGGGTGGCCGTGCCGGTGCGGTCATTGCCAACCCACACCGGAGTGGCGCCGAAGCCCATGCCACGTGGATTCACCAGATTTGCATCCTGATGGTCGGCGGTTCCGGCAAGATCCGAAACCAGGTTGTGAACCAGATAGTTATTTGGTGGAGTACTCGTCGTCTGAGCAGTCAGCGGGCCTGTGGCGGCTCCCAGCAGCAGTCCCGCGCAAAGCCTGCCAAGTCGCGCATATTTTGTCTGATGTGTTTTCTCGTTCATGCATTTCTCCCTGTCGAGGCCGTTGTGCCTGCTACGCCTGGAGTGCGTCTTCAGTCGGAAGACCGGGCACGGTATGAGAATATTCCCGCGATTCCGTAAAAATCCGTTAATCGGGATTAAGTGCGGAAATGTTCGCCCGGATGGAATATTTCTTTCTGGCGGTGCGTTTAGCTATCAGGAGCAGGGTTAGTCGACCAGTCCTCGCCAGAAGTTTCCGGCAGGCCAGACTCGAGCTCGACGACCAGCTACGTGAAGAGTTTTGGTAAGGACCACATCGTTTTCAAGGAGATTAACCGAATTGGAACACAGAAAGATCGGCTTCTTTTCTATTGCCGGAGCAGCCACCGTAATTGCTCTTACCGCGCAGCAATCCACGACCGAAGCGCCGGCCGGCTTTACTACTCCCACACTTGGACAGGCGATCGGCTCAACGGGCCAGCTAACCGTGACTGCTGGTACGCAGAGTATCAGCAACGGGATCGCGGAACCGCCCGGCGATACCTTCGCACTCGACCAGGCACAGTTTGAACGAAGGCACGATCCCAGTAACGGTCTGGGTCCGGTGTTCAACGCGACCTCGTGCGTTGAATGTCATAACAACGGCGTGACCGGCGCGGCCAGCCAGTTTACCGAACAGCGAGTCGGTCACCTCGACGGGAATGGCAACTTTGTCAATCCCACTGTCACGATCAACGAGGGCGCTAACACTATAACGGGACGCGCCATAGTCAACGACCGCTCCATATGCCCGCAGGCCCAGGAGCATATACCGACCACAGAAACAGTCCGAACCTTGCGGGCAGTACTCAATACTCTTGGCGATGGCTTTGTAGAGGCAGTGCCCGACCAGACATTTCTTTCGATTGCCGCCAATCAGCCTGGCCTGAGCGGTGGGATGATTCAGGGAGAGGCGATTGAAGTCCCTATATTCGAGTCGCCGGGTCAGAACGGAGTCGGTAAGTTCGGCTGGAAGGCTCAGGATCCGACTATCCTTTCGTTTTCGGCAGATGCCTACCTGAATGAAATGGGTGTTACAAATCGCCTGAAGCCGAAAGACGTTACCTCTGTGTGTAAGGTGACCAGCGACCCTGAGGATACGCCGGATGCTCTTGGCTTAGCGGATATCGACCATTTCGCTCAATTCATCCGTGGGACCCTGGCGCCGCCGCGCGACACAGTGTTGGCCGCGACGCCGAACGCTATCGCCGGGCAATCCCTGTTCAATTCGGTCGGTTGCATCACCTGCCACGTTGCAAATCTGACTACTGCTCCCCCGGGAACAGTAATAAACGGCGGGACCTATACGGTTCCCGCGGCCTTAGGAAACAAGATTATTCACCCCTACGGCGATTTCCTGCTGCACAATGTAGGCACCGGCGATGGTATTGTGCAGGCCGGCCCGCCAGACACCGCAAACAAGCTGCGTACAGCTCCTCTGTGGGGTCTGCATATAAAGTCTCGTTTCATGCATGACAATGCCTCAATGACTTTGAACGACGCTATTCAGCGCCACGCGGGAGAGGCGGCAGGTGTCGTAGCCAGCTTCAACAACCTGACCGCTGGGCAACAGCAACAGTTGATTACCTTCCTTCAATCGCTTTAGGAAGGATCGCCGAACATGTGGCGGCGAGCGCCTCGCATCCGGTCCGTTCGGCCTGACGGCACCTCAAGTCAGTTGGCCGAAACCTTCCTGGAGCGACGCCTTCACCGCCACAACCCGCTCGCCTTTGTTGTTCTCGCGACACCACGCTTCAGCTCTCGGCAGTTCTTCTGCTCATCGACGAATCGGTGAGTGGTCCGCACAAGCGTCCGGGATGCAGCCCACGGGCAGAGTGCGCCGGATCGGCACTCAGCCTGGGGTGCCGGAACTTCGTCGTCGGTCGCACTATCGTGTTCTCCAAAAACCTGGAACACCTGCTTCGTCTTTCCACCAGTCTTTGCGGTACGATCTCTGAATCGACGACACTCAGGGCACTCCGCCTCGGAAATAAGTGAAACGAGCAGAGTCGCGATCACAGTTGAGGTTCATAAAGGAAATTGGCCTCTATGAGATGTAGTTAATGAGTTCGGCTGCATCGATGCTATTGGGTCCGTGCACGGAAATACTCTGACGCGTTTGATCCGACAGCAACGTTCGCCGGAACAAGAATCCGATGGGGCCCTCAAGACCGATGGGAGAACAGCACAACGGCACATCGGTGTGACGCACTGTAAACTGTGCTCCTCATGAAGGCAAAGGACAGGTATCACTCATATCCCGCATTTCTGGACTTCCGGGCAATACCTTGCGGGTAAACGTGACTCGCCGGAATCCTGTGGTCGACTCAGTGGTCGAGATCAGGAACACTCGCACGGACAACGGCGACTGAATCTCGCTCGTAACCAATCGGCCAGCGTCACTTCAACACGACGTCCTTAAGGCGGCGAATCAATAACACTCCCGTCCCACAAGATGATTACCAGAGTTTTACGACAGGTTTACACCATCGCGTACTTGTGCCGCATCTTGAATAGTGAGGAGCAACATATGAAGCGCAGTTTACCTGTTTTCGCTGCTTTGGCCACGAGCCTGATGAGCAGTGCGTTTACCCTCTCGTTGAAAGCCAGCGAGTTGGACAAGAAGACCATCATTACGATATCCCAGCCCGTCACGGTGAAAGGGACGACATTGCCGCCCGGCCAGTATGTGCTGAAGGTGCCGGTATCCTCTTTTGCAACGGACCTGGTTTACATCTTCAACGGCGAAGGGACGCGGCTGATCACCACGGTTCTGGCCATTCCCGCGTACCGGCTGAGCCCAACCGGCAAGAGTGAGTTCTCGTTTTATGAATCGCCCGCGGGACAGCCCGCGGCTTTGCGCAAATGGTTCTATCCGGGCGACAATTACGGCATCGAGTTTCAGCGTCCGCGACATGCAGTTGCAGCAGAGTCCAGTTCGGCCGGTGACTAACCAGCCTGAGCCTTGCCCGTGATATTCCCTTGGGATGGGAGTCAGGGGTCCTATAAGGTGTCGGCGTCGAGATGTACAATCTATCCTGCGGCGCCGACACGCACCTGTGCCCTGAGAGTGGCCCTTTATCAGAGGGGAACTCGCTATTCCGCCACTCCAAACCACTGTGAACGATAAGGCCGGATCAAGCGCTGGACCGCACGCGGCCGACTGTCCCGCTGCGGCCGGTTTGCCGCGTGGGCAGATACGACTATGAGCGGCGCGGACCGACAGCTTTGCTTCCTGCCCTAAACGCTCTCTAAGGGACCGCCTTCGCCGAGTGTCAGGCCTGGCATCGCTATCCGGAAGCTCTTGCATTTCCCAGACCGGACCGATGAAAGTTGTATGAAGCTTTCAAGCGCGATCGTTCTTGCGATAAGGTCTGTGAATGTTTGTGTGTGCACTTCGGTCGGTTCGCTTCGCTTTCCCCGGTCGGGCGTTACAAAAGCGAACCGATGCGTGTGCTCTTGAAACCCTCATTGTTCTTGTGCCCTTTGCGCCTCTACCACCCGACATGTCAAGGATTGGCCGGTAACGCAGGAGGCATCCTGAGAGAGGAGCCAAAGAGCCGCGCCGGTGACCTCTTCGGTTGATCACCGTGCTGCGTTGGGAGCGACGTCGTTACCGTGTCAACACGCTCCGGCTATCACTACAGCGCTGGGGCCAGCGCCTCCGCACGGGCCGCCGCCGAGCGTTTCCGCTCGACGGTCAAAGCGCGTCCATTTCTTCGTTTGGAAACGCCGGCGATAAGGCCGGCGGCAGGGCCGAAGGTCCGGTCGAAGTCCCCCACACTGGGTTCCGGGAATTTGGGTACTATTGGGCTGTCAAAAACCGCGGACGGCTTCATCCGCTGCAAAGGCCATTTCAAGCAGGAGTTGAAGAAAGCTCTGAGATTGACCGATAAACAGACCATCCTCGGTCAGCGCATTCACGAAGTTGACTGCATTAATCTGGCCTTGCCCCGTAGGCCGAATTATTGAAACGAGAGGCAGGCTCGCATTGATGAACTCGCACGGCACTGGGAATATAAGGTTGGTCTGCAGCAGGGAATTCACAGTGGCGTCGAAGTTCGGGAAGGTGAGTCCGGTGACGGGGTCGGTAACCGGAGCCACGGGAGACTGCACGCCATTGCCCGCGAAATCCACCCATTCGAGGAAGTGCGCGATCTCGTCTCCGCCGATGCTCAGCAGGACGCGCAGCACCTGAGTATCCGAGACCTGTTGGGCAAGAGTCGCGTAAAGGCTCAAACCACCCTGCTCGATAAAGGCGAAGTGAAAAGCCGCGGTGTTGGCCAGCGCCTGTGCGCGGTCTTCGGACGCACAGTCGGCGTCGGTTCGAGGGATAGCCTGGAATACGCCGGAGGCGAGCGCCGGAAGCGCCTGAGCATAGGTAATGCCGGAGTCCGGGTTTGTCGAGCTGCGGTACCGGGTGAACCAACTGGTGTCGACACTGAGCTGCATCAGGTTGGTAAGACGGCCGATCTGCTGTGCGCCGGTAGCCTGGCTGCTCGGCAGCGTGCGGAACTGGTCGAAATTTACCGGCGTCTGGCCGCGCATGACGAGATACGCGTTTAGAAACTGCGCATGACTCTGTTCGTCCAGGTTGTTGCTCGAGATATATTGCGGACCGTCGGGATCGAGGTTCATGAAGGCCGCCTGATAACCATTCATCGGTGTGAACGGGGCTGTCTCCACGGGTTCCTGGCCAGGAGTCAGTCCGCCCAGCTCTGCGTATTGCTGCCAGAGGTCGGCCTCAATAAGTTCCGCGGCCGCGAGGAACTTCAAAATTGCGACGTCGCCGCTGGTCAGCTGGCCGGCGCCAAACTCGGTGCGGCGCTGTGCAAGCAGATTCTTGCTGCTCAGTGCGGAAGCGCCGGCCACCGCCGAGCCTGCCGCGAGGGTACCTCTTAGAAAAGAACGTCGGTTGTTGCCTATGGGTGTTGTGTTTTCTTGTTTCATAATCTCCAAAAGTAGCTAAGGCTTTCGCCATTATTTCCAGCATCTCGGACCGGGTGGAGAAAGTTGTTCGTCTCCCGTAAATGCGATGTAAAGGTTCTCCGGATCTAAAAGGCGTCTATGGAGACCGGGGCTGGATAGCCGGGCTGGATACCTGCGCTCCATGGACGCCGATCGGGCGCACACGAGCCTTGAAGAGCGCATGGGCATCGGGAGCAAAGTCAAAGACAAGTAGGGCCCAAAGCAGCCCAATCACAAGATGGGAAAAGCCTCAGAACTGCAGTTTCAGCGAAAGTTGTACCGCTCGAGGCCCCCCTGTGTTGAAGATGGAGTTCAAGCCGAATGCGCCGCCCCCGACCCCACTGTTGGCTGTCGTCCCGGTAGATATACCGAATAATCCGGACCCGATGGAAGCAATAGGGTTCGCAAAGTCAGGATGGTTAAGCGCATTGAACATGTCGGCGCGAAAGATGAGTCTCACTCCCTCCGCAACACGGAAAGAACGGCGCGCGGAAAGATCCGTCTGGACCAGGTCGAAGCCACGCAGGGCATTCCGTCCCAGATCTCCCTGCACGGCGGTGGCGGGCACAACAAACGCCGCCGGATTGAGCTGCCTCCCTCCGGCAACGTCGCGATTGTCAATCCATTCCGAGACACCCGCAACCAGATCAGGCCTGAAATCATAGCTCCCGAAACCAATGTCGCGATCGGATGCGATGTTAATCGGCAGGCTGGTCTGTGCGGCTATAATACCGTCCAGACCCCAGCCGCCCGTGAGCGCTTTGACAGAGGCCCTGCCCGCCGCCGGGATACTGTAAGAGAAACCCCCATGGAACGATTGCCGGATATCGAAATCGGAATCGCCACGGTTCGAAGACGGCGGCTCAAATACCCCGGGCACATTTATCGATGTATCGCTGGAATTAGTATCGATTGAATGGCTCCAGGTATAACCCATGTTGGCCGCCAGGCGATGGCTGAGGTGGCGTTCATACTGAACCTGCAGAGCGTTAAAGTCGGAACTGCCTGAGTTATCAGTCCAGGTGACAGAGTAGACGTTCGCCGTAACCACGGGATAGCTGACCACATACAACAGCTTTCGTCCGGCGGAGCCCACGTAAGCAACGTTCAGTGCCTGATCCTTGCCCAGCGCTTGCTGCACGCTTACGTTCCATTCCCATACGCGCGGCGCCTGGAAGTCGGAAGGAAACATAAAGAACTGATTTCCGGGGGCCGGCTGAGCGAGGTTCACGGCGGGTAACCGGACCTGCGTGGGATTCACCGGCAGACTACTGTTCAACAGGACCGTTGCCTGCCCGGCGGGATAGCCGCTGATCCATGGTTGAGACGACGCGTCCGCTATACCCGTGTCGTAATAGAGGCCGCCTCCCAGGCGAAAGACGGTTTCCCATCCGGGCTGCCGCCGCAGTTGCCAGGCGACACCCAGGCGAGGAGCGAAGTTTGCGTACTGTGGCTCCCACAGCGCGGTCCCGGGAGCGCCCACCGTCACATTACCGGCGCCGTAATCTCCGAGCAATGGGAGCAAATTACCATTGTTCGCGTCCCGATCGCGCGGCACGGAATTAAAATCCCAGCGCAGGCCGTAGGTCACAGTGAGACCCGGGGAAGGCCTCCAGGTATCCTGTGCGTATAACGACAGGTTAGTGATTTCTGTCCGCGCCCGTGAGGGAGCGGTGCTGTGAAACGCCTGCAACTGGTTGTTAACTAACCCGGCCACGCCATTGAATTGAAAATATTGGTCGCCGGCCGCGGTAACGAGCGGAAGTAACTCCCGGTAATCGACTCCGAGTTTCATCTGATGAGCGCCAAGCACATGGCTGGTGCCATCGACCGCATTAATTTGCCGCTGTTCCGATGTTCCGCTACTCCCGCCGAACAAATCCCCGGCGGAATCGCCGAGGCTGACGAAAGAGTAGTTGCTGGCCGGCGATGTCCCCGGCAACAATAGATCGTTGGCGGGCACCATCGCCCCCCCAAAAGTATCCATCGTGAAATGCGAAGCGTTAATGCTGTCGCTCAGGTTGATCCGGAAATCGGTAGTAAAATCGGCACTGAAGATATAAGTCGCTCCAACCGTCAACGATCTGTTTCTCAGTTGCGCGACATTGCTATCGGCGAGACTGGCCGTCCCGCTATTCGACCGACTCGTTTTGCCGGAAGGAGCATAAGTGAACGTGCTGAACGCTCTGAGTCTGGAGGAGAAGGTCTGATCCAATTTGACAAGGGTGGAATCCGTGTCCAGTGGATTGGAGTACCCCGATGAGAACTGTGCCTGATTGTTTCCGAGATCGGGGCCGTTCGGGACTGGGAAGGCGTTGAGGAACGGCTGTGCAGCTGCCGGCGCCGCCTGACGAGCTGCCAGAGACGGGACAGTGGTCACCGCGAATTGCGGCTGCAAGAGACGTTGACCTTCGTATGAAACAAAAAAGAAGCTCTTGTTGCGAACAACCGGACCGCCAAACACGCCGCCGAAGTCATTCGATCGCAGAGGCGGCTTGCTCTGGCCCGCCTGGTCCACAAACCAGTCCGCGGCGTCAAGCGTGTCGTTGCGAAGGTAGTCGAAAACCGCGCCATGAAAGACGCTCGTGCCGGAACGGGTGGCGAGCAGGACCTGCGCTCCGGGGGTACGCCCGTACTCGGGGGCGTAAGAACTTGTCAGGATGCGAAATTCCTGGAGAGCGTCAGCGGAAACCATGCTGTTCGTGCCACCCGCGGCATTGTAGCTGGCATTATTCCCGCCGGCCGACTGATAGCCCGTAACGGTACCGACCGCGTTTACTCCATCGACGCTGAAGCTGTTGGCGGAGGCGCGGAGGCCATTGACCACGAATTGGCCATTACTGTTTTGTGCGTTCGAGAGGCTCACACCGGGAGCCAACGTCACCAGATTCTGGAAACTCCGCCCGTTAAGCGGCATGTTATCTGTTAGCTCCCGATCCACCACCGTGCTCACGGACGCGTCGCTTGTCTGGAGCAAATCGGGGCCCCCGCTGACGGTAACGACCTCAGACGCTTCGCCTACCTCAAGCGTGAAATCGATTTGGGCTTGTTGCGCAATTTCGAGCAGGACACTCTTTCGTTCCTGCGAATTGAATCCTGGCGCCTCAATAGTAACGTCATATGTTCCGGGAGGCAGGCCAGAGAGACTGTATAAGCCGGAGTCATTAGACTGCGTGGAATGTTTCAAGCGACTCTCCCGGCCTGTGACGGCCACAAGCGCGCCCGGGATGGCGAGCTGGCTGCTGTCGGATATACGGCCCGACAGGTTGGCCTGCTGGGCCAGTAACTCCGAGCCCCCGCCTGCCACAAGACTGATCAATAATGCAATACGGCACAAGCACACTATCCGCATCACCACACGATCATAATCGCCCAACAGCGGGGTCTGCCGCGGCTTCCGGAAGTCGATAAGGCCGCACTGCCCAGGGATTTTCACGCATCAAGCTTCACGGGGCCCTCCGCGCGCCCCACGCACGTCAGCACGAAGCCTTGCGCTCTCGACTCAGGATCGAGTCCCTCTTCCGCGTCCATTCGCACGGTCCCCGCCAGCAACCTCGTTTTGCAGGTTCCGCATTGCCCCTGCCGGCAGGAGGACAGTATGCCGACTCCGTGCTCCTCGGCTGCATCCAATAATGTCTGGCCGCTGCGGACAACGCAGGTCTTGCCCGATCGTACGAACTCTACCGTCTCGCCCGTTTCAATCGCCACCGTATCCGGTTGAGCTCTCGTCGGAACAGAGCTGCCGAAACTCTCCTGTCTGATCCGTTCCGGCTTAACTCCCAAGCCTTCCAGGAGTCCGCGAACAGCCTTCATAAAGAGAGGCGGGCCGCAAAGAAAGAAGTCTTTCGATGCGGGCTCTGAGACGGTGTCTTCTATGAACTCACGGCTTACATGCCCCCGCGGTCCCGGCCACTCCTTATGAGGTTGCGACAGGAGCAGATGATAGTGGAAGTTCTTCAGGCGCGCCCGTAACTCTTCCAATTCGCCATGGAAGATGATGTCATCGCCGCTGCGAACACAGTACAGTAAGGTCACGACCGTATCGAGACAAAGATCGTCCATATACCGGAGCATTGCCATCATCGGCGTAATCCCGCTTCCGGCCGCCAGCAGAACAACATTCTGGTGCTTGCTCTCGTCAAACGAGAAGCTCCCGAAGGGACCATTGGCTTCGACGGTCAGGCCGACGGATGCCCGATCGTTCAGGAACACCGACACGCAGCCCTGGCCTGTGCGCTTTGGCGTAATCTCGACGTAACCCGACCTCGCCGTCGACGAGCAAATCGAATACGATCTGACGACTCTTTTTCCGTCAAACAGGAAAGAGAAGGTAAGAAACTGGCCGGGACGAGCGTTCAGCTTCCGGTCGTCGGGGACAATGAAGCGTAGAGTTTTTGCGTCTGCGGTTTGCTGTGTGATGCTCGCCAACCGCAGTATCAACGCCGCGCCCGGCAAAACAGCGGCGGCGGGGGCAGCCCCGACAGTCCTTGGCGCGGTTCCAGTCTGCATATCCGATCTGACACCGGAGACAGGGACTTTGGCGGGCCGCCGGACGATCAGGGTTAGCGTTGCCAGACACACGAAAGAGATGAAGGCAATCATCCTGCTGTCGTACCCGGGGCGTGGAGCAAGTTGATCGGGAGCCATAATCGGTCGCGACATCACCAAACTTTGCCCGGAGGGCGATGCCGCAGTTGCCTTGGCATTCCTTTGGCTGACAGCATCCGGTGTCTGTGTCGCTGACAGATACGCGACGATCTGTTGGCCTTCGCCAGGCTGAAAAGCGTTGCTGCTGCCCTCTGCAAAAC
>Ga0187847_10001807_pt1 | contig 18381 bp, 14 predicted proteins | sample June2016WEW_4_10_FD_132458 | JGI IMG/M metagenome (GOLD analysis project Ga0187847, IMG submission 132458) | Peatland microbial communities from SPRUCE experiment site at the Marcell Experimental Forest, Minnesota, USA - June2016WEW_4_10 | ecosystem: Environmental > Terrestrial > Soil >...
CCGTGATAGCCGATCGGAATGTATTTGTAATTCGGCAGCAATGGATTGTCGGGGCGAAACATGCTGCCAACATTAGTCGCGTGAAAAATCGAGGCGTAAAAATCGGTGTAATTGCCGACGTGAGCCGGCAGAAAAAGTTCAGCATCGGTCTGCTTCGTCAGAAAAGGCGACAATCGCGATTGATCAGCCGTCTTCGTGCTCAAAGCAGCAAAGATTTCGCGACGCAGCTGAACACGTCGCTCGACGCCGAGAGCCATTAAATGATTAAGTGAATCCGTCATGCACGCGTCGACTGCTTCGCATTGCAGAAGACCCGCTTCAGCGCACTTTGTAAGGTCGAGAATTGAATCGCCAATAGCGATGCCAATGCGCGGCCGCTCGCGGGTTTCACCTCGTCGAAAAATCCCAAAAGGCAGATTTTGGATAGGGAAATCTGTTTCTGGAGAATTAGCCGATGTTACCCAGCTCTGAGCCTTGAGATCATGCGTATGATCGAGCGAGAAGGTCATAGCAGGGACAAGCTTTGCAAATCTTCCACCGGTTCCGAAAAAGAGCAAGAGCCGAAAGAGAGTGAAAAATTCTTTCGCGCCGCCGCGATTTGTTCGCGAGTCAGCGAGTGCTCGCGCCAACCGATCGATCCCGAATCAATGAGGAATGCTTCCGGCGATGTCTCATTCAATAATTCGGTCGCTTCCGCTGCATCAATCGCGCCACTGCGCAGAAGTGCGGCAGCGAAAAAAACGTTGAGAAATCCATGCATTGTGCCGGATGGGCTATCCGCTGCGTAAGTGAGTCGATGCACCGAACGAAAGGGGTGGTGTAATCCCGCAGTCGCTTTGAAAGTTACTCCGGCATGCGCGCATTGGGAAATGAATTCGGCCATCCCGGCCGACGGGGGAATCATTTCCGGGGTTTCCCCGCCGGTACGTATCTTGGCGTAGCGCCCACATTCTTTCAGCGCGAAGACACAGCCCTGGAGATCGGCAGAAAGTGGAATTTCAAAGAATGCACCCAGAGTTTTTGGAATCAGCATATGTGCGCGAAAAATATCGGCGGGGTTTACCACCTTCAATTCGACGCTTGAAATTGCAATCTCGGGAGCGTGTTGGCGATTGAATTCGAGTACTTGCTTGATATCAGCTTCGATGTCGTGGCCGAGTAACGCTGATAACGACCATTTCGCACGTGTCTGGCTTAAACCCGCTAGCGCGATTTCGAATTCCGCCAAACGTGCAGCAGGAACGACAAATCTACCAAGCATCCAGCTGAATTTGCCATTGGCATAGGCAGCATAATTTTCTACCGCCGCTTCCATCGAGAGCTTCGTTGGCGGAAACAAGCCAGCGTAATCCACTAAGCCTTCCAACAACGCTGTTAGGGCTGAACTGCGGATTGTGGGCGAAGCCTGCGGCATTGCTATTTCGATTGCCCGAAATGCTTCGGCAAGTTTTGCCAGCACTCGAAATATTGCTCGTCGAGTTCAGAGGTTTCGAGCGCAAACTTCGTCGGTCGGCAGACAAAGCGAGTTTCAAACATGAAGGCGAGCGTGTCCGCGAGATAGACCGGTTTCAACTCGGCCGCGCTGGCTTTTTCGAAAGTCTCGCTGTCCGGGCCGTGCCCAGCCATGCAGTTGTGCAGGCTTGACCCGCCGGGAACAAAACCCTCCGCTTTCGCGTCGTATTGTCCCCGAATTAAACCCATAAATTCGTTCATGAAGTTCCGGTGGAACCACGGTGGACGGAAAGTATGCTCCGCGACCATCCAGCGTGGCGGGAAGATCACGAAATCGAAATTCGCGGTGCCGGGAATTTCCGAGGGCGAAGTCAACACGGTATAGATTGACGGATCAGGGTGGTCAAAGTTCACGGTGTTGATGCACATGAAATTTGCCAGGTCATATTTGTAGGGCGCGTAATTACCGTGCCAGGCGACAACCGCAAGTGGCGAGTGATCAATCTCCGCTTCCCACAAATTTCCTTGAAATTTGCAGATCAGGCGGAAATCGCCATCACGTTCCTCGAACGAAGCCACCGGCGTTAGAAAATCCCGCGGATTTGCCAAGCCATTGGCGCCGATCGGACCAAGATCGGGCAGGCGCAGCAGAGACCCGTAGTTCTCGCAAACATATCCACGGGCCTCTTTGTCAGACAATTCGACCCGAAACTTCACGCCGCGCTGGATAACGGCAATCTCGCCGGGTGCCGTTTCAATTTTCCCGAACTCGGTATGCAGAAGCAGCTTTCCAAGTTGCGGAACGATCAGCATTTCCCCGTCAGCATTGAAAAAGAAGCGATCGGTCATGGACTTGTTCGCCGTATAAATATGAATGGCTACGCCGGAATGAACTAACGCATCGCCATTTCCGGCCATTGTCGTCATGCCTTCGACGAAATCGGTTGGCCTGCTGGGAACTGGAATCGGCTTCCAACGCATTTGATTCGGCGGCGTCAAAACTTCATCGAACGGTGTACTTCGCCAGTTACCGTTGCTGATTTGCTTGAACGGTTTGTGCGCCACCGTGGGCCGCAAGCGATAGAGCCACGACCGCCGGTTCGTCGATCGCGGAGCGGTAAACGGGGTCCCGCTGATCTGCTCGGTATAAAGCCCAAACGGCGTTTTTTGCGGAGAGTTCTGGCCCTGCGGCAATGCGCCTGCAACTGCTTCCGTCGCAAACTCATTTCCGAAGCCGGATTGATAGAGCAGGGAACCAGCGGTTCCCGAAGATTTCGTCATCTTGAAATTTCCGTGAGCGAACTTCTACAGATTTCCTCGCAGTGCCTGTTCCTGTTCAATCGCAGTGAACAATGCTTTGAAGTTACCTTTGCCGAACCCACGGCTGCCTTTGCGCTGAATAATCTCAAAAAAAACCGTCGGCCGATCTTCGACGGGTTTCGAGAAAATTTGCAGCAGGTAACCTTCCTGGTCGCGGTCGACAAGCACGCCGAGTTTTTGCAGCGCTGGAATGTCCTCATCAATCGGCCCCACACGCGAAGGCAGTTCTTCGTAATACGAATTTGGTACGCGCAGAAAATCCAAACCGTTGTTTTGCAATTTGTCCACAGTGTGAATCACATCTTTTGTCTGCAAGGCTATGTGTTGCACGCCCGCGCCGTGGTAGGCCTCGATGTATTCATCAATCTGGCTCTTCTTTCGCGCCTGCGCCGGTTCATTGATTGGAAATTTCACCGAATGAGAATCATCCGACATCACGATGCTCATCAGCGCACTGTATTCGGTCGAAATATCCTTGTCGTCAAAGGTGATGTAACGATGAAATCCGAAAACGTTCGTATAGTAGTCGGCCCAATCCTGCATCTTACCCAGCTCAACATTGCCGACAATGTGGTCAATCCGCAAAATTCCGCAATCGTCTCCCGCAATGTGCGAAGGAGAAAACCCGGGCAAAAACGGCCCCTTGTAATCTTTGTAGGAAATTAGCGAATGGATGGTATCGCCGTAGGTGTGGACCGCAGCGCGCCGAATCGTTCCGTGCGAGTCCGTTTCGTCGTGGGGCTCCATGGCAGGTTTGGCGCCGCGTTTTACGGCATCGGCAAAAGCTTTATCTGCGTCATCCACTTCAAGTGCAATATCGCGTACGCCATCGCCATGCTTCTTAATATGCTCAGCCGCAGGATGGCTGGCATTCATCGGCGTGGTTAGTACAATATTGGCCTTGCCTTGCGTCATCGCATACGAAGTTTGCTCGCGATGTCCGGTTTCCAGGCCGCTGTAGGCGAGCTGAGAGAACCCGAATCCCTTGCGATAGTAATAAGCGGCTTGCCGCGCGTTTCCCACCCAGAACTCAACGTGGTGAATACGTTTCAACTTCAGGGGATTTTCCATATCGTCTTCCCACAACTAAACAGCGACCGCCGCCGGCGTTACGTGATGCAACCAATGTTTCCACGCCAGATCTTGCCCTGTCTTCGCGCGATTGAAGGCCGCAATCAACTTGGCGACGACTGGCCCAGGTCTTCCGTCGCCAATCTTTGTGCCGTCCAATTCGGCGAACGGAACGATTTCCGCCGCAGTTCCTGTTACAAACAGTTCATCGGCGTTCTTCAGATCTTCCAGCGTCAAGATGCCGATTTCCATCTTATACCCAAGCGAGCGTGCCAGTTGAATTACTGAATCTCGGGTGATGCCGAGCAGAATCGAAGATTCTTCGTCATTGGTGCGAACCACGCCGTCTTTCACGATAAATACATTCGCTACCGCTGCTTCGGCCACGTTCCCCTCCACGTTGAGAAGCACAGCTTCGTCAAATCCTCGGGACACCGCGTCGCGCGTCGCCAGGAACGAATTGACGTACTGACCACAGGCTTTGGCCGTCGGCGGCATCATGCGAGCGTCAAACTTTACGTAGGGCGAAAGCGTCATGCGGGCGCCTTTTTCGACGCTTCCTTTCGGTACGTGCTTAATTCCGCTCCAAGCGAGAATAGCCGTCTCAGTGGGGTTATGCCCACGCAATCCCAGCGATTCCGAGCCGTAATAGCAAAGCGGACGAATGTAGCATTCCTGGAAATTATTGCGGCGAACGACCTCGCAAACGGCGTCCTCCATTTGCTCGCAAGTGTAAGGGATCTCCAAGCCGTACACCGCCGCCGAAGCAAAAAATCGCTTCATGTGCGCATCGAGCCGAAAGACCGCAGGTCCGTGCGCCGTCATGTAACTGCGCATGCCCTCGAAAATACCGGTTCCATAGTGAAGGGCATGAGAAGAAATATGGATTTTACTGTCCTTCCAGGGAATCACCTGACCGTTAATCCAGGCCCAATGTGTACTTTCAAATGGCATGACCCTCACCTCGCTATTTCTTATAAATAGCTGAGTAACCACCGCAACGTAAAGAGCATACACAAGGCATAAATGAATTTGTTATTAAGAAGGTAATGTAAAATACGTTTATGACCTTAGATTCCAAAGTAATCGATGAAAAGAGCTGGCAACTGTTGCGCGAGCTTCAGGAAGACGCTCGCCTCACCTATGCCGAGCTCGGCCGCCGCGTGTCTCTAAGCCTTCCTGCGGTGGCGGAGCGCATTCACAAGATGGAAGACGCGGGGATTATCGAAGGTTATCGCGCTGAGATTAACCCCGCGCGCATTGGCATGCCCATCACGGCGTTCATTCGCATCAGCATCGTAGGCGATTTTACGCGCGTGACCAAAGTCGTCCAGGAACTGCCCGAAGTACTCGAGTGCCATCGCAGCACGGGCGCGGATTCATTCATCCTAAAGGTGCAAGTAAGATCGGTTCAGCATATGGAGTCCGTCATCGACAAGCTCACACCATTTGGTACGACATCTACATCCGTGGTCCTATCATCCCCCGTCAAACGGCGGATGTTGGGGATGACGACAGAGCAAGTTGCCATCCGGCAGCGTCGCCGCCCTACCAAGCGTTGAGCGCGTGTATTATGCAGAGTGCTTTCACGTCTTAAGTTTAAAGTGGTCGAATTCATGAAAAACGAAGTGGAAGTCGGCGGCAAATTGCAGATCAGCGATGTTGTGCGCGTCGCCCGCGAACGCGCTCATGTCAGGTTAGCAGAGGCTGCAAAGCCTAAGATCGCTGCTAGTCGTGCCTATGTCGAGCAACTTGTAGCGGGAAATCAAACTGTCTATGGCCTGACGACAGGATTCGGCAAGCTCGCCAATATCCGCATCGCCCAGCAGGATTTGCAAGCTCTGCAACGTAATCTGCTTCTTTCCCATGCTTTCGGTACAGGGGAACTTCTTTCCACGGAAGTTGTTCGGGCGATGCTCTTGCTGCGTGCGCAAAGTTTGGCCTGGGGATTCAGCGGTGTGCGCCAGACGGTGATTGATTTGCTGATTTCCTGCCTCAATAAAGGCGTCCACCCCCAAGTTCCTTCGCAAGGTTCAGTCGGGGCCAGTGGCGATCTCGCTCCGCTCGCCCATATGAGCTTGCTCCTCATCGGCGAAGGCAAAGCCGAATATCAAGGCGAATGGTTGGACGCTCACGAAGCTCTGCGCCGTGCAGGGCTGAAACCGATTGTGCTCGAAGCTAAAGAAGGCTTGGCTCTCATCAATGGCACCCAGGCGATGACTGGGATCGGCTCCCTCGTCGTACACGATGCGCAACTCCTGGCTACGGTGGCCGACATCGCCGGTGCCATGACTCTCGAAGCCCTTAAGGGAACTTTACGAGCCTTCGATGCCAAAGTAAGTCAGGTACGCCCACATATCGGCGCCGTTCAAGTTTCCGATAACGTCAGGCGGATTGGCGCGAACAGCCCAATTCATCAATCGCATGCGAATTGCGAAAAAGTGCAAGACCCATATTCTTTGCGGTGCATTCCCCAAGTGCACGGCGCCAGCCGCGATGCGCTGAAGCACGTCGCCGAAGTTTTGGAGCGCGAAATTTACAGCGTGACCGACAATCCCTTAATTTTTGCGAACGAGCAAGAGGTGATCTCTGCGGGTAATTTCCACGGGCAGCCTGTCGCTTTAGCAATGGACTACTCTAAGCTCGCAATTTCCGAACTAGCGAACATTAGCGAGCGCCGCACGGCATTCTTGCAGGACTCATCGCTTTCCGGACTGCCTCCGTTCCTGGCGCAAAGCGGGGGCCTGCATTCCGGATTGATGATTACCCAGTACACCGCGGCCAGTCTTGTCAGCGAAAATAAAGTGTTAGCTCACCCGGCAAGTGCCGACAGCATTCCCACCAGCGCCAATCAGGAAGACCACGTGTCCATGGGCACAATTGCGGCTCGCCAAGCCGGGATGATCCTCGAAAATGCGAAAACGGTTATCGCGATTGAATTGCTCAACGCAGCGCAGGCCTTGGAGTTCCATAAACCGCTTGAGCCGGGCCCTGGCGCAAAGGCCGCCTGGCGGACTATTCGCGAACGAGTCCCATTTGCGGATACCGATCGTATTATGACGGGCGATCTCGCAGCCGTGAAGGAATTGATGGCTTCCGGCAAATTGCGCGGAAACGTGGAAAAAGCTGTTGGTTCTCTACACTAAAAATCAAACAATAGAAATCGGCTTCGTCGCTCCAAAAAGAATGACGAAGCCGATAAAATAACCAAGCCGAACCTCGCTGTGCGAATCCTACTGAATCGTCAGGGCGATGTTCACCGTATGCGTGGTGACGCTCGTGCCTTTAGCTTTCAGCGTATAAGAACCGGTCGGCGTATTCGCGTTCGTGCTCAGCGTCAACGTCGAGCTTTCCGGATCTGTACCATCCAGCGTCCAGGAGTTCGGAACGATCTTGCAAGTGGACATCGGCGGCTGGCCGGTGCAGCTTAGGTTCACGGTTTGATTGAACCCGGCGCTTGGCGTCAAGGTAATTGTCGATGTTCCTTGATTTCCATGGGTCACGGTGAGTGAGCTGGGTACGGCGCTGATGCTGAAGTCAGGACCGTATCCCGTCAAATAGACCGTCTGCGTTGGGTCTTGATAGGCATTATCGCTGATGACCACGGTGCCTGTGCGCACGCCATAAACCGTCGGTGTGAAAGTCACGCCAATGGTGCAAGAGCCTTGCGGTTCAACTTGACTGTTCAGGCAGGGAGTTGCCTGGGTTAACGCAAAGTCTCCGGTGACCGCGATGGAACTGATGTAAAGGTCATCGCTTCCCGTATTGGTGATTTTGAAATACATCACCGGGCTGGTCACATTCAGTGGTTGCGGCGGGAACTTCAGCGACGATGGAGCCAGATTCGATGTCGGAGTCAGCAATATCTCGCGCACCCGGTTGTTGACGCCATCGGCGACGTAGAGATGGCCGCCGCCATCCACGGAGGCGCCATAATTATCAAGCTCAGCTCCCAATGCGAGGCCGCCATCGCCCAGGAATCCGTAATACTTGGGATCACCGGTCTTACCTGAAACGCCAATCACCTCATGCGTAGGATCGCTGTAGTCCACGCGTTGAATCACATAATACAAGCCGCTACCCGCCACATACATGTTCCCGTGCGGGTCGATGACAACATCCTGGGGGGTTTGGTAAGCCGCGTCAAGTGCAGGTCCTTTCTCTGGTCCAAAGAGGATCCCGTTGCAATCAAACGCATATGGATACATGATGCCGGAATTTACAATCTCCACCTGATTCTCGTTCGTATTGGCAATATAGACGTTGCCAAAAAGATCCGGCGCAACACTAAAGGGTCCATTCAATTCCGCTGAAGCGGCAGAACCGTAGTTGCCCGTGTTCATGCATGCAATTGACGTTGTGCCCCCCGCGAAGGTCCCGATGATGCCGCCTGGGTACACGATACGAACCTGATTGGCGCGTTGGTCGGCAATATAAATATTACCGGCTGTATCCACCTCGACGGTCGTCGGAAAGGCCAAGGAAGCCTTCGTGGCCAGCCCGCCGTCTCCGCAACTCGGAGCGCAGCTCTTCCCGTTCCCAGCGATGGTGGTAATAATGCCGGTCGAGGGGTTGACTTCACGAACCACGAAGTTATTGCTGTCCGCGATATAAACGTTGCCTGAGGCATCCACTCCCACGCCATCCGGTCCACTTAAAGTGGCCGAAGTGGCCGGGCCGCCGTCACCCGTGTAATTAGCGATGCCCGTGCCCGCGAAGGTCGTGATGTTACTGGTACAGAAGCCAGTGCCCGCGGTGCCGCTGCATCCGCTGATCTTTCGAATGCGATTGTTCGCCGTGTCAGCTATGTAGACGTTCCCAAGGCTATCAACAGCGGTCGCGCGGTTACCTGCGAGAATCGCCGAAGTAGCTGGTCCGCCGTCGCCGCCGCTTGCGACAGTCGTACCGTTACCGCCAGCCAGCGTGGTGATAAAGCCAGTAGTGGCATTTACTGCCCGCACAACTTGATCGCCACTGTCGCCGATGATGAAGCCGCCACCAGGACTCGCCCACACCCCGCGTGGACCATTGAGTCCAGCTGACGTCGCCGCGCCGCCGTCGCCGCTATAACCGCGTAAGCTGTAGTTGCCCGCCACCGTCTGAATAGTGCCGCTGCTCCAGGTCACTTCGCGAATGTCGTTTACGGGCGGCTCAGTGATGTAGAGATTGTTCGAAGAATCAAACGAAATTTGCCACGGAGCGGAGATATTCGCATTTATCGCGGCTCCGCCGTTACCGCACCCCTTCGCGGGCGCGCACGCAGTTCCGTTTCCCGCATAGCCTGTGACAATGCCAGTGGAAGTGGAAATCACACGAATGCGGCGGTCGCCTGTGTCAGAGAAATAAATGTTGCCGTTGCTATCCAGAGCGATTCCGTTGGGGCCATTCATGGTCGCTGCCAGCGCCTGACCGCCATCGCCGCACGGCGACGTGGGAGAAGAGCAGGTGTATCCAGTTCCAGCGATCGTATTAATCGTTCCAGCCAGGATCTGCACATTGGCGATGGTGATGGTTGATCCAGTGCGGTTGACCACACGAATCCGGTTGTCGTTCGTGTCCGCAATGTATAAATTTCCCGCCTTATCTACAGCCACTGCGGTGGGCGCGCCAAGCGTCGCGTTGTAAGGTGCCCCGCCGTCGCCGCAAGCAGGTGGAGGCGCCATGGGACTTGCGCACTGGTGGGCGTTACCCGCCAGGTTGTTGATGACATAAGTATTGGTGCCCGCTTTGATGTAAACCTCGCGAATTAGGTAATCCGTTGTATCGGCAATATAGACGTTGCCCTTGGCATCGGTCGCGATTCCAACGGGATTGTTCAAGCTGCCGCTCGTCGCGGGGCCGCCATCAAGTTTCTGCGGATCTTCCGTCGGATACCCAATGCCGGCAAATACCGTGAGGTTCCCAGACGTGTCCACTTTGAAAATTTGGTTCTGCGAGGGCGCCGTGATGTAGGTGTTGCCTTTCGCATCTTGCGCAACCGAGCTCGGTCCTGCGATATCAGCCATCGGTCCCGTTGCCGGGCCGTTTACGCTGCCGCCGCCAGCAATTGTGTTGATGGTGTTTTGCGCGGACGCAGCCATCGTCCACACGAAACAGAGAAGAAGGGTCGTCAAAAACGCTAGTGACTTGCTGAACGCTCGGGAGTGAGAGGATTTCATTCGGTTACACCTTTTTGGTCAAAGATTCAAAGATTAGAGATATTGTCGCGATGCTGGGGAGGCCGGTACCCACGGATTTACATCCGATTATGAAGAATACCCCGCGCTATGAGTGGGCGCAAGCAATTGGAAAGACTAGCACTAGGTAAAAAAGGCTCTATACGATTGGCCCATACGGATTATCCGTGCAAAGTCTCCGTCGAGGAACCTAGACGTCTATTTTGTCGCGACCCTCCGCCGGGATATACCAAAGAATTAAGAGATACTTCATGGGCCCACTCGATTTCGTCGTCGTTATTGCCTACCTCACCGCGGTCACAGCCTTTGGCTTACGCTTTCGCAAGCGCCAAAGGACCCTAAAAGAATACTTTCTTGGCAATCGGGACATTCCTTGGTGGGCGATCTCCCTCTCAATTGTCGCCGCAGAGACCAGCACTTTGACCATCATCAGCGTCCCAGGGCTCTCCTACGACAAAGATTTCGGCTTCCTGCAACTGGTCATCGGCTACCTGGCAGGACGGGTGATTGTCTGCTATCTCCTTATTCCCCAGTATTTTAGGGGAGAATTGTTCACGGCCTACCAACTCATCGAACGGCGCTTCGGCCAACGCCTCCGGAGCTTGACCGCCGGACTATTCCTCATTACCCGCGCCGCGGCGGAAGGTGTTCGAGTATTTGCCGTCGCTCTTGTTGTGCGAATCGCGCTCGAACCCTGGCTGCACGGCATGAGCGACTTCGCCAGCGACCTCACCGCGATTGGCGTGGTGACCCTCCTGACCCTGATTTATACCTTTGAGGGCGGCTTGGCTGCCGTCATCTGGACTGACGTTGTACAGTTGGCCATCTATGTAGCCGGAACGATTGTCGGATTTTTCACAATTTTGCATCTCGTTCCCGGTGGGTGGGCGACCATTCATTCCATGGCCGGTGCAGCAGGGAAGTTCCACATGTTCGACTTCTCCTGGAGCTTCTATAAGACCTACACATTCTGGTCTGGCCTGATCGGAGGCGCATTTCTGACCACGGCCAGCCATGGGACCGACCAATTGATCGTGCAGCGCTTGCTCACCGCCCGTAACGAACGCCAGTCGAAATACGCTCTCTTGTTCAGCGGAGTGGCTGTATTTTTTCAATTTGCACTGTTTCTGCTCATTGGCGCGATGCTATTCGTTTTCTACCGCCTCTATCCGCCGGCCGTTGCTTTTGCCCGCACGGACCAGATTTTTCCATCTTTCATTGTTCATTACATGCCATTGGGAATTCGTGGTCTGCTGATTTCCGCGATTCTCGCTGCCGCCATGTCGAACCTGAGCGCAGCCTTGAACTCGCTCTCATCTACATCAGTCATGGATTTCTATGCCCGAATCAAACCGCAATCGAGCGAAGAAGCAAAGTTGAAACTTTCGCGGGTCATTACCATTGCGTGGGGAATTGTTCTGTTCGGTCTCGCAATACTCGCGCGTCATGGCGGAAAAGTGGTTGAAGTCGGACTCTCCATCGCTTCCGTTGCTTACGGAGCTTTGTTGGGTGTTTTCTTACTCGGAGTTCTGACTCGCCGGGCCAATGAAGCCGGTGCAATGGTCGGAATGTTGGTTGGATTTCTGCTGAACGTTTACCTATGGCAATTCACACGCGTGCCCTTCACATGGTACGTGGCGTTGGGAAGCGCGGCAACATTCCTAATTGGTTACAAAGCGAGCCGCTTCTACGAACGAAAGTTACCAGTTTCTTGAAATGAGCAAACTGTTTCCATCTTGGGTGCCCCATTTCTTGCGCGCTCTCTGCGCCAGAAGTGGGACCCGAATCGAAGCCACTGTCTCGTGGAAAACTTTCAATTGAATTCTTCGAACTACCAAATAGCCTCTAACAGAGGGCTGGCAGCTATTCCTGAATCTCGGGTCACTAATTTTAGGCCGTGGGCTCGCGCGGTTGCTCCAATAAGCCGATCTGCGGGATCGTGCGGATAGTCATCGGGGAACTGCGTGGCAAGCGCAGCAATTTCTGCCGTGATGGGTTTGATAACTACATCCTGCGTGACCAACTGAACCGAGGCTTCCACCGTGCCGTAAGCGCGAATCCGCCCTCTCGTGAACAGTGCGGCGAGTTCCCAAAGTGAAATCGCAGAGATCGCGAGGCCGTCGCTTTTTTCTGCGGCCCGAATGGCTTGTGCGGCCGCGCGGGACAAGCGCTTGGGTTCGCCGGTCATCCAGATCAATACATGCGTGTCGAGCAGAATCACCGCAATGCGTCCCACGTTTCGGGTGGAACGACAGGCGATTCTATGTCGCCGGCTATTTGCAGAATGCCCTCTAATCGACCGATCAAACTCGGTCTATCGTTTTCAACCGCGACCAGTTTCGCGACGGGGCGGCCTCTTTTGGTGATTAGAATCGATTCCTTCGTGCGGCTTACCTGCTCCATCAAATTAAGGCAGCGTGCTTTAAACTCGCCGGCAGGCATCTTCTTCATGGTCGCCTCGAAATGTTCATGGTCATTATAACATGACCACTACTCAAAAACGATACTACGATGGACTTATTGGCTGCCCCCACTTGACGCGACCCCTCACTTTCGCGTCTAGTGTTCGGAATGCACTGGATTCTTCTCGCCATTCTCATCGTCATGCTGGCAGTCATGCTGCTGGCTTTGCACTGGACGCCGCTCGGGGCCATGATTCGCGCCCAAATCGCCGATCGTCCGCGGCGGCGATTATTTTTGGCTTCCGTCAGCTTCTTTCTGACTTTCGCGATTGTGCGCGGCATGGTCTATTGCATCACGCACGATATACCCCCTTTTCATTACGTGATGGTGAAAGGCACGCACATTCACCACCTGGTATTCGGCATTTTCATTTTGCTGGGCGTAGGTTACGGATGGCTCTGCGAAGTCGGCAATGGCAGCGATACTTCGTCCATTTTTGCGAGCAGCCTGATGTCGCTTCTTTATGGAATCGGGGCCGCGCTCACCCTCGACGAATTCGCCCTCTGGCTGAACTTGAAAGATGTTTATTTTGTGAAAGAAGGCCGCTCCAGCTTCGACGCCATCATTCTTTTTGGCTCACTGCTCATGATTGGCGCATGGGGACAGCCGTTTTTTTCCGCGATATTGCATGGCCGCGCCCGACGCCGGTAGCATGGCCGGAGGTAGAAAGCTATAATTCGTTCGGTTTATTAGGCAACTTCTTGCAAAAGAGTGGTTTATGAGACGAGAGAGTTCAACAGGGGCCGCTTATTGGTTTACCTCTATCGCACTGTTTTTGTTGCTGACAACTAGCGGGCAGGCTGCTGTTCCTAGAACGAAGATTCTTCATAACTTCGTCGGTGGAAGTGACGGAGAATTCCCATCCGCGAGCTTAGTCGCGGATGCCGCTGGAAACCTTTACGGGACAACGGCGAATGGTGGAGTAACTACGACTTGCCTTGGTTCGAAGGTAGGGTGTGGAACCGTTTTTGAGTTGTTGGCGCCAAAATCTCCTGGCGGCACATGGAAAGAAGTCATCTTGTACAGGTTCACGGGCGAATCAGATGGTGCAACCCCCGACGCTAGCCTCATCTTTGACAATGCGGGAAACCTTTATGGAACGACGACGAACGGGGGAACATTTGACGGCGTATGCGGGGACAGTCAGATTGATTTCGGTTGTGGGGTAGTTTTTGAGCTCTCGCCAAACGCGAATGGCCCTTGGACAGAGACGGTGATACATGCGTTTACCGGAGAGTATGGCGACGGTGCGAACCCCGTGGCCAACTTGGTATTGGATAGCTTGGGTAATTTATATGGAACTACCGAATTAGCGGGCAGCTGCCCATCGACTTGTGGGTACATAGACGGATACGGAGTTGCATTCGAACTCTCGCCAAACGGTTCAGGAGGCTGGACAGAGACAATCCTTCATCAGTTTAACGATGGGCCGGAGGGATCAGCTCCCCTTGCGGGCTTAACATTCGATCAATCGGGGAACCTGTATGGAGTTACTAGCTCTGGTGGGACATCTGAGTTGGGTGCAGTTTTCGAACTGACTCCTCCGATTGTCCAAGGCCAGCAGTGGACATTGTCTGTCTTGTATGCCTTCACAAGCGGCGGCGGTTCGCGGGGAAATTTGATCTTTGATAAAGCCGGCAACATATATGGTACGGGAGCAAACGGGAACGGTACCGTGTTCGAGCTGTCACCCTCCGGAGGCGGGACTTGGAGCGAGTCGACCCTGTACGAATTTGGCCAGGGTCATGCAATCGAGCCTTGGGCAGGATTAATCTCTGACAAAGCGGGCAATTTGTATGGCACGACGGAAGGAAAATTCTGTGGTGCTGTTTTCCGTTTACAGCCGAGTCAAGGAAGTTGGTCCGAAGCTGAACTGGATTTCTTCGCGGGGCAGAATGAGCCTTGTAATCTCGCGGCTAGCTTGATCTTCGGAAAATGGGGCGCTGCATATGGAACTAGCGTGGCTGGCGGTAAGTGCAGCATTAAGAACGGATGTGGCACGGTTTTCGGAATTTTGCCCTAGTCTGAACGCCCCCGGGTGAGAAATCACCACTCTAAAGGTCATTCGGCCCAGTCGGCAGGCCATCCTCTTCTTTGGCTTCGGCCTCGCTTAACAATCCCTTCAAATCCAGAGGCCGCGTGTACATGGCCAGTTTGCCGTCTTTATCGTGCGGCCAAACTTCGCGCGGTTTGTCACGATAAAGCTCGACGCCGTTGTCGTCCGGGTCGCGCAAATAAATCGATTCGCTCACCCCGTGATCGGCAGCACCTTCCAGCGGAATACTCGCTTTCAATACACGATGGAGCGCATCAGCCATCGCCACTCGTGTGGGATAGACGATGGCTGTGTGATAAAGGCCTGTCGTTCCCGGCGGAGGCGGCGATCCACCAAGGCTCTCCCAGGTGTTGATGGCGATGTGGTGATGGTAGCCGCCAGCAGAAAGAAATGCAGCGCTGTCGCCCATGCGCTGCATGACCTCCAGGCCGAGCACTCCAGAATAAAACTGCAACGACCGCTCCAGGTCAGCAACTTTCAAATGCACGTGCCCAATATGCGCGCGCGGATCAGCCGGAGCGTTCTTCTTGGGCGCTTCATTCATTTATTTCTCAGTGTTGCTGCGGAACAAAGCCCGTCATCACGGCATCGCGCATCAAATCTGGCGGTAACAACCCTTGCGCCAGAATGAAGTCATGAAACTTCTTCTGATCAAATTTGCTGCCTAACGCCGACTCGGTATCCTTACGCAGTGCAATCAGCTTCGTATATCCATAAAAATAGCTGTTGGCCTGGCCCGGCGCTCGATAGGTGTAACGCTCGACTTCTTGTTCGGCCATGGCATGTGAACACACGACATCCTGCTCGAGTACGCGGTAAGCGTCTTCCGGCTTGATTTTCCCCGACTGAAGTTCGGGATCAAGAAACGCCCGCGCTGCCCGCAAAAGCCGATAGTCAAGCGAGACCAACTGACCCTCCAGCGGCATATAGGGCTTGATGAGATATTCGGAGTACAATCCCCATCCCTCGACGTTGGTGCTGTTGAAGGCGTAGCGCACGCGCGCCAGCGAGACTCCGTGTTCCAGCATGGAATCAAATTGCAATTCGTGCCCCGGACGAGCTTCGTGCGCAGTGAGCGTCCACGCAGCCGCGTCGAAAGTAAAGTCGTCATAGACGTCTGCTTTGGCGCCCACTGCGGGCGGGATGTTCAAAGGAAGCACAAAAACACCTTTCTGTCCGGTGTTGTGCAGGAACGGCGGCGGCTGCATATGCGGCGCAGGTTGCTGTGCCGTTTCGGCGGCGGTGGCAATGCGAATCTGCGCCGGCCGGTCGGGCAGGGTTACGATCTGCTTCTCCTGAATGATCTTTTCGATTTGTTTCAGGCGCTCTTCGTAAAAAGGAAGAATTGCGTCTCCGACAAGTTGCTGCTTCTTGAGTTCGCGCATCACGTCACGATAGTCGCTCGAAGGCAAGTGTTTTTCTTTGGCGATTTGTGCGGCGATCGGCTTCATCTCCGCTTGCATCTCGTTGAATGCCCGGTGGGCCATGGCAGCGACTTGATCCGGAGGAATATCGATGCCGTAGGCCTGCAGCGCTAACGCGTATTCTTCAGGGAGCAGACGAAAATCAGTTCGCGCTTTGGGTAAAACTTCCTCTTTCACCCACGCGTCATAGCTCGTGAGTTCCTGCTTGAGCACGCCGAAGGGTTCTTCCCATCCCGTAAGTTTGTACTGTTTGAGCAGGGCTTCAATTCCCTCTAGATAGTTGGAATTCCGCCCCATCTCAGTTTCGAGTTCCGTCTTCGCTGGGAAAACCACGCCCGGCTTAGCCATCTGCTCTTGCACGCGCTGTTTTGCGATTTCGACCAGCGACTTGTAATTCGGATCCAATCCGGCATATGCGCGAATGCGGGCCACGGCCGCGGGACGACGCTCAGCCGGCGTTTGTTCATCCAGCAGAATGCGCAATCCCGAAAACACTTCGCCGCTCGCGTTGATGAAGGGAACTTCGTGCGCACGATTAAAGTCGTCCTGCTTGAATTCAAGTTCAACGCGGCGAATGATGATTTGCAAATCCTGCACCACGTTCTTGTCTTTTTCCGTCGTTGCAGCCGTTTTGAACTTTTCCAGCAGTTCTTCCGTCTCTTTTCGTTGCGTGTCTTCATCCGTCAGCGTGGGCTGGGAGATTCTTGTGTCATACTCGCTTAATCCCTGATTCGATCCACTTTCGGGATGGTGCTTCATCTCGATGGCCAGTAGCTGGTTTGTGTACTGGTTGCTGGTGGCAACCCAGGCGGGAGTTGACTCGGCGGGTGCAATCATGGGAAAAATCGCAGACAAAAATAAAATTGGAATGACGCGCATCAAATATTCCTCCGCAGGTTAGAACACAAGAACTTGAACCACGAAGGCAGGATTGTACCGCTTCTGCCGCGCCAAGTTGTTACGCCAGCATCACCGAATCTTGCCGATATAAACGCCGTGCGGCTCCAACTCGATCGTTTTGAAAGCCCCTGCGGGAACAGTAGCGCCGTTCTGCAAAAGCGTCCGGGCTTGCGTTTTTTGCAGCTTCTGTGCCGACAAATCGAAGCTGGACTGCTGTTTTTGCGTGCTCATATTGATCGCAACCAAAACGGTTTCAGCTTTATATTTGCGCAAGTACGAAAGCACATTCGGATCAGCAGTATTCAACGCGACGTAGTCCCCTTCGCGCAAGGCAGCTTCTTTTCTCCGCAATTCCAATAGCTTTTTATAAAAATTCCAAATTGACGTTTGGTCTTTTTCTTCTGTCTCGACATTGTGAATTTGCGCACTCGCAGGGACCGGAAGCCATGGCGTGCCGGTGGTAAATCCTGCGTTTGTCCCGGATGTCCACTGCATCGGCGTCCGTTCGCCGTCGCGGCCTTTTTCAATAGGCCAATTTACTTTGCCGATCGGGTCTTTCACTTCATCTTTCGTCTTAGGGTCGTTATTCTCCATGCCGATTTCTTCGCCGTAATACATAATCGGCGTGCCGCGCAGTGTTAGATAAAACGCCGCCATCATTTTGGCGATGTCGTCATTGTGAGTGCCGTCCCCGTACCGCGTGTAGGAGCGAATAATGTCGTGATTGCTGATCACATAGGTCGGCCATCCCCCAGCAGAATCCACGATGGTGATATGATCGCGCAGCACCTGCGGGGAGAGCGGCAGCGAAGTCAGCAGCAAATCCATGGGAAGCTGCAATTCGTTGTTGTGCTCGCCGTAATACGCTTTGAGTTCATTCACATCGGGCGTCCAGGTTTCGCCGATCAGCACGGCATCATATTCATCAGCTACTTTGCGCAAACGTTGCAATTCGGTGTGAACTTCCGGCAGGCGCCGATTATATTTTTCATCCATGTTGGGGCGGCCGAATTTGTCCGTCCCCGGGATGAATGCGTTGTCGCGCAACTGCTCATCTTCGAAAAGAATGTCCACGGCATCAAGGCGAAAGCCGGACGTGCCGCGTTTGTACCAGAACCGCGTTACATCGAACATCGCCGACTCTACCGCTGGGTTGCGCCAGTTTAAATCTGGCTGCTCGGGATAAAAATAGTGGTAATAAAACTGGCCCGTCGTGGTGTCAAACTTCCACGCTGGCCCTCCAAATAACGATTCCCAATTGTTCGGCGGCTGGTCCGACGCTTTCCCGTCGCGCCAAATGTACCAATCGCGATGTGCCGATGTCTTCGACGACTTTGAATCAAGAAACCATTTGTGTTGGTCCGACGTGTGGTTGACGACGAAATCGAGAATCACGCGAATATGGCGTTTGTGCGCTTCTTTGATCAGCCGGTCATAATCGGCTAAGGTTCCGTACATCGGGTCGATATTGTCGTAGTCGGAAACGTCGTAGCCAAAATCCACCTGCGGAGAAGGGAAG
>Ga0187847_10001808_pt1 | contig 18379 bp, 12 predicted proteins | sample June2016WEW_4_10_FD_132458 | JGI IMG/M metagenome (GOLD analysis project Ga0187847, IMG submission 132458) | Peatland microbial communities from SPRUCE experiment site at the Marcell Experimental Forest, Minnesota, USA - June2016WEW_4_10 | ecosystem: Environmental > Terrestrial > Soil >...
CGGCCTGCTGCATACGATCGGCAAACCGGTCATGCTCGGCGCGGTGCACGACCTCGCGCAGCGCGCTCGGGTCAAGCTCAGCAGTGAAGAGTACGATCGGCTCGTCGAGACGTTCCATCGGCACGTCGGCACACAGGTGGTCGCTGCCTGGGGTCTGCCCGCAGTCGTGGTCGCGACGGCGGCGCACTGGGAGGCCTATGCTGCGGCCGGCGAGATGCGCACCGACTGCAACGTCGTCAACGTTGCGCATCGGCTCGCGAACTACACCTTGACCGACTCGATCCGGCTGTCGCGCGATTTATTGCTCGCGGAGCCCGCCTACCAGGATATCGGCTTCGGCGCGGTCGACGCCACGGCACTATTCGATGCCGCCGGGTCGATCAACGCGGACTTGGACACCTACCTGCCGCCGTAATCCGCATATCCGATTGACATAAGGCGCGCGAGCGCCGCCAAGCACCCCGGCACGCTCAAGATTCGGCCCCGGCTGCCGACCATTCGGCTTCGGAACCGTTTATCAGGAAGGGATTCACCGTGCACGTCGACCCTGCCGCATCTTTGTCATCGCTCGACAGCCAGGTCGCGCGCGACTACCTCTGCGACGCGCTCAGTGTGCCGCAAAGCATCGCGCCGATGCCGCACATCTGCGCAAAGTTGGCGGAGCTGACCGCGCACGAGGAGACCGATTCGGTGCAGCTCGTGCGGCTCGTGCAGTCCGATCCGATGGTCGCGGGCGAGATCCTACGGGTCGCGAATTCTGCCGCGTTACGGCCGCGCAATGCGATTGCCTCTCTGCAGCAGGCGGTCTCGTGGTTGGGCGTGGCGACCGTGCGCAACATCACGGTCGCCACGGTGCTGCACGGTGAGGTGTTCAGCGCCCCGGGACATGAGCCCGAGTGCGAGGAGCTCTGGCGCGAGGCGTGGCTCGGCGGCTTGTGGGCCAAGGAAATCGCGCGGCTGCGCCGCAAACACGTGGAAACCGCCTTCCTCGCCGGATTGATGCATCGCGCGGGAGCCGCGCTCGCGCTCAAATTATTCGCGCGTTTCGAGCGTGATGGGCGCACCGCCTTGGATGCGCAGACGTTTCGCAATCTGGTCATTGAATTCGAAGCACCGTGCGGCCGCTTGCTGATGAGCAATTGGTGCGTGCCCGCGGAGATCCAGGAGGCCGCGAGCGAATGGCGCAGCTACCGCACATCGCGCGAGATCGATCTGGCCAGCACCGTCAACGCTGCACATCTGCTCGCGCAGCACACCTTGCACCCGCAGCTGCTCGGCGAGGACATCGTGCTCACCAACGCGGTTTTCGAGCAGCTCGGTGTTTTTCCCGACGAGCGCGCGATCGTGCTCGAGCGGCGCGATCACGTGCGTCAAGTCGCGGGCATGTAGTTTCGGATGGACGCACCCGGCGACTTCGATCTCATTTGCGTCGGCTCCGGGCCTGCCGGCAAGACGGCGGCAGTTCAGGCCGCGAAATCCGGCTTTCGTGCCGCGGTCATCGAGCGCGAGTCGCAGGTCGGCGGCGCCTGCCTGCTGTCCGGCACGATTCCGAGCAAGGCTTTGCGCGAGCAGGCATTGCGCTATCGGCGCATGCGCACGAGCGCCACGGCGCTGAGCGTCGAACTCGGCGGCGGCACGCCGTTGTCCGCGCTGCTGCGCGGCGTCGATCGCGTGATCGCGGGCCAGGACCAGTATTTGCGCGCGCAATTGGAGCGCAATCACGTGACCTTGGTACGCGGCCGGGCGAGTCTGCAAAGCGCCAATCGCGTCGAAGTGCAGCGACTCGACGGCTCGCGTCTCGAGCTTTGCGCGTCGCGCATTCTGATTGCGACCGGCTCGAGGCCGCGGCATGTGCCGAGCGTTCAGGTCGACCACGAGCACGTGCTCGACAGCGACTCGATATTGAGCCTCGCGTATCTGCCAACGGCGCTGATCGTGCTCGGCAGCGGCGTCATCGCCTGCGAGTACGCATCGATATTCGCGGCTCTCGGCTGCGAGGTCACGCTCGTCGACAAGGCGGCCGAGCCGCTCGGCTTCCTCGACGCCGCGCTGCGCAAAGGATTCGTTGCGGGGCTCGAGGCGATGGGCGGCCGCTATCTCGCCGGCGCGGAGGTCGCGGAGGCGAGTTTCGACGGTATCTCGGAAGTCGCGGTGCGCCTCAAGGACGGACGGCTGCTCACGGCCGAGATCGTGCTCGCGGCATTCGGACGCGTCGCAAACCTCGACTGGATCGGACTCGATCGGCTGCATTTGGACTTGAACGCGCGTGGGCACGTCGCGGTCAACGAGCGTTTCGAGACCAGCGTGCCGGGCGTTTACGCCGCGGGCGACGCGATTGGACCGCCCTCACTCGCCTGCGCCGCCGCCGATCAGGGCCGCCGCGCCGCGCTCGCCGCATTCAACTTGGGGCCGCCCGCGCATGTCGACTTGCTGCCGACCGGTGTCTATACGATCCCCGAGATCGCCTCGGTCGGGGTTTCGGAAAGTGACGCGCTGCGCGACAAACTCGATTTTGTCTTGGGTCGCGCCAATTTCAGCGAGGTGGCGCGCGCCCACATCGCCGGTGAACCGGCCGGATTTCTGCGGCTGCTCTGCGCGCGCGGGTCGATGCGAGTTCTCGGCGCTCAAGCGATCGGCGAGGGCGCAACCGAGCTCGTGCATCTCGGTCAGTTGGCGATCGCGGCGCATGCGACCGCCGAGTACTTCGTCGATCACATGTTCAACTTTCCGACGATGACGGAGGCCTATCGCATCGCCGCCTTCGACTGTCTCAGACAGGCGTCGCCGACGCCCACGCCGACGACCGCGCCTGAGCCGGCTTAAAGATTGCGAATCAGAATATCGCCGAATTCACTGCACTTGACCTCGGTCGCGCCCGGCATCAACCGCGCGAAGTCGTAGGTTACGGTTTTCTGTGCGATCGATCGATCCATCGCGCCGAGGATCGCGTCCGCGGCCTCCACCCAGCCCATGTAACGCAGCATCATCTCGCCCGATAGAATCATCGAGCCGGGATTGACCTTGTCGAGATTCGCGTACTTCGGCGCGGTGCCGTGAGTGGCTTCGAAAACTGCGTGGCCGGTCAGATAGTTGATATTGCCGCCTGGCGCGATGCCGATGCCGCCGACTTGGGCCGCCAGCGCATCCGAAAGGTAGTCGCCATTCAAATTCATGGTGGCGATCACGTCGAATTCGTCGGGGCGCGTGAGCACTTGCTGCAAGGTGATGTCGGCGATCGCGTCCTTGACGATGACCTTGCCCGAGCGCTTCGCCTCATCCATTGCCGCGTTGGCCTCCTTTTCTCCTTTGGCCGCCTTGATGCGTTCCCATTGCTCCCAGGTGAAGGTCTGTGCCGGGAACTCGCGTTCCGCGACCTGGTAGCACCAGTTGCGGAACGCGCCCTCGGTGAACTTCATGATGTTGCCCTTGTGGACGATCGTGAGGCTCTTGCGTTTGAACGCGATCGCATACTCGAGCGCCGCGCGCGCGAGCCGATCGGTGCCTTCCTTCGATGCGGGCTTGATGCCGATACCGGAGCTGCCCGGAAAGCGGATTTTCTCGTATTGCTTCGGAAAGTGCTGTTTGAACAAATCCAGAAAACGCAGACAGTCGGGCGAGCCGGCCTCGAATTCGATACCCGCGTAGATGTCCTCGGTATTCTCGCGAAAGATCACCATGTCGACCTTGCCCGGCGCGAGCACGGGCGAGGGCACGCCTTTGAACCAGCGCACCGGGCGCAGGCACACGTACAGATCGAGCATCTGGCGCAGCGCCACATTGAGCGAGCGTATGCCGCCGCCGACCGGCGTGGTCAGCGGTCCTTTGATCGAAATCAGGTAATCGCGGCAGGCCTGCACGGTTTCTTCGGGCAGCCAGGTGTTGTAGGTCTTGTTGGCCTTTTCGCCCGCGAAAATCTCCAGCCACTGAATCTTGCGCTTGCCGCCGTAGGCTTTCGCGACCGCCGCGTCGAACACTCTGACGCTCGCGCGCCAGATATCGGGACCGGTGCCGTCGCCCTCGATGAACGGAATGATCGGCTGATCCGGCACCTGCAGCTTGCCGTTGACGATCGTGATTTTCCGGCCTGCGGCAGGCACCTGTAAGATCACTGGCTTGACCTCGGACATGGGCGGCGCTCCTATTGAGAAGCCGCCAATGCTAGCATGCGCGTTCGGAGGACCCTATTGCGAACCTTGACCTCGACGCCGGCCAAAGACGGCTTTTGGATGCCCGCGGAATTCGAACGGCACGCCGGTTGCTGGATGCTCTGGCCCGAGCGCACCGATAATTGGCGTGCGGGCGCAAAACCGGCCCAGGCCGTGTTCACGGCCGTGGCCACGGCGATCGCCGGCGCGGAACCGGTGACGGTCGGCGTTTCGGCACGACAATTTCAGAATGCGCGGGCGCGTTTGCCTGCGGCGGTGCGTGTCGTCGAAATCACGAGCAATGATGCTTGGGTGCGCGATACCGGACCGACGATGCTCGTCGATGCCAAGGGTAGACGGCGCGGCGTCGACTGGATGTTCAACGCCTGGGGCGGATTGCAGGGCGGCTTGTATTTCCCCTGGGACCGCGATCAAGAAGTTGCTCCGAAGATCCTCGAGATCGAAGGGGTCGAGCGCTATGTTGCGCCGTTCGTGCTCGAGGGAGGGTCCGTTCATGTCGACGGCCAAGGCACTTGCCTGACGACCGAAGAATGCCTGCTCAACCCGAATCGTAATCCGCAGCTGAAGCGCGCCGACATCGAAGCGCTATTGTGCCGCTACCTCGGAGTCAGCATGATCATCTGGTTGGGTAAAGGCGTTTATCGCGATGAAACGGACGGCCACATCGACGAACTCGCTTGTTTCACAAGTCCGGGTGTCGTCGCGCTGACCTGGACCGAGGATCGCAAGGATCCGCAATACGAGATTTCGCGCGACGCCTACGAGCGGCTGCGCAGCGCTCGCGATGCGAGAGGCCGCAAACTTCAAATTCACAAGATTCATCAGCCGGGACCGCTCACGATGACGGCCGAGGAGGCCGGCGGCGTCGACGCGCAGGCAGGCAGCATCGCGCGCCGCGCCGGCGATCGGCTGCCGGCGTCCTATATCAATTTCTATGTCGCGAACAAACGCGTGGTCATGCCGCTCTACGACAAGCGCTGGGACGGTGCCGCACGCGCCAGCTTGCGGCGTCTGTTTCCGACGCGCGAGGTCGTTGGTGTGGAAACGCGCGAAGTGTTATTGGGCGGTGGCAACATTCATTGCATCACGCAGCAAGTCCCGGCGCCGGCTCGCGCCGCGCCGGCATCTCGTCGAGCCGGGCCCCCGGCGCGGCCTGAACCCACCGCGCGGGCCGCTTCGCGAGGTAAATGAGGCCCGGGCGGAACTTTGCTGCGCGGACGGCCTCGAAAGCCATTATTCTACCCGCCCTGTCGTCGTACCAGCCGCTCACTTCGTGGGCATCACAAAAATTGGAAGTCGTCGTGTACCCATTGCTGAACGTGTTGCCGAAGTTTGCCCGCCGAAATGCCCTTGCGCTGGTCGTTGCCGGCGCCGTGCTCGCCGCCGGTTGCCACCACACCACCTCCTACGACAGCGGTTACGGCGTCGGATGGGTCACGGTCGCCAACAGCAGCGGCAACTACGGCAATAACATCACATTCGCAAGCTATGTCGTCACCATCGATTCGATCCTGCTGACCGATGCGGTCGGCAACCAGTACACCGCGATCGCGACCCCCGAGGCGGTCGACCTCGTGAAGCTCACCAACATCAGCGAGTTGTGGGGCAGCGGGACGGTCCCGGCCGACACCTACGTCTCGGCGGCGATCACGATCGATTACACCTACGCGACAGTTTCGCTGCTCGTCAATGGCTTGCCGACACCTGCCACGGTTGGGATCCCGACCGGTGATACCGCTTTGACCACGACCACGGTGACCGTGAATTTCGATCCGGCCAACCCCTTGGTCATCAGCGACAGCTACGCGACCACGAATGCGCAGCGCGTTGCGATGAACTTTGATCTGGCCGCCTCGAACACGGTCAACCTGACCAAGAGTCCCGCGGTCGTGACGGCTTCGCCGTTTCTGACGATCTCGAACACCGCGTCGGACACGCGTTTGATCCGGATTCGCGGGCCGCTCGTGAACTCGAATGCAACCACCTTGACCTATTCGATCTATGAACGCCCGTTCTACGACGAGGCGAATAACATCGGGACGATAACGATCTTCGTCGACAACGCGACGGTCTTCACGGTCAACGGAAAGGCGTATACGGGACCGTCGCAGGCACTGCCTGCGATTTCGCAGTTGTCCGCGGGCGTCACCGCGAGCGAGGCCTACACGAGATTCGCGGTCACGCCGAGCACGCTGAACGCCCAGGGGCAGCCCACCAATACGGCTGGCATTTTCACCTCTGTCTACTCGGTGATCGGCGGCAGTCTCGAAACCAATTACACCAACAATATCGAGGGCGACGTGATCGCGCGTACCGGCAACACGCTTACGCTCACGAATGCGACACTGGCCGGTATCGGTGCGGACGTGCAGCTGTCGCCAGTGGGCTATTTTTTGTACATCACCTCGAGTGCCAGCAGCCCGACCAATCCGTTGGCCGTGGCAACCGTGATCATTGGTCCCAGCACGGTCGTGACCGCCGAAGGTAACAATTCCCTGGGGACGCTCGACTACAACTCGATCGCGGTCGGACAGCACATCACCGCGGTCGGCGGCCTTGCGATCTCGAGCGTGGGCGTCTGGACGGTCGATGCGGTGATCCCGACGACGGGGTCCACGGCCGGCCAGGTGCGGATTCAAAATACGCAATTGTTCGGCCAACTGCAGAGCAGTGCGGCCGGCACGATGACGATGGGCCTGCAAACCATCGATGGCTTGCCTGCGAGTCTGTTCAATTTTGCGGGCGACGGAACCAGCTCGGCGCAAGATCCGATCGCGAGCGCCTATCTCGTGGATACGAGCAATGCGGGTGCCGCAGACCTGACCGGGCTCGCCGCCGGAACCTCGCTTTGGGTCGGCGGATTCACGGCGCCGTTCGGCACGGCGCCGCCGGATTTCCGGTCATTCCCGAATCTCCAGTTCGCGCCGTCGCCCGATCAGCTCGTCTCCGGCGCCAACCAGGAAGCCGTGGTCCCCGCGAGTCTGCAGGTCGTTTGGACCAGCCCCGGCACGACCGCGCCGTTTTCGAGTTCGAGCAGCACGTCGATCGCGATCGACGGGACCAACGCCGAGCTCGCGAGCGCCGTGATCGCGATCGGGCCTGAGATCATTCCGCTCGCGAGCCTCGGCGCCCCGGTAATCGTGGCGCCGAACACGGTCACGAACTGCGTCCTCATCAACAATAAACCGGATACCCAGCCGTGCGCGCCGCTGTTCGCCTACATGGCCGTGACGACCGCCGCGACCTCGACCACGCCGGCGCTGACCACGACCTACGAATACAGCAGCTTTGCGAATTTCGTGACCAACTTGTCCTCGAAGATCACCACGGCGTTACCCGCGACACAACTCGTGGCGAACGGCTATTTCGATAGGACCACCAACACGTTTACCGCCAACAACATCGACGTTGTGCTCTAAAATGCTTCCCCACGATGGGGAAGCAACTATCAGGGCTCATATTGGCGTGCGGCTGGCTCGCCTGTTGCGCAAGCATTCGCGCCGCTCCAGCAGGCGCCTCCGACCCGGGCCCTGAAGCCGACGCGCGACCGCGCATCTGCCTGGTTCTATCGGGCGGCGGAGCGCGCGGCATGGCGCACATCGGCGTGCTAAAGGTCCTCGAGCAGCTCAAGATTCCGATCGACTGCATCGCCGGCACGAGCATGGGCGCGGTCGTCGGCGGACTCTACGCGAGCGGCATGAGCGCCGAGCGCATCGAGGCGACCATGCGCTCGGTCGACTGGCAAGAGGCCTTCCGGGATGCGCCGCCCCGCCAGGATCTGGCGTTCCGCCGCAAACAGGATGACCGCAATTTCCTCGTACGCCTCCCGTTCGGGCTCAAGCACGGCGAAGTCCTGTTGCCCCGCGGCCTGATTCAAGGGCAGAAGCTGCAAGAGATGCTGCGTTCGCAGACGCTCCCCTACAGCGATACGCCGAGTTTCGATGACCTGCCGACGCCGTTTCGCGCGGTGGCGACCGACTTGGAGACCGGCCAGGTCGTCGTCATGGACAGAGGCGATCTTGCGCTCGCGATGCGCGCGAGCATGTCGATTCCCGGACTGTTTGCGCCGGTCGAAGACCAGGGGCGGCTGTTGGTCGACGGCGGACTCACCGAGAATCTGCCGATGGAGGTCGCGCGCGCGATGCACGCGGACGTGCTGATCGTCGTCGACGTGACGTTCCCGTTGCAGCCGCGCCAGGAGTTGAATACGGCGTTGTCGATCTCGAACCAAATGCTCGCGATCCTCGTGCGCCGGGATGCTGACCGGCAGAAGGCGACGTTGCGGCCCGGCGATACGCTGATTGCGCCGGAACTCGGCCTGATCTCGGCGACCGAATTCTCCTCGGTCGCCAAGACGATCGAGCTCGGCGAGCGTGCCGCGTTGGCCGAGGCAGCCAAGCTCGCCTCCTTGAGCGTCGATGATGCGGCTTATGGTCGCTACCTGGCGCGCCGCGCCTCGCACGACTCGGTCGAACCGGTGGTGCGCTTCGTGCGGGTCGACGACCAGTCGAAGCCCTACGAGAAGACGATCCTCGCGGCGATGCAGCCCCTATTGCAGAAACCGCTCGATTTGGACCAGTTGAACGCGCGCATCACGGAAATCTACGGTCTCGGCGATTTCGAGACGATCGACTATAGCGTCGTCACCGAAGGCGAGGGCGCGGACTCACGAACCGGCATCGAGGTGCGGGCGCGCCGTAAGTCCTGGGGCCCGAATTACGTGCGCTTCGGCCTGAGCCTGCAAGACGACTTCCAGGGCAACACGCGCTATAACGCCGCGGCCCGGTTCCTCTTGACCGAAATCGACAGCCTCGACGCCGAATGGCTCACCGACGTACAGATCGGCGACAACCCCAAAGTCATCACGGAGTTCTATCAGCCGCTCAACGCCGACCGCACCTGGTTCATCGCGCCCTCCGCGCGCATCGAAAGCAGCGACTTGCCGGTTTACTTGAACGACGTCGAAGTCGCCGATTTTCGCATGCGGCAGGCCGAGGCCGATCTCGATATCGGCCGCGAACTCGGCAACTGGGGCGAGATACGCAGCGGCATTCACCGCATGAACGGCGCGACCAGCCTGCGCTTCGGCGACCCGGGACTGGTCGAGCAGGAGTTCAATAACGGCGAATACTTCTTCAAGTTCAGCTACGACCGCTTGGACAACGTGAATTTTCCGCGCGACGGCCAGAGTTTCTCGATGCAATGGGACGCCGACCGGACGAGCTTGGGCTCGAACTTGAGCTTCGACCGATTTTCCGCCGATTGGCTCATGGCGCGCTCGCTGGGCCGCAATACCGTGCTGCTCTGGACGTCGCTGGGCACGCGCGTCGACGGCAAGATCCCGTCGAACGCATTGCAGGATTTTTACTCGCTCGGCGGTTTCCTGAACTTGTCCGGTCTCGCGCCGCAATCTTTGGCAGGGCCGAACTACGCGATCGTGCGCACCATTTATTTTCGCAAGATCGGCCGCGGCGGCGAGGGATTGTTCGATTTTCCGGCGTACCTCGGCGTCTCTCTCGAGGCCGGCAACACCTATGCCGAGCGCGGCGACATTGGTTTCAATTCGGCGCACAAGGACGCCTCGGTGTTCTTAGGCCTCGATACGCTGCTCGGACCTCTGTACCTAGGAACCGGTTATGACCAGATCGGCCACAGTGCGTTCTATCTGTTCCTCGGGCGCACGTTCTAGAGCCCGCGGCTCTCGGCGAGTTTCTCGACTTTTTCGAAGACCAGTGCGGGCTGGTCTCCGATCCTCGAGTATTCGTGCTTGCGTGACATGTCGGCGAGCGCGCGATCGCGCTCGAACGCGGTGAAATACCAGTGGGTCTTCTGCCAGTCGGCGCCGAGCAATTTCGCGAACGGATCGCCGGGCCGCAAGCGGACCCGGATGCCGTAAGGGCGCGGCAGCTGCGGAATGCCGTGCGTCATGTTTTGTGCGTTGGCGATACCCATCGGTGCGCGAACGATAGCGCAATCGCCGCGCGGCTGCCAGCCGGCACCTCGATCTCGAGCCTGCATGGTAGACTCCGCGGCCTTCGCGAGAGGTGATTGATGGCATCGTCATATACGGCGTCCGATATCGAGGTATTGAGCGGCTTGGATCCGGTGCGGCGCCGCCCCGGCATGTACACCGACACGACGCGTCCGAATCACCTCGCACACGAGGTGGTCGACAACAGCGTCGACGAGGCGCTCGCCGGCTACTGTGAAAACATCCGGGTCACGCTCTACAAGGACGGCTCGCTCGAGGTCGAGGACGACGGACGCGGTATGCCCGTCGATATCCACCCCAAGGAAAAAATCAGCGGCGTCGAACTGATCCTGACGCGCCTGCACGCGGGCGGCAAATTCAACGACAAGACCTATCAACATGCGGGCGGCCTGCACGGCGTCGGCGTTTCGGTCGTCAACGCCTTGTCGAAGCGGCTCGAATGCCGGGTGCGCCGCGCCGGCAAGGAGTACCGCATCAGCTTCGCTGGCGGCCGGCTCGCCTCGAAGCTCGAGGTGATCGGCGAGGTGCCGAAGTCGAAGACCGGCACCACATTGCGGTTCTGGCCCGATCCACAGTATTTCGATACCGACAAATTCGCGGCGCCGAAATTGCGGCAGGTGTTGCGCGCGAAGGCGGTCTTGTGCCCGAAGCTGCGGGTCACGCTCAAGAACGAGATCACCGGCGAGAACGACGAGTGGTTCTATACCGGCGGATTGCACGAGTACCTCGCCGAACAGCTCGGCAAAGGCAGCTGGCTGCCCGCGGAAACCTTTTACGGCAAGCGCGACATCGACGGCGGCTCACTCGATTGGGCGTTCGCCTGGGTGCGCGAATCCGAGCAGAGTGTCGGCGAGAGCTATGTCAATCTGATCCCGACGATCGAGGGCGGCACCCACGTCAATGGCCTGCGGGTCGGCGCCAGCGATGCCGTCAGGGAATTCTGCGAGTTTCGCAATCTCGTGCCGCGCGGACTGAAGCTCGCGCCCGAAGACGTCTGGGACGGCGTCAGTTACGTGCTGTCGATGAAAATGCGCGAACCCCAATTCGCGGGACAAACCAAGGAGAAGCTGTCCTCGCGCGAATCGGCGGGCATCGTCCAGGGCGTCATCAAGGATGCATTCGCGCTCTGGCTCAACCAACACCCGGATCAGGGCGAGCAAATCGCGCAACTCGCGATCGCCAACGCCCAACAGCGACTGCGCGACAGCCAGAAGATCGCGCGCAAACGCATCGTCGCCGGGCCCGCTTTGCCCGGCAAGCTCGCCGATTGCGTCTCGCAGGATCCGGCGCGCGGTGAGCTGTTCCTGGTCGAGGGTGACTCGGCCGGCGGCTCGGCCAAACAGGCCCGCGATCGGGTCACGCAGGCGATCATGCCGCTGCGCGGCAAGATCCTCAACACCTGGGAATCGCAGGCGAGTGAGGTGCTGCAGTCCCAGGAAGTGCACGACATCAGCGTCGCGATCGGCGTCGAGCCGGCGTCGGCCGACATCACCGGGCTGCGCTACCACAAGGTCTGCATACTCGCCGACGCCGACAGCGACGGGCAGCACATCGCGACGCTGCTGTGCGCGCTGTTTCTGCGCCACTACCGGCCGCTGGTGCTCGCCGGGCATATTTACGTCTGCATGCCGCCGCTGTTTCGCATCGACGCGGGCAAGCAGGTCTACTACGCGCTCGACGAGGCGGAGCGCGAGAAGACGCTCGCGCGCATCGCCGCTGAAAATGCGCGCGTCAAACCGGTGGTCACGCGTTTCAAGGGCCTCGGAGAAATGAGTCCGCTGCAGCTGCGCGAGACGACGATGGCGCCGCAGACACGCCGACTCGTACAGATGACGATCGATGCCCACGACAGCCCGGACCAATTGCTCGACATGCTGCTCGCCAAGAAGCGCGCCGGCGACCGGCGCGAGTGGCTCGAAACCAAGGGCAACCTGGCGCGCGTATGAAGGACCAAGAACTGAATTTCGAGGGTATCGAGCGCGAGCCGCTCAAGGTGTTCGCCGAGCGCGCCTATCTCGATTATTCGATGTACGTGATCCTCGATCGCGCGCTGCCGCACGTCGGCGACGGACTCAAGCCCGTGCAGCGGCGCATCGTCTACGCGATGAGCGAACTGGGGCTCGCCGCCGGCGCCAAGCACAAGAAATCCGCGCGCACCGTCGGCGACGTGATCGGCAAATTCCATCCGCACGGCGATTCGGCCTGCTACGAAGCCATGGTGCACATGGCCCAGGAATTTGCCTACCGCTACCCGCTCGTCGACGGTCAGGGCAACTGGGGATCGACCGATGATCCGAAGTCGTTCGCGGCGATGCGCTATACGGAATCGCGCCTGACGCGCTATGCGGATCTGCTGCTCCAGGAACTCGGCGACGGCACCGTGGATTGGGCGCCGAATTTCGACGGCTCGCTCGAGGAGCCGACGATGCTGCCGGCGCGCGTGCCGAATTTGCTGCTCAACGGCGGGTCCGGCATTGCGGTCGGCATGGCGACCGACATCCCGCCGCACAATTTGGGCGAGGTCGTCGCCGCCTGCGTGGCGCTGCTCGAGGATCCCGACCTCACGACGCGCAAGCTCATGAGCCACGTCAAGGGCCCGGACCTGCCCACGGGTGCGGAAATCGTCTCGCCGCGTGCCGAACTCGTGCAGCTCTACGAGACCGGGTCGGGCAGCTTCAAGGCGCGTGCGACCTACGAGATCGAGGACGGCGAAATCGTCATCGATGCGCTACCGTTTCAAGTGTCGGGCTCCAAGATCCAGGAGCAGATCGCGGCGCAAATGCAGCAGAAGAAGCTGCCGATGGTCGAGAACATTCGCGACGAATCCGACCACGAAAATCCGACGCGGCTAGTGATCGTGCCGAAATCGAACCGCGTCGATATCCCGGCGTTGATGGCGCATTTGTTCGCGACGACCGATCTCGAGCGCAATTACCGCGTCAATCTCAACGTGATCGGCTTGGACGGCCGGCCGCGCGTCATGGGCCTCAAGGAAATGCTGCTCGAGTGGCTGCAGTTTCGCAAGTCGACGGTCACGCGCCGGCTTGCGCATCGCTTGGCCAAGGTCGACGCCCGCCTGCACATCCTCGACGGCATGCTGATCGCGTATCTGAATCTCGACGAAGTGATCCGCATCGTTCGCACCGAGGACCAGCCGAAGCCGGCCTTGATGCGGCGCTTCAAGCTCTCGGATGCGCAGGCCGAGGAAATACTCGAGACCAAATTACGGCGGCTCGCGAAGCTCGAAGAAATGAAGATTCGCGCCGAACAGAAGGAACTCGCCGAAGAGCGCGCGGAAATCGACAAGACGCTCAAGAGCAAGGCGCGCCTCACGAAGCTCGTGCGCGAAGAGCTGCAGAGCGATGCCGAGGAGTACGGCGATGCGCGGCGCACGCGGCTCGTCGAGCGCGAGGCCGCGCAGGCGATATCCGAGGTCGAATTGCTGACCAGTGAGCCGACCACGGTCGTGTTGTCGCGCTTGGGCTGGGTGCGTGCGGCCAAGGGCCACGACATCGATGCGCGCGCGCTCAGCTACAAGAGCGGCGATGAATTCCAGGCGGCCGCCAAAGGCCGCAACCTGCAGCAAGCGGTGTTCATCGATTCGACCGGGCGGGCCTACAGCCTCGATGCCCATCAGCTGCCGGCCGCGCGCGGTTACGGCGAGCCGCTGTCCGGCAGCGTCGATCCGCCCGACGGCGCGACCTTCGCGGCGGTGCTGATCGGCGAGCCCGCCGATCTGTGGTTACTCGCGAGCGACGCCGGCTACGGGTTCAAGGTCAAGCTCGGCGAACTGTATGCGCGCAACAAGAAGGGCAAGTCGGTGCTCAAGGTGCCCGAAAACGCGCACGTGCTGCCGGCCCAGCCGGTTGCCGGCCCGGATGCGTTCGCGGTGTTCGTCAACAACGACGGCGAAGTGCTCGCCATGCCCTGCGCACAGATCGAGGAGATGAGCGCCGGCAAGGGGCAGAATTTGTACGGCATCCCGGGACGAAAATCGGCGGATCGGGACGAGTTCCTGGTGGCGATGGCGGTCGTGGCGCCCGGCGAGCAATTGACCGTGTTCAGCGGCAACAGCGCGCCGATGCGGCTGCGCTACGAGGAGCTCAAGCAGTTTCAGGATAAGAAGGGCCAGAGACGCCAGCGCTTTTCGCGAGCCTACAAGCAGGTCGATCGGCTCGAAGTCTCGCCGCTCTAGCGGATCAGCGTTCGCCCGTGATGGTCACATCTTCGGGCGCGTTGACGAAGTAGCCCTGGATGAACTCGATCCCCAGCTGCCAGAGCACGGCCATCGTATTGGCGTCCTCGACGCGTTCCGCGACCGTCTCGATTTTCTTGCGCTTGGCGGCTTCGACGAGCGTCTTGACGCGCTGCTGCTGCAGCTGACTGGTCGACAGGCCCTGCATCAAGGAGCCGTCGATCTTGATGAACTGCACGTCGAGTTCGCTGAGCAGGCGGATCGGCTCGTTGCCCGTGCCGAAGTGTTCGAGCGCGAAGCGGAAGCCGCGCTTGGTCAGGCCCTGCGCGAGTTCCTTGGTCTGGCGCGAGTACTGCGTCGCGAGTTCCTCGGAGACCTGGAAACACAGGCGTTTTGGGTCGATGCGCGTGGCGCGCAACTGGGATTCGAGCCAGGAGATCAGCGTCTTGTCGAGCAGCGTGTCCTTCGATACGCGCAGGAATATGCAGGTCGATTTGCGGTTGGCGCAAAACGCCATCGAGGCGCCGACGACCCAGCGGTCGATGTTCTTCATCAGATCGTTGCGCTCGGCGGCCGCGATGAATTCCGCCGGTAATACCTCGTTGCCTTGTTCGTCGAGCATGCGCACGAGCACGTCGAACATTCCCTTGTCTTCGCCGAGCAGACTCGCGATCGGCTGCTGAACGAGGCGGAAGCGATTCTCCATGAGCGCCGACTTGATGTGCTTGACCCAGATCTTGTCGTAGGCGGCGACGCGCGTGTCGGTGTCGATCCTCTGGACCGTGTCGATGCGATTGCCGCCTTGATCGCGGGCACGCCGCTGGGCATCGACCGCATCGGTCACCGAGGCCGCGACGTCCGGGTCGGACGCGGGCACCATGGCGAGCCCGACCGATACGGTGGCCGCCAGGCTGTTGGCGTCGATCTGGAAGGTGTTCTCGCCGACGCGCTTGACGATGCTTTCGGCCCAGGCCTCGGCGTCGCGCACATTGCCGCGCTCGAGCAGCAGCAGGAAGCCGTTGCCGCTGAATCGGCCGCAAATGTCCCCCGGCACGAGCTGATTGCGGACCAGGTCGGCGAGCTGCGCGAGGAATTCGTCGAGCGCCAAAATGCCGGCTGCGCTCTGGATCTCGCTGAAGCGATCGGGTTTGATGTAGGCGATCGCGCGAACGCCGCCCTTCATTGGCTGTGCACACCGCGCGCGCACGGCCGCAAGCAAATAGCGCTGCTGCAAAAAGCCGGTCGACGCATCGTTCTTGACCGCATCGGCCAATTGCGTCTCGAGGCCGCGCTCTTTGTCCTGGCGCGCCGGTATGCAGATGCGGATCGCGGGCTCGTTCTCGTGATCGGCCTTCGTGAGGGTCAGCACCAGCGGTAGGCTCGACCCATCGGACAGCAAGGCCTGGACTTTCAGCGCGTGGTCGGTCCACTTGCCCTGCAGGCAGGCGACTAGTGCGCCCTTGAGCGCAGGATGGGTCTCCTGTTCGAACAGGTCCATGAGCGGCGTGCCGGTCAGCGCATCCTCGCCCGAGTAGCCGAATAACTCGAGCCAGGCGCGATTTGCGTCGACGATGATGCCTTCTTGGACATGCGTGATCGCATCCGCCGAGCCGTCGAGAAAATGCGCGAGCTGTTCGCGATATTCGCGCGCCGAGGACAGCGTCGTGTTCAACGCGCGTTCCAGCCGGTAGGCGCGCAATTCGCGGGCCGCAACCGCCTGCAGGCGGCCGCGGTTCGCGAGCGTCACCACGTCGTGAGCGCCCAAGCGCATCGCTTCGGCCATCACGGTTTCGTCGATTTTCTCGCGCACGATCAGCGCCGGCATCTCGGGCGCACTTTGCGCCTTGACCTTCATGATCGACGCGAGGTCGATCTCGAGCTCGTCGATGAACACCACGAGCATCTCGGGATTGAGCTGGGTCAGCGCGTCGGACAGGTCGCGTGCGTCGGGCAGCCAGGTGCAGTGCACCGGGTGGCCCGCATTGCGGAGCGTGCTATTGATCGCCTCGACGTGGTCCTGCGACCGCGCCATGACGATCATGGGGACCGCCCCCTGATCTCTCACGGGCCGGGATTATGTATGAACATAGGCGGCAAAGTGTAGCACCGGGGTTTTGCCGATACTGGGACACGCGTCTTGCGGTGAAAAGCGGCCCCGAGGCTTCAGGTGGCTTGATGACCGGAAGGCGGCTATGATACGCGCCCTTTGCCGTGCCCGCGACGAGCGGGTGAACATCCGAGGCCAGTCATGTCGAACTACAGTACGAACGAATTCAAAGCCGGATTGAAGATTTTGATCGACGGGGACCCGTATGCGATCGTCGAGAACGAGATGGTCAAACCCGGCAAGGGCCAGGCTTTCAACCGTGTGCGCGTGCGCAATCTGAAGACCGGCCGTACGATCGAACGCACCTGGAAGTCGGGCGATACGGTCGAGGCGGCCGACGTCGTCGACACCGATATGCAATATCTGTATAGCGACGGCGATTTCTTCCACTTCATGGTGCCGGACACGTTCGAGCAGCTGACGGCCTCGCGCGCGGTGGTCGGCGATACCGCCCAGTGGCTCAAAGACGGTGTCGTGTGTGTGATCACGTTATGGAACGGCGTGCCGCTGCAGGTCACGCCGCCCGCCCATATGGAACTCAAGGTCATCGAGACCGACCCCGGCGTACGCGGCGACACCGCGACCGGCGGCTCCAAACCGGCCAAACTCGAGACCGGCGCGATGGTGCGCGTACCGCTGTTCGTCAACGAAGGCGAGATGCTGCGGATCGACACACGCACGGGCGAGTATTTGTCGCGCGGCAAGAACTGAGGCACGAGGCGCCCCAAGCGCGGCGCAATCGCGTCACGCTTCGTCGATGCTGAACGCCATCGCCTCGCGCAAGGCCTCGGCCCCGATCGCGATCGCGGCCAGCCGGTCGAAACCGAGCGCAACGCCCGCGCAGTCGGGCAGGCCATGCTCGAGGGCCGCGAGCAGGCGCTCGTCGATGCGCGGCTCCGCCTGTCCGCGCGATCGGCGCGTCGCCAAATCACCGATGAAACGCACCCTTTGCTCACCCGCGACCTGTAGTTCGTGAAAGCCGTTCGCGAGTTCGATGCCCTCGAGGTACAGCTCGAAGCGCGCCGCAACCGGCGGCTCGCCGGGTTTGAGGCGGGCAAGAGCGGCCTGCGAGGCGGGGTAGTCGCAGATGAAGCTCGGGCGTCCGCGCCCCAATTTCGGGCCAACCACGAGTCCCATCAGTAGATCGAGCTGCGCGTCGCGATCGAGCGCGGCATCACAGGCGACGCCGTGGCGCGCGGCGGCCGCGGCGAGTTCGCGTTGATCGGCGCGGTGCGCGTCGACTCCCGCATGACGCTCGAGCGCGGCGGCGTAGCTGAGCCGTTCGGCCGGCGCAGGTTTGCGCTCCGGCGGCATCACGTGGCCGATGAATTGCTCGACCTCGCTGATCAGCGCGGCATCGTCGAAATTCAGCCGATACCATTCGATCATGGTGAATTCCGGGTTGTGCCAGCGGCCGCGCTCGCCGTCACGAAATGCCTTGCAGATCTGGAAGATATCGCCGCTGCCCGCGGCCAGCAAGCGCTTCATCGCATGTTCCGGCGACGGTCCGAGGTACATCGGCCCTTCGCCGCCCGCGACCGCGGTCGTGAGTGATTCGATCTGCGGATCGGTGACGCCCGCGCCGCTCAAGATCGGTGTCTCCACCTCCAGCACGCCGCGCTCGGCGAAAAACCCACGCGCTCGCGCGAGCATCGCGGCTCGCGTGCGCAGCGCGCCGATGCCCGCAGTGGGACGCCACCTGCTCACGCGAGGATTCTGCCGATCGATTGGCCGAGGCGCAGTACCGATCCGCAGCGCAGCAGCAGATCCCAGGCGACCCGATCATGCTCGAACAGCAAGATCACGGTCGATCCCATGTTGAAACGCCCGAGTTCGGCGCCCTTCGCGAGCTTAAGGTCGGTCGGCGCCAGGCGGGTTACCTCGCGCCGCTTCGCGGGCGTGATGTCGCCGGCCCAGAC
>Ga0187847_10001812_pt1 | contig 18334 bp, 9 predicted proteins | sample June2016WEW_4_10_FD_132458 | JGI IMG/M metagenome (GOLD analysis project Ga0187847, IMG submission 132458) | Peatland microbial communities from SPRUCE experiment site at the Marcell Experimental Forest, Minnesota, USA - June2016WEW_4_10 | ecosystem: Environmental > Terrestrial > Soil > Wetlands...
GACATCGTCAAGAACGGTGAACTTGTCTATACGCAGCGTTTCGCTCAGGCGGAGATGCAGCCGGCATCGCGCGTGGAGGTGAGCTTCTACTCCAGTTCCGAGCCCTTCGTTCGCGACAATCCGCGCGGCTACCGTCCGTGGCACGGATACATGGATATCGAAGGCGCGCAGATGAGTGGCTTTACGCCCTTTTTCGATAACCCGACGATTTCATTCCTGCGCCGCGACCCCGCCAATCCCAACCGGATTCGATTCACGGACGAGACGCGCGGCAGGGCTGAGCCTTTCCAACTCGAACTCACAGGCGTCACCCCATCCACCCGCTTGGTTTTCCACCTCGAAGAGACCACCGAATTCGGTACAGCGCCCACGCCGGTGCGCACTCTCGCCACGATTCCCGCGAGCGTCGTGGAAGTGCCGTTCAGCCAGATGAACCGGGGCATCGTTACCAGGGAATTGCCGGTTGACCGTTACCGCGATACAATCTCAGCCCAATTCGTGAATCGCGACGCGCCCATGGATGCAGAACTGGACTATCAGGACAGAAGTGACCCGCAGCCTGGCGACTATTACTATCTGAGGGTCACCCAGCTGGACGGATCCCGCGCCTGGTCGTCTCCGATATGGGTCGGTGGGGAGTCTCCCCGATGATGGCTAATAGATGATGGCCAATTATTGAGTTTCTATGGATCCCGACCGTTCAGAACGCATTCGCTACTTCGGCTTCGCAGGATTTGTCGGCTTCCTGCTTCTCCTCAATCTCACCGGCTATTTCAGGACGATTTTTGGAATCGACACAGCCGCAATTATCACAGTCCTGGCCGGCTATCGAATTTTTTTCAACTCCATCGCCGCGCTCCTTGAAAAGGAAATCTCAGCCGATCTCGCGATCTGCATAGCGGTAATCGCAGCGCTGGCCGTCGGTCAGTACCTCGCGGCCGCCGAGGCCATGTTCATCATGCTGGTGGGCGAAGGGCTGGAGGCCTATGCCGCTGGCCGGACCTCGGCCGCAATTCATCGTTTCGTCGAACAAATGCCGCGCCGCGCCCGCCTCCTGCGCGGCGAAGAAGAACAGGAAGTAGATGCCGGATCGCTGACGCACGGCGACGTGATTCTGGTTCGCGCGGGAGAGCGCATTCCTGCCGACGGAATAGTCCTCTCCGGCATCTCCAGCGTCGATGAAAGCACCATCACCGGCGAAGCGCTGCCCCGCGAGAAAGAAGCGGGCCAGGAGGTTTTCTCGGGAACTCTGAACGGAAACGGCCTGCTTCGAATCCAGGTAACGCGAGCCGGTGAGGAGACGGCGCTGTCGCGTGTTGTGGCTCTGGTCGAAGAGGCAAGAAAGCAGCGTGCCCCCGTGGAACGCCTGGCCGACAGCTACGCGCGCTATTTTCTCCCGGCCCTCCTCCTCGCGGCCTGTCTTACTTTTTACTTCACACGCGACTGGCTGCGCACCGTGGCGGTTCTCATTGTGGCTTGCCCATGTGCGCTGATTCTGGCCACGCCCACCGCAATGGTGGCAGCCATCGGCGGCCTTGCGCGCCGCGGCATTCTGGTGCGCGGCGGGACCGTCCTGCAACAGTGCGCCAAAATCGATACGGTTCTTTTCGACAAGACCGGAACCATTACAACCGGCCAGTTTGAGATCCTTCGCGTCACCGCGCTTCGCAGCACGGAAGCCGACGTTCTCAATCTTGCAGCCGCGGCGGAAAGCGGCTCAGACCATCTCCTCGCGCGCGTGATCGTTTCCGAGGCGGCCCGGCGCGGGCTGAAACCGCCCACCGTGGAAGAGAGCCGGATCCTGCCGGGCCGGGGCGCCGAATGTACGCTCAGTGGCCGGACCATTCGTGCCGGCAGTGCAGCGTTCCTTGCCGGTTGCGGAATCGACGGTGCATCCCGCCTTCTTGAGGAAGCCGATGCACTGGGCGCTACCGCTGTGCTCGTAGCGGACAACGACGAACTCAAAGGGGCCATCTTCCTCCGCGACCGCGTCCGGGACGGCGTCAAAGAAGCTATCGAAGAGCTCCGAACAATCGGGATCGGGTACCAGGTGATGCTGACCGGAGACCGCCGTCGCGCGGCGGAAGTAATTGGCCGCGAGGTCGGCGTTCCAACAGTCGAAGCGGATCTTCTGCCCGAACAAAAGCTGGAGCGGGTGCGCCAGCTCACTTCGCAGGGCCGCCTCGTCGCGATGGCGGGCGATGGCGTCAACGATGCGCCCGCTCTCGCCGCGGCCAGTGTCGGTATCGCAGTCTCGGGCGCCAGCGATATTACAGCGGAGGCCGCCGACGTAGTCTATCTGGGCCATTCGCTTGAGAGCCTGCCGAAGCTTTTCCTGGTAAGCCGTCGAGCCGTTGCGACAGCCTGGCAAAACATCATCCTCTTCGCAGGCCTGTTCAACATACTCGCGGTGGGTCTCGCAGCCACCGGAATCCTGTCACCGATCGGCGCGGCCGTCACCCATCAACTGTCTTCATTCTTTGTGATGATCAACTCGCTGCGTCTCCTCCGTGTAGGGGAGCGATCGTCGGGATCGTGGACAAAATGGATTCGACGAACGCCCATACCAGCCGCGTGGGCCGAACTGCATCGCCTCGCAGGCGCGGTAGATCTTCGAATCGCATTCGCCGCTTTGATTGAACGATGGCGCGAGTACCTCCGCCCCGCCCTGATTTCCGCCGCCGCTCTGGTTGTTTTGTCCGGCATCCATACTATTGGACCCACCGATGTCGGCATCGTAGCCCGCTTTGGCCGCAGACTGATCCCGAACGAAGAACCCGGTCTGCACTACAAACTCCCGTGGCCCATCGACGTTCTGACGCGCGTACAAGCCAGGAAAATCCGCACGGTCGAGATAGGCTTCCGTTCCGGTGCGGTCAGTCCGGATAGCGAACCCGCCGCCTATGAATGGAACATACAGCACCGCGCCGGGCGCTTCCAAAGCAAACCCGAAGAAGCGCTGATGCTGGCCGGGGACCAGAACGTAATGGAAGTGAACGCCGTTGTGCACTACCGCCTCGGCAGACCCGAGGACTTCGTCCTGCGCCAGTTGGATGGCGAGACCACGGTGCGCGCCGCGGCCGAAGGCGCAATGGCCGCTGTCACTACCACCACATCGCTCGACGACGTCCTCACGACGGGCCGGAAACTGGTCGAGGATCGCGTGAAAAAAGAACTGCAATCGCGACTGGACCGATACAATTCCGGCGTCGAAGTGCTGCACGTACAGTTGCTGGACGTGCATCCGTCGGTAGAAGTCGTGGACGCCTTCCGTTCCGTCTCAGGCGCATACGAAGAAAAAAACCGCCTGATCAACGAAGCCGAAGGCTATCGCAACGAGCAGATTGCGTTATCGCGCGGCAACGCCAAAGCTCTGATTGCCGGGGCAGAAGGCTATTCGCTGGGAAAGAAAAACCGCGCCGACGGCGATGCCAGCCGTTTTGTATCCCGCGAAGAAGCGCAGCGCACCAGTCCGGATCTGACCGAAACCCGTCTGTATCTGGAAACCATGGAACAGGTCCTGCCAGGCAAGAAGAAGATGATTATCGATGCCGGAAAAGGCCGGCGTCATCTTCTGATGCTGGAAGACGGCATCGAGATTGCGCCGCCGGGCGCAGCCGTCCTCGCTCCGAACCCGAAGCCCATAGAATGAGTAAATTTCATGATCGAACGCTATCGTAAATACTTCCCCGCCGCCATTGCCGTGAAGCTGCTGCTTCTGGTATGGCTGACTTTTTTCACCGTTCGCGAAACCGAATTCGTCCTCGTGACCCAATTTGGCAAGCCTCTGTACACTGTGGCCGACACCGGCCTCCACATCAAGTGGCCGTGGCCAATCCAGAGTGCAAACTACTTCGACCGGCGCCTGCGCATCTACAACCCCAGGCCTTCCGAATTCCTGACCCGCGACAAAAAGAACCTGGTGATCGAAAGCTACGTAGCCTGGAAGATTCAGGACCCGAAGCGCTTTGTGGAAACCGTCGGTGACCCGATAGGAGCCGAAATGCGTCTGCACGACATTGTCTGGTCGGGCCTGTCAGCCGCGCTCGGTAACAACGATCTGGAAAACATCGTGTCCACGAATCTCCAGACGGTAAGAGCCGATCAGATGCTGGACCGCCTGTCGGGACTCACAGATCGCGCCGCGCTGGAGCAGTACGGCATCGCCGTAGTCGATGTGCGCATCAAGCGGCTCAATCTGCCGGAGCAGAACAAGCAGAGCGTATACGCCCGCATGCGCGCCGAGCGTGAACGGATTGCCCGACAGTACCGCGCCGAGGGCGAAGAACAGGCGCTCAGCATACGAGCCGATGCCGACCGTCAGAAAGAAGAGATTCTTTCGGTGGCCTACAAAGAGGCCGAAAAAGTTAAGGGTGAAGGAGACGCCGAAGCCACCCGCACCTACAGCCAGGCCTATTCGCGCAACCCGGCATTTTATAAATTGCTCCGCACCCTGGAATCGTACAAGAAAGTCTTCGACGATAAAACGACGGCGATCTTAAGCTCCGATTCAGAATTTTTGAAAGTCCTCATGCACGGTGGAGGAGGAGCAAAGTAGTGGCCATAGCCTCGCCGTTGGGAGAAGTCTTCCTCGCGGATCCGGAACAAGAACAGCGCGAAGTCCCCGCGCCCAGCCGTCGCAACCGCGTTATTGGCGGTTTGGTATTGCTGTGGATCCTTACCGGCATCTATATCGTGCGCACCGATCAGCAGGCAGTGGTCACGCGGTTCGGCGCTGTAGTCGAGCCGCGCGTCATGCCGGGTATTCACCTTTCTTTGCCCTGGCCAATAGACCGCGTGACGAGGCTGAAGGTCCAGCAGCTTCAGCGCCTCGTGGTAGGTGGCGATCCGGCCGATTCGGTAACAGGCCGCACGCAGCCGCTGCAGTCGCAGTTTCTGACCGGGGATCAGAACATCATCAGCATGCGCGTAGTCGTCCAGTATTCGGTGGGAGTTCCGGTGGACTATCTGTTCCGCAACGAAAACGTCGCCAACAGCGTGGGCGCCGCCGTCGAAACCGCGTTGGCGGAGCGGCTCGCAGCGCGCCCGGTGGATGCCGTCCTGACCACCGAAAAAGCAGCCATTCAGGAAGAAGTCCGCGCCGCCGCGCAGAAACTTCTCAACGACTACCGGGGCGGCGTCGTGCTGTCGACCGTAAATATGGAGAGCGCAGTGCCGCCGCCGGAAGCCGCAGACGCTTTCCGCGATGTCGCCAGCGCGCGCGCCGACCTGTCCCGCATCGTGAGCGAAGCCCAGGGCTATGCCAACGACGTAATCCCCAAAGCCCGCGGCCAGGCTCGGCAATTGCTGGAAGAATCCGAAGCATACAAACAAAAAAGCATAAATGACGCTCAGGGCGACGCGTCGCGCTTCACGCAGGTAGCCGGCGAATACGGCCGCGCCTCGGAGGTCAACGGCGAACGCCTGTATCTGGAAACGATGGAAGAAATTATGCCGAAGATCCGGAAGCTCATCGTCGATAAGAACGGCAATCTCGATTTGACAATTATCCGCAAGGGCGAGCCTGCTAAGTAGCGATGACCAAAGAACGAAAAGCCAGAGTGGTCACGATTCTCGTCCTGGTGTTGGCGCTGGGAGTTGTGGTGTTTCGCAAAGCCGGGATCACCGGAATTAACGCCATCGGTCAGACCGCCCCGGCCACCCCGCAAGACGCAATTTACGCCATGCTGGACGCCGCCCGTGCCGGTGACACGAACAAGTACCTGTCCAGCTACACCGGTGAAATGGCCGAGTCGCTGCGACGCGCCCGCGACGAATCTGCCGACTTCGCCAAATACCTCCGTGATTCCAACGCAGGTTTAAAGGGCGTCGCCCTGACGGAGCCGGAATCGCAACCCGACGGTCAGGTGAAAGAGCGCGTCGAGTACGTCTATCAGGACCGCAACGAAGTGCAGTTCTTCTATCTGGAAAAAGTCCCCGGCGGCTGGAAAATTTCCCGTGTCGACTCCACAGAACGCGGCAAAACCCTGATCCCCTACGGAACTCCCGTCGAGTAGGCGCGACGATTTGTTCTCCTGTCCTTTTCGGACGCCTGGCGAGGAAACTCGCCTTAAAGGCGATTCAAACCTATGCCTTCTGGCTGACGAGGTTGACAAAGATGTGTTTAAGCCGTACCGGGTCCAGCCTCATTGGTACGTCACGAACCAGGGGCTGGTCCAGGCCACTTCCGGATCTCCGGTCGGGTTTTCCGTGTCCGTTTGGAACACCCGGATGTAGTAATAAGTCTTTCCAGGTTTGGCATCGCGGTCCTGAAAATGCAGCGTGGTGCTGCGCGAGTCAGGGCGCGTGGTGAAGATGTACTTTCCATCCTTTATCACGTCCACCCGCAGTATAGTATCCGGGGCAGCGATCTGCGCGTTGATGCGCGGAGCCTTGCCGACGGCGGCGATAAATTGTTCTCCGACCATGTGTCCGTCCGCCGTGGCTTTGACGATGATCTCGTCGCTGCCCGCGTACGTCCGCCGCGCCAGCATGGCTTCGAACAGGCCCTCGCGATCTTCTTTCGGCGCCCAGACGGAGGCCCAGCTGTTGTGGGTCGAGCCGTGGTCGCTGAACGAAACGAAGCCATAGAGATTGCCGCGATTCAGTGCGTCCTGCGCGAAGTGGCCCTTCTCGGTCAACTGCGACCGGCCTCGTTTTTCGCCTTGCGGCAAGGCCCATGCTTCGTAGCTGGATCGCGCGCCCTGATAGATTTCGAGCAGGCAGTCGAAGGGCGGGTTATCCCAGAGGAAACTGCCGATGGGCTGGCTGACTTCGCCAAACGTATGGGGCACAATCACCACTTTCTGTCCGGGCTGCCGATAGACATTGGCTCTTACCCACGCCCATAGGTTAGGCGGAAGATTGTCGTCCGGGTTATTCACGCGGTCTGCCAGGCGCAACGGAGCGCCCCTCTTGAGGAAAAGCATATTGCGATGGCCGGAGGGTGCGTTGAGGCTGTGCTCATAGCTGTAGATCGAGATAAAAACGGGAGGGTGCGACATGAGGTCGACCGTTTTTTGTGTATACCACCATTGGTAATCGCGCAGACCGTCGGGCCAGGATGCGCCGGCCACCTCGTTGTGGTCCGAGGTGCCCAGCCAGTCCAGCTGCGCGGCATCCATGGCGTAGCGATAGGTATCGAGGATTGAGCCGTCGACTCCGCTGTGGCCCCGGATATCGGTGTGGCGATGCGCATCGCCCATCAACAGGTGATAGGTCTGGCCATTACTCGCCATGGTCGCCCGCGGCCTTGCAGCCGGCTTGGTTTGCGGAGCGGCCAACCGGACATCCGCAAAGCTGACCGTCGGCGGACCATCGCCCCTGGCCAGGGACGAAACATAGACGTTGTAATGCAGGGCATGCGCGGGATCGTGGGAGAACACCGTCTGCGATCGGCCGTCGCTCGCGTAACCGATCGATAGCCCGCCGTCCGGCGCCATTGCGAGCGATGCATGCTGCGAATTGTGTCCGGAACTTTGCGACAGGCGAACAGGAACGGTCCAGCGTTCACCGCTGAGGCGCGTGGCATAGAAGTGGTAGATCTCGTTAGGCGCGGCGAAGGTCCAGTGGCGAAAGACCATCCAGAGCGAACCGCTGCCGTCAAACTGGAGATGCGGCAGTTCCGCGAACCGCGTGGCGCGTCCGTCCAGGATTTTGGTCACATCGGCAGACGGAGCTTGCACGCGGCTATTGGCGTAAACGCGCATGCCGATCTTGCGCGAGAAGTGCAGCCCGCGGCTTCCGGGCGCGGCGCTGACGGCGGAAAAGTCCTTGCCCCAGTTCTGGTCCGCCTCGTCCCAGGCAACCCAAACCCGGTCCTCGCGATCGACCGCCACGGACGAATGAAACTGCGCGGTGGGTTCGGTGGTCATCGCAACAATATTGCCCATCTTGCTTCCGTCGAAACTACGGAGATAGACGTCGTAGTTGCCGGTCTGATAGCCGTCCCAGGAGATCCATGCGTTGCCGTTGCGATCGAGCGCGACAGCCGGGTCCCAATCATCGGCCACGCCCGCGGAGATCCGGACTTCCGCACCCCAACGCTTACTGCTGTAGCGACGCGCAAAGACATCTGAGCGCAGATTACGGAAAGACTGCCAAACCACAGTCACGTCTCCCGCAGCGTTGGCGACGGCGCGGGCATTGAAATCGGCGAAGGGAGCAGTAGTCAGGCGCTGCGGCGCGGAAACCTTCCCTGTGTTCGAAATGGTGGATGCGAAGAGATCATAGTTGCCGTCGGACTGCCCGGACCAGAGCGCCATTACGCCTTCCGGAATCGCCACGACCGTTGGGGAATAGTGGTCCCAATTGGGATCTTTGATCTCGATCGGCGGTTGCCAGGAGCCGTTCGCAGGCTTGCGCGAAACCAGGACGCGGTCAGCGTCGTTGTCATTCCATTCGATCCAGATGGCCCACAGCGAGCCGTCGGACGCGTAGGCGATGGCGGGCCAGTCGCCCTGTTTCTCCGGGTTGCTGACCCGCTGGCCCGCCACTTCGCCGGCGATGGTCATCGGCGGCATATTGACGGCGATCGGGCCTTCCGGATTGACGGGCCTGGGATTGTTCTCGTTGTTCTGGGCTTGCTGCGCGTTGAGTGGAAGGGCGCACACCAGAATCGTCGCAAAGCAGAGGGTAGCAGTGGCTCGCATCGAAGGTACTCGATTATACAAGCTATCACAACGCTTGACATTTTGTTGAAAAGTATGCATTTCTCTCATGACGTAATTTCAAATAATACATGTAACATACTGATTATGCAATAGTTATAATTCCTACTTGCAATTCTAATCCGTATACCCTACAGTCTATAGACATACATATTACCCCATAGGCGATAGACATACTATGCTAATGAATTCTGAGAACTTAACGTTGGCTCACCGGAATACGCAACGACTAGACTTGGTGCGGGCTTGCCGGGCAAATGAGCGACCCGAGGCTCAATGCCCGATGCCGTCTCGCAATCTCCAGGGAAGTCACGCGGGGAATAGCTTACGCCACGCTTTCATATGGATACTGATTCCTCTGGTTCTCTTTCTCCACGCCCTGCCAGTGATCGCGCAAATCACGACCGCAACCCTCGAGGGCTTGGTACGCGACGCCTCAGGCGGGGTGATTTCAGGAGCGGCGGTCAAGGTCCTCAACGTCGACACTAACGTGGCGGCGGCGCTGACCACGAATAGCATCGGCCGGTTCCTCGCGCCCTCGCTGCCGCCTGGGCGTTATGAGGTGATCGTGGAGGCCAACGGGTTCAAGCGCCTCCAACGCGAAGGCATCCTGCTCGACGTTGACCAAACTCAGGAAGTCGAGCTTACATTGGACGTGGGCGAGACCAAAGAAACGGTCGAGGTCTCGGCCAACACGACCATGCTCGATACCGCCAGCGCGGAAACGGGGCAGGTGGTCGATACCCACGCCATCACGAATCTGCCGCTAAACGAACGAAATCCCTGGCTGCTGTTGTCCCTGGCTCAGGGCGTGATTGGGGGGTCGACGGTAACCGACGTCTATAATGGTTTCAATACTATAGTCATCAATGGCGGGAGGCCCGGAACCACCGCTATTTTGATCGACGGCATATCGGCGGCCGTGGCGCTCCCTGGCCCCCAGAACACCGGCAGTTCGGCCTTTCCATCCGTTGACCTGATTGAGGAGTTCAAGGTTGAAAGCAACTACTCGGCTGAGTTTGGGCGCAGCGGCGGTGGGGTCGTTAACCTGATTTATAAATCGGGAACCAACTCGCTGCACGGCGACGCCTTTGAGTTCCTGCGCAATTCGGACCTGGACTCCAATAACTTCTTTTCCAACCGAGCCGGCGTAGCGCTCCCCACCTTCCGGCGAAATCAGTTCGGCGGGACCTTGGGAGGGCCGGTTTATATTCCAAAGTTGTACCACGGGCGAAACAAGACCTTCTTTATGTTTGGTTATGAGGCACTGATGGAGTCCACGGCGACCACGCTGAACACGAGCGTGCCCACGGCCCTACAGGCCCAGGGCGATTTTTCACAGACGAAAAGCGCCTCGGGCGCAAATGTGGTGATCTACGACCCGTTGACCACGGTGCCATCCGGCGCGAACTACGTGCGCACGCCGTTCCCGGGAAACGTCGTCCCGGCTTCCCGCTTCGATCCGGTGGCCGCGAATGTGTTTAAGTATTATCCGTCGCCAAATCAGCCCGGGAATGCCAACACGGGTCTGAACAACTACTACGACGCCACGGCCAGTCCCGAGAATATCTACGACATCGACGGCAAGGTCGACGAGAATATCAATGAGCGGAATCGCTTTTTCATCCGGGCTTCGCGCCACACGTACGATCTTCCCGCCGCGCACGTCCTTCCCGCCGCCGACTTTATCGCGGAAAGCGCGAGCGCCACGACCGAACGTTTCTTCAACGGGGCCGCCGACTACACTTTCACCGCAAGCCCTACCTTCCTGACCGACATCCGGTATGGATATGGGCGAGTCACCGTTGGTGTTACCCCCGCCGGCGCGGGATTCGATCCAACCAAGTTGGGCTTTCCCGGTTATATGGCGGACGGCCAATCGCTCATGTTTCCACTCTTCGCAGCCACGAATTACTATTCCATGGGCGTTAACGCTCCGCAGGAGGTGGGAACAGACACCCACTCTCTCGGCATCCGGAGCATGAAGGTGTTCCCGAAGCATCTGATCAAGTTCGGATTCGAACTGCTGGTCGAACAACTGAATGAGAGCCAGGGCGGGAGCGGAACCTTCACTTTCACTGCAGGCCTTACGCAAGGTCCGAACCCCAATGTAGCCAGCGCCACGGGCGGCAGTTCGCTCGCCTCGTTTTTGCTGGGAGCCGGAACGGGATCGTTGACTCTCGCCAACGAACCGGCGACGACCAGCAAGTATTATGCGGGATACATCGCCGACGATTGGAAACCGACTTCCAGGCTGACCCTGAACATTGGGTTCCGGTACAGCGTGGAAACGGCCTTTACGGAGCGTTATAACAGGTTTTCCTGGTTCGACCCGAATGTCACCTCTCCGCTCGCGGCGGTTACAGGCTTAGCCAACCTGAAGGGCGGGCTCGAGTTTCCAGGCATCAACGGGAATCCCAGACAGGCCGTGCCCACGGATTTCAATGGCTGGGACCCGCGGTTCGGCTTTGCCTATCACGTCTGGAAGAACACGGTTGTACGCGGAGGCTACGGCATTTACCACAATCCCTCCGCACAGCAGGCAAACGCCAATTCAGTCACCGGATTCGGCGCGACGACTTCATTCATTTCAGCAGCCAATGGGCTGGTGCCGACCAACTTTCTCTCTAACCCTTTTCCCGGCGGCCTCGTGCCCGCTACAGGGAGCTCGCAAGGCCTGTTGACGGAGGTCGGCACCGCGGTCACCAGCGTATTTACGCGCGCTGCCGACCGCATACCTTACGCCCAAATCTGGAATTTCAACATCCAACAGGAGTTGCCCGGCGGGATTCACGCGGAACTCGGCTACGTAGGGAATCACGGCCTGTTCTATACCACCACCAATAACAGCGTCAACTACGATCAATTGCAACCGAGCCAACTCTCGAGCGCGATTCAACAGCAGGTTGCGAACCCGTTTTATGGGCACATTGCGAGCGGCACGCTGTCGGCTGCCACCGTGCCGCTCAGCTATCTGGACGCGCCATTTCCGCAGTATTTAAGCCTGGATAACGCGCCCGGCCCGGTAACTTTTTCCTTCTATGAGTCGCTGCAACTCAAGGTGGAGAAGCGATTCGGTTCGGGAGGGAGTTTCATTCTCTCCTATTCAGACCAAAAGCTCATCGGCAACAACAGTCCGATCATATACGAGAACATCTATAACATGGCCTCGGCGAAGTCGCTATCGAGTTATGATGTGCCCCAGACATTTGTGCTCAGCTACGTCTATGAGCTGCCGTTCGGCAAAGGGAAGCACTTCGGCAATTCCTGGAGGGGTCCCATCGATTGGGCGCTGGGCGGGTGGCAGTTCAACGGCATCACCACGTTCTCCTCGGGGACGCCACTGATGTTGACGACACAAAATACTTCGGACTCCGGAAGCCTGGCGCTCTATCCAAACAACAACGGCCAAAGCGCTCTGCTCAGTGGATCCACCATCAGCCGTCTCAATGAGTACTTCAACACCTCGGTCTTCTCGCAGCCCGCGCCATTCACCTTCGGCAACGTTGGGCCTTCGCTTCCCAACGTTCGTGCGCCGGGAGTCGACAACTTCGACCTCTCCCTCTTCAAGAATTTTCATCCGCTGGAGAAGCTGACGCTCCAGTTTCGCGCCGAAACGTTCAACGCGTTCAACCGGGTCCAGTTCGGCGTGCCCAACGAGGTGCTCAGCTCCGGACAATTCGGCGTCATCTCAACCCAGGCGAACACCCCACGCCAGATTCAATTTGCCTTGAAGCTGCTTTTCTGATTTGAAGTGGCATAGCCCGGGGTTGCAACTGTATCGTTTTGGGCGTGTGTGAGGTTAGTCCGAGATCCCGGAGGGGACGAATTCCCCGCAATATCCGGAGCCGGTCAACACGTCGGCGACACTGACCGAGCCGGAGCGCCGTGACTTCCGGGAGATTTGCGAGGACCGTTATCAGGTCCGCTCTCTGATTCTCACGTCGCAGTTGCCGGTGACTCGCTGGCACGAGCTGGTTCGCAATCAGCGTCTTCCAGGCAACAGTAGCAGCCGTAACGCAAGCCAGTTACCATCTACGTAAGGCCCAAATCAGGAGTGAGATGACGGAATCAGGTTCTCATCAACACAGGCGGCTCCCGCATGGTCCCGCCGCGCCTTCCGCACTAGGTCGGGGCCTCACTGCTGCGTCTCTCCTCCTGATTTCGAGCACTCTGACGGCCTGCGGTCCGGGGTCCGCAAGCACACACGGACCTGCACCTATCCTTTTTGTTCACTGGCGCTGGAACGTCCCGTGATGACATCGCGGCAATCGAAGCAATCCTTGAAAGCAGCCACCTCGACTACTCGACCGTGAACTCTTTTCAGTTGAATCGGATGACAGAATCGCAGGTTGCCGGGTACCAATTGCTCATTGTGCCTGGCGGCAATTTCGTTCAGATGGGCAAGAATCTGACGGTCGGCACGGCCGCAAGCGTTCGCAACGCTGTGAAGCGTGGTATGAATTACCTTGGAATCTGTGCGGGCGGTTTTCTGGCAGGTAGTTTTCCCGCCCCCTACAATAGTTTCAATCTGAGTTCGGGTGTGCAATTCGGTTTCTACTCGGCCGAAAAGAGTGGTGTCCGGAAGGCGGCGGTAAGGATCACGGCGGCTGAAGGGCCGGCGCTCGATCAATATTGGGAGGATGGCCCTCAGTTTACGGGGTGGGGTGAGGTTGTTGCTAAGTATCCGGACGAAGCCCCGGCAATCGTCGAGGGGGCCGTCGGGCAAGGTTGGGTAATCCTGAGCGGTGTTCATCCTGAGGCCCCGGCAAATTGGCGGCGGGGAATCACCTTCAACACACGTGTGGCTGCCGATACCGCATACGCACATATGCTTGTCGCAGCGGCCCTTAACCGCACCACACCAGCTAGCGCATTACTGACACGGATCCGGCGGCTGTCGGCAATCGGGGGCAGCCGTGATTGTCCACGCGTTTTGAGAGGCACACATTGAAACCTGCACGAGGGGAATTCCTGGCGTCAGCGGTCTGCTCCGGCGCCACCCAAGCCGAAGCTTCTCGATGTCTTTAGCGACGAGCATCGCGCTGTTCGATGCCCGGCGAACCGCTAAACGAAGCTTCGCCTGCGAGCAGCACCGCCGGACTACTTCGACTGTCGATATCTAACCCACACTCTGCGGAATCGCCGGTCTGAAAGCGCCGCCGCATAGCGAGGGACGCGACCTGCCGCAACGCGCGGCGCGCCGGCGAACCTCGCCGCCAGTTCCTCTTCGATGCAGATTCAAAAGGTGAAAGCGAGGGGCAGCGAAAGCGCTCCCGCTCCGCTCTTCCGTAGAGTCCGGACCGAGATTGCAGCGACGGTTTGAGGAGCGAGGCTGCCGCCTCACGTCCCAATAGCGCTTAATTCGAGTGAATCCACATCGGACTGGCCCACACCAGTTGCCCATCGGTCTGCTCGCCGCGGACATAGTAATAGGCGGTGGTCCCCTTCGCCGGCGGCTCATTATCCCGCCATTCGAAATTCACCTCCTTCGTCTTCGGAGAGGTCGTATAGACCTCCTTCCCATCGCGAATGATATGGACACTTTCAAATGGACCCGTGCCGATGAGATGCACGCGAATTACCGGCGGTGAATTCAGCGAAAATTCTTCGCCCATGAAATGCTCGCCGCATCGGACATCGGCCAGAATGTTGTCGGTCGAGCCATAAATCCGGCGCTTGCGGAATGCCTCCATCACACCCTCCCTCGTGCGGCTGGTCACCCAAAGATTGCAGTAGGAGATGTGCGTCGAGATATGATCGCTCGACGATTCGAAGCCCAGCCGATAGCCCTTCTTAAGCGCGTTCGAAACGAAGCCAAGCGGACGATACAGCCCGATCGCGAAATCCGCGGTCATGGTTCGCGGTGCGCCCGGCATCTCATAGTTCTGGCGCTCTCCCTGATAAATTTCGACCACCGGCTCCAGGACCGGATCGTTGTCGCGCCAGTCCGTACCCATTCCCGTTCCGGTCGTATGCGAAGCGGCAACGCCCTGGTATTGCCGCAGATAACGGTACAGCATCTGGGTGTCCGGCGCGGGGTTCGACGCGGAGTCCGGCTCTGTTTTCGGCAACCGGGGCAAAGGGCGAACGCCGCGCTGCACGAAGATCAGATTCCGATGCCCTTCGGGATAAGCCACGCTCCGCTCATAGGAAAACATCGGGACGTAAGCGGGTCCCAGGTGGTAGGCGTCCGTCAACTTTTGTTCTAACCACCAAAAATACTCGCGGCCACTGCCGTTGTCGTGATCGCAGCAGCCGCCCCAATCCATATTTGCAGCGTCAATCAGATAGCGATAACCATCGATCAACGGACCATCCGCTCCACCATCGGGCGAAAACTCAGTGTGCCTGTGGAATTCGCCGCGCATCACTTGAAACTGGCCCGCCGGAAGCCGCAAACGTTGCGCCCGCATCCCGGCGATCGCCGCCCGTTCCGCCAACACGTCGTCGGCGGGTGGCGGAATCGCGGGCGTCCCGATCGCGTTGAGCGCCAGCGCGGTTGCCGGGGAAGTCATTTTGACGCTTACGGCCATCAGTGCGCGATCCAGATTCTCCGTTTCACTGCCTGTGGTTTCCTCGCCGATCGGTCCGCTCGTGGGCGTCCGATGGTCCGTCAGTGCGATCTCGAGCAACTCTCCCGGCGTGATCGCAACCAAGGCAGGTCGCAGGTCGACCGGACCCTCGGTAAGCGGAACCTCTACAGCCGGCGTCCACTCCGATCCGTTATAGACGGTCAGAAACTGCTGGAAAATACTGCCGATCCGGGAACGAAGCCCCGCACCGGACCGGAAGGTCAGATACACACGGCCGGTCGAGTCCGCCGCCAGACGCGGGATGCTGTTACGAGGGCCCTGCACGGTGACGTTAGCCATACCCGGATTATTTTGCTTCATCTCCGGTGGGCCTTCGCGCCCCGTGAGACCCGGTGCGAAGTTCAACGCGTGCTCCAGCGATCCTTGCGGCTCCCACAATCTGCCGTCCCGCAGACAGCGCACCCGCACCGTTTGCCCCCGATAGAGCGACACACCTTTGATGTCGTAGACACCGAAATCCTTGCCCCACCTCTCATCGGAGGTTTCGTACGCGACCCATAGCCGGCCCGATCCGTCGTAAGCCGCGGAACTGCGTGCTTCGAACCTTGCGGTTGCCGCAATGGCAACCGGCGCATCCATCTCCACCGCTTTGCCGAACCGCATCACCCGCGCGTATACATCGTAGTCGCCCTTGTCGTACGTGTCCCACGTGACCGCGATCTCACCACGCGGGCCAGCCGCGATGGCCGGATCCCAATCGCTCGCCGGCGAAAAACTTACGCGCTGCTCGGGCGTGAAACGATCGCCCATTTGAACCGCCGCCAAAATGTCCAGGTTTCCGCCGCGAAATGCCTGCCATGCAACCCAAACCCGTCCCGAGGAATCGGTGGCGGCCACGGGATTTACGTCTGTGCCGGGGTCACTCGAAATCCGCACCTCCCGCGACCACCGGCCCCGATCGGAATAGCGCGCATAGATATCGAAATTGCCGGCGCGATTGGCCGACCAGATCACCCACACCCGTCCGCTGCCATCGATCGCGACCGCGCTACGCAACACGTCCTCGTGGCGAGGCGACACCTCCTCGGGGTCACTCCACTTGCGGTTCAACCTCGAATAGTGGATCAGCTTGACCTGATCGCCGCCGACTGGCCGCGACAGCCAGTCGAAATTCGCTGGCGCCTGCTTGCGTTGCGCGAAACTCTCAGCTTCGCGATTGCTGTGCGAGAACTCGGTGTACGTGAGATAAACAGTGTCGCCCGAAACGGCCGTCGCCGGATTGTCCTGATCTCCGTCCGCTTTCACCATTTCACGGACCTGGGGAACGCGTTCCACCCGCACGCGTCCGTCGAGAGCACGGTAATTCCCCGCGAAACTGACCAAAGCCGGAGTAAAGGAGAACTTGCCGTTTGGCGTGGTGACGTCGAAGCGCGTCCCTTCGTCGGCGCCCTCCGTAGTCAGGATCAGACCCTTCGGCGCGACCTTCCCCAAACGCTGAGCGGTACCGGGTGGACTCGCGACGGTGCCGAGTTGCCAGCCGCGCGTCCCGTCAATACGGTCGTTGTCACCCGCGCGCCACGGTTCGATTTTTGTCACCCGCGCACCGGAAACGGCCACCTCGCCATCCCATCGCGTGGGCACGGAATCAGACTCGCCGAAGATGATGCGGAACGTCAGCGGGTTCGCGGCGGGAGTTGCGTTTTGCGCAATAAAAGCGACTGGAATCAGCGGCAGAAACAACCAGAAATAGCGCGATTTAATCCTTGGCCGTAGTATACGAAGCACCGAGCAAAGACCTCCCGACTCCGGAAAACACCTCTTGATCGACGAACCTGACAAATCGATGACAAACCAATACAATTAAGTCTGCAAGTATATAGGTTTACTGGACTAATGTCAAGATTCTGTTGACTCTTGTAGCGGAACGAGATATATCGTATAGACATGATAGATATTCCAAACAAGGCAGGTCGCTTTGCCCTTGCCTGGCTTCGTTTCGCAGGCCGTGTGGCAGCCGCGCTGGGATGAACAAAGCTCAACATGAGATGCCTGTTAGCCTTCCTGGCGGTGGTGCCGCTTTGCGCTCAGAGTGCTGAACAACTCGAAGCCCACGGGGTCTCTGCCGTCAATACTATCTATCAAGGAAGGGCCGCCGTCCGCATCGACGCCTTTCCCACCGCCGCGAATGGACGGTCCTACGCCATCGTGAAGGGCAGTCGCTTTCACAACGGTACGATTGAGGTCGACCTCGCAGGCAAACCCGCGGTGAACGCCATCGCTGGTGCGCGCGGCTTCATCGGCATCGCCTTCCGCATGCAGGGCGACCGCTACGAGTACATCTACCTCCGCCCCACCAACGGCCGCGCCGACGACCAGGTGCGGCGCAACCATTCCGCCCAGTACGGCGCCCAACCCGAGTACGACTTCGACCGCCTTCGCAAGGAATCGCCCGATAAGTACGAATCCTACGTCGATCTTGAACCGGGAGTCTGGACCCGCTATCGCATCGTGATCGAGGGAACCAAGGCGCGCCTCTATGTCCACGACGCTGCTCAGCCCTGCCTCATTGTGGACGATCTGAAACTCGGCGATTCGGAAGGCCCCGTGGCGCTATGGGTGGGACCCGGCACCGAAGGCTACTTCGCCAATCTGAAAATTACCCAATAGCCCGATTCGGACCGCGGCGAGATGCCGCCCCCTATGCGCCCTGGTGCCCGATCAGCTCGCGGGCCAAAGCGATCTGCTGCCCGTGACAGCAGATGGGAAACGACCGCGAATCTGTTGAACGCCCTGGGTTGAATCGGTGTCATCGACCTGTGATATCGCAAACGCGTTCTCAGCGCAGACGTAGAGCGGCTTCGCGGCTGGAGATTAAATGCGGCGACGAGCTTTTCGTAAGGGTTCGCGAGTCCTGGGTGTTTGGACCCACAAGGTAATAGAGGGCTCGGCGAGCCGTCTGCGGCGCGTGATCTCATGAGCACGTCCACTGAAACGTATTTCTCCTGGCCGCGCCGACGTTTAGCGTGGTGACGTCGAAGCGCGTCGCTTCGGCGGCGCCCTCCGCAGTCAGGATCAGACCCTTCGGCGCGACCTTCCCCAAACGCTGAGCGGTACCGGGTGGACTCGCGA